>JAEEGL014908318.1_pt1 | contig 12899 bp, 9 predicted proteins | sample 9134231 | NCBI WGS metagenome assembly JAEEGL01 (sample SAMN16246548, study PRJNA631951) | gut metagenome | biome: gut microbiome; feature: rumen; material: fiber-attached | host: Bos | place: Iran: Karaj | collected 2018-10 | reverse complement strand
GTGTTGTCATCGATCCTGCGGGTCAGGTATTTGCCCGTAAGCTTAGAGCCCTCAAAGCGCTTTTTGACCAGTGCCCGCTGCACGGTCAGCACCTGTTCCTGTTCCTTTGTGAGGAGAAGCTTCAGCTTCTTGACGTAATAGAGGGGATAGCGGATCTGATGCCTGATCCCGAGCGCGATCAGGATGTCCGGGTCGAGGTTCGCGTTCATGTGGGTGTGCAGGTCCGTGCGGAACTTGCACTCCCGGAGGATGTAGGTCTTCACCACGGTCTTTTTGAAATCAAGCCGGTAATCCTTTGTCTGGCTCATGAGGGTCTTCGAGATCGCGGGAATCGAGGCCTTGCGCTCGATCGTCCCGTCCGGGTAGATGTTGGCGACCTTGGTGTCCCTCAGTCTTAAAATGAAAACCTTCTTATTCTCCGCCGTCACATAGCAGGGCAGGGTCCCGCGAATGATCTTCATCCCGTCCTCATCGAGGCTGAGCGGGAGCCCGCACATCTCCGCGAGGTTGGTGATCAGGTTCCCGGTGCCGTGGTTGGGGGTTTTCAGCACATAGTGCATGGTCTCCCCCTCCATAAAGAGCTCCACGATGATATCCTTTTCCTTGTCGAGATACAGACGTCCGAAGTATTCCATGGCCCCTCCCACTGACTTTTTCATAAGTATACCATTAGAGATCCGGGTTGTCCAACAGGAGCCTCATCTGCCTGTCCGCCCAGGACTCCTGCGGCACATCATGCACCCGGTCGTCCTCCCGGTAGTTTCCGATGAGGAACGGAGATGAGGGATCGTGCAGCCTGGTGTTCCGCGCGACCGCCTCCCGGCTCGCATTCGCGTAGCAGTAGCGGCAGAGATGCCGGCAGGTATCATAAGCCCCGATATCAGCGGAAAGATAGCAGGCGCACGCCTCCCGGGCCGGCTTCCGCCTGGGAACGATCAGCTTCGCCCCGATCGCCCGCTCGTAGTCCGGGATCGTCATGCAGCCGCCGCAGTCCGCCCCGTAGGGGGCAAGCTCATCGCCCTCCGCACAGGGCCGCACGGTCATCCCGCAGGCCGCCGCGATATTGATGATCTCCCGGCCGAGCGCGATCCGGTCTTCCCGGGCGACTCTCTCCGCCTCCGGGAAGTTCCGCTTCACCTTGTCGTAAAGGTCAATGAAGCTGATGACCGCGATCCTGGTCTTCCCGGCGAGGGCCTCCGCCATGGTCCTGAACGCCTTTATGTGATATTCCTTCGTATACCGCCCGGAAATGAAAATCGGATCATACCGCCACCCGACCCGATCGATCCCGACCATATCCGAAAGCTCCGAGAAAACCTCAAGGAGGTGGTGCTTGTCCGGTACGTTCGGCTCAATATCCCTCCCGTAGGGCGTCATGGTCACATACCAGAACTGGCCGTACCCGGCAAGAAGGTCCATGTATTTAAACATCGGCTCCGGATTCTTCGAGCAGAACCCGATGACGTCGACCACCGCGGGATCGAGCTTATAGCGGCTCACCTGCTGCGGGTTGAACGGGTTTCGGACGCACACGAACCCCTCGCGGAGCCGGTTGGCGAACCAGTCCGCGTAGAATGCCGGTATGTCTGTCCTTTGTCCCGTGTTGATGATCATCCTCTGTGTTCCTCAATCTCCTGACGATCAGGCCCTTTTCTCCTTCTTGCCCGTTACCGCAATCTATGTTATCGTAATGACATGAAAACCGCAAGCACCTACCTTAAAGAAATCTACGGCTGCAAAGTCTACCGCATCGCCCTCTCCGCCGACGTCACCTGTCCCAACCGGGACGGCACTCTCGGCACGCGCGGCTGCATCTTCTGTTCGGCGGGCGGATCGGGCGAATTCTCCGCGGACCGGCTGAAGCCGATCCCGGACCAGCTTCTCGAAGCGAAGGCCCGGGTCGCCTCCAAGGTGAAGGACGGCAGATACATCGCCTACTTCCAGAGCTTCACGAACACGTACGCGCCGGTTCCCTACCTGAGAAAAATATTCCATGAAGCCATTGAACCCGACGATGTCGTGATCCTCTCCGTGGCGACCAGACCGGACTGCATCTCTAAAGAAGTACTGGACCTCCTCACTGAGATAAACCGCATCAAGCCGGTCTGGGTCGAGCTGGGTCTCCAGACCGTCCACGAGCGCACCGCCGCCTATATCCGCCGCGGCTACCCGCTTTCCGTCTACGACGATGCCGTGCGCCGGCTCACGGAAGCCGGCCTCACCGTCATCACGCATGTCATTCTCGGCCTCCCCGGTGAAACCGAGGAGGACATGGCTGCCACCGTCCGCCATGTGGTCTCTTCCGGCGCAAAGGGAATCAAGCTCCAGCTCCTTCAGATCCTCAAAAATACGGACCTCGCCGACGACTACTATGCCGGCCGGGTTCCGGTCATGTCCATGGAGGCCTACATGGAGCTCCTGAAAAAACTGCTGCCGCTGATCCCGGACGATGTCATCGTCCACCGCCTGACCGGAGACGGCCCCAAAAATCTCCTTATCGCCCCGCTCTGGTGCGGCAACAAGAAGAAGGTGCTCTCCGAGCTCAACAAAGTCCTCAAAGAAATAAACCCCTGAAACCGTCTCTGTCAGGTTTCAGGGGTTTTTATTTTCTTAATACAGTCTGTGATCAGCCCGCGTCCTTCTCCGCATAGCCGACCGACTCGTCGTTCATGATCGTGAACGCGACGTCCAGTGCGTGGTCGGACACACGCTCGAGGTCGGTGCAGATGTCCGTGAAGACGATGCCGGCCATCGGCTGGCACTTGTTCGCCATCAGGCGGTCCGCATGGTTGTTGATGATGAGACGCTGGAAATCGTCGACCGCCTGCTCGGCCTCCTCGGCCTCGGCGATGCGGGACTTGTCTTCCTTTTCGAAGATATCCAGGCAGATCTCATTGGTCTCCAGCGTGAGGTAGGCGAGGTCTTCCAGCTCGACCAGCGCATCCTCGGAGAACGATGCCTTCGACTCGTCAAGCTTCGTGATGTACTTCAGGATGTTGTCGGCATGGTCGCCGATGCGCTCGAAGCTGGAAATGACCAGCAGGAGCTTGCCCACCTTGTAGGCGTCCTTTGCGGACAGCTGACGGGTGCGGAGCTTCATCAGGCTGTTGGAGATCTCGTCGGTCAGGTGGTCGATGATCTCCTCGTGCACGCTGATCTTCTTTAACGTCTTCGCGTCGCGGGTCCGAAGAGCGGACATGGCGCGGACCAGGTTGTCGTTGGCCATACGGCCGAGACGGGCGGTCTCAAGCACGGCCTGGCGAACCGCTACGGCCGGCAGGACCGAATCCGCGTTGACGATATACTTGAGCTTCTTCTCCTCGTTGAGTTCCGTCTCCTCCGGGAGATCCGGCAGAAGCTTCTTCGTTATGCTGACAAAGACGTTCATGAGCGGCATGCCGGCAAGGACCGCAATAAGCGCGAAGGCCGTGTGAGTGTTCGCGACCTGACGGCCGATATTGTCCGGCGAGAGCGAGCAGATAAAGTTCAGGATCTGCGGGAAGATGTTGATCAGGATGCAGAGCAGCATCGCGCGGAACAGATTGAAAATGAGGTTCAGGATCGCCGTGCGCTTGCCGTTCCGGTTCGTTGTAAGGCCCGCCAGAAGGTTCGGTGTGACGGAGCCGATGGCCGCGCCGATCACCAGGTAGACTGCCGTGCGGTATTCGAGGATTCCCTGCACCGCAAAGGCCTGAAAGATGACTACCGAGGACGAGGAACTCTGCAGCAGGGCCGTGAAGGCGACACCGAAGAGGACCGCGATAAACGGATTCGAGAGCCCGTCCAGGAAGCTGATGAAGGCAGGGCTCTGGGAGAGCGGCGCGATCGCCGCCTTGACCATCGTGATGCCCACGAAGAGCATGCCGAAGCCCAGGATGACCATGCCGATGTAGCGGACCCGGGGATTCTTTAAGAACGTGTACATGACGACGCCGATAAAGAGGATGAGCGGGGTCCAGGCTGCCAGGTTGAACGCGGTGATCTGGGCGGTGACGGTCGTACCGATATTGGCGCCCATGATGACTGCGATCGCCTGGGTGAGGCCCATAAGACCTGAGTTGACGAAACCGATGACCATCATGTCGGTTGCGGATGAGCTCTGAATGAGAACTGTGACCAGGACGCCGACCAGAACGGCCATCACCTTGTTGGACGTCACCTTCTCAAGGATCTCACGGAGCTTGTCGCCCGCGGCCCGTCCAAGCCCGTTGGACATGGTACTCATGCCGTACAAAAACAGTCCCACACCGCCCAAAAGGCTGAATACCTCGTACATTGTCATAAAGTTACTCTCCCTTCATTCTGGGGAAGCTGACGGTGATCTCCGTCCCCTTCCCGATTATACTGTTCATGGATAACAGGGCACCCGGATGCTGCTCGACGATATGTTTCACGATCGCGAGCCCGAGGCCTGTCCCGCCGGTCTCTCTCGACCTGCTCTTGTCCACCCGGTAGAAGCGCTCGAAGATGCGCTCCTGGTCCTTCACGGGGATTCCGATGCCGGTGTCCTTCACCGTAAGAAGCACTTCATTTCCCGAAGAACGGACCGAAACCGTGACGCTTCCGCCCGGATTATTGTAGCGCACCGCGTTGTCGCAGAGATTGTAGATGAGTTCGCTCAGCATCTGCGCATCCCCGTTTACGATGCATTTTTCACCCGGACTGCCTTCAAAGGCAATCGTTACATTGCGCTTCTCCGCCTGGAAGGTCAGCATCTCGCAGCTCTTTTCAGCCTCCGCTGCGAGATCCACCGGCACAAAGCCCCGGACTGCCTCCTCCGCGGTGTCGAGCTCCGAGAGCCGGATCACGTCGTTGATGAGATTCAGGAGCCTCTCGGCGTTTCGCTGAATATCATGCCCGTACCGCCTCATATCGGCCTCGTCGCCCATCCCGTTTGAGATGAGCTCCGCATAGCCCGAGATCGCCGCGAGCGGGGTCTTCAGCTCATGCGAGACATTGGTCGTGAATTCCTGCCGCCGCTCCGAATCGCGCATTGTCAGCTCATGCTGCTCCTTGATCATGCGAACGATCGGCTTCATCTCCTCATAGCCTCCGTCGCTCACGTTGGCATCCGGGTTCTTCGCGATCTTCAGGATCGGTCTCAGGAAGGATGTCGTGAGCACGTTTGCGAGGAGCGCACAGGCGCTGAAGAGCAGGACGCAGAGGATGATGAGCAGGGGCAGCGAGCCCGTGATGAAGGCCTGCACCGAGGACACGTCTCTGCCGATCCGGACCACCTGGCCGTTCTTCATCAGGCAGGCATAGTAGAAGACGTTTTTTCCGACCGTCTCCGATTTGCGGGTGCTCTGCCCTTCTCCGTCGGAAAATGCCTGCGCCACCTCGGGCCTCTCGCGGTGGTTGCCCATCTGCCCCGTATCCGCCGAGCTGTCGTACAGCGCTTTCCCGGACTCCTCGATGATCGTGATGCGGAGGCCCGGTATCTCCGGGATGTCTCCGGACGAGGAATCGATCGACTCTATGAGCTTCGCGCAGTTCTTAAAATCGATGATGAGCTCCTCCCGGATCACCCGGTAGAAAATGAACGTCGAGATCACCGCCGCGGCCGCAATCGCGATCAGCGTCATCACGATAAATTCGCGGGTTATTTTTCTCTTCAATCGGTGTTCTCCTCCAGCACGTAGCCGACATTCTTGACTGTCCGGATGTAGCTGCCGGCCTTCCCGAGCTTCCTTCTGAGCGTCATGATGTGAACATCCAGCGTCCTCGATTCCGCCTCAAAATTCATGTCCCAGATATCCGCCATGAGCTTGTCGCGGGGAATCACGATGCTCTGGTTCAGGGCCAGATACTTCAGAAGCTCATACTCCTTGAATGTGAGCGTGACCGCATTGCCGTCCACCGTGACCAGATGCTTGTCCTCGTCCAGCGTAAGGCTCCCGACTGTCGTGATCCGGGGTCCGTGCGTATTGCCCGTCCTGCGAAGGACCGCCTTCACACGCGAGATGAGCTCCATGATTCCGAACGGCTTCACCATGTAATCATCCGCTCCGAGATCCAGCCCCCTCACCTTGTCAAGCTCTGTGGTTTTCGCTGTCACGAAGATGACCGGGATTACCGCTGTCCTTGCATCCTTCTTCAGGTTTTTCAGGATGGTCAGTCCGTCTTCATCCTCCAGCATGATATCGAGGAGGATCAGGTCAGGAAATGCTTTTTTCATTTCCTCCCGGAAGGCCCGCCCGGACTCACAGCCCTTCACCGAAAAGCCGGCGCTTTTAAGAGCGATCATCTCTATCTCGCGGATATCCGCATCATCTTCCACCACATAAACGAGCCGCATGGCACTTCTCCTCCGGTCGCATCGACAGTATTTCTTAAGGTCTGCCCGCATGAACCGGCCAGAGGCCCCATGCGCCGCATCATAAAGCACATACATCATACCATATCTTATTTAGTTTAATCTAAGAAAATTGTAAATTCAGCGTAAAAAAAGAGCCGCCCTGGGGCGGCCCTCAAAAATAGTCATACCCGCTTTATCCTGATGAGGAAGCTGTCATATTCACTGTCCGGCATCAGGCAGGCGACGCCTCCGTTCATGAGCGCCGCACCGGACATGCGGTACATAGGTCTGCCGCCGTCTGCATCGCAGGATGAGACCTCATAGAGGGCATCCGGGACAAGTCCCTGCGGTCTCACGTAAAAGACCGGGGAGTTGGCCTCGATTCCGTGCCATACACCGGAGAGGAGCGCTTCGGCCCCGTCCCGGGAGACATTTTCCCAGACGGTGCAGACATCCTTCGGCGCCGACAGTCTGTAGTAATCGCCGGTCCTTATGAGTTCGTTCAGTTCCCTGAAAAGACCGACCTCTGACCTGATCTCATCAAGCTCAGCCTCGCGCATCTTCGTGATATCGAGCTCATAGCCGAATGTCCCGGCCATCGCGGTGATCGCCCTTGTCTTCATCGGCGTATTCCGCCCGGTCTGGTGGTTCGGCACCGCCGAGACATGGGCTCCCATGGCCGATGTCGGATAGCCGAAGGAAGTCCCGTACTGGATGGACAGACGGTTCACCGCATCCGTGTTGTCGCTGCACCAGATCTGCGGCGTATAGTAGAGCATGCCCGCGTCAAAGCGGCCTCCCCCGCCGCAGCAGCCCTCGATGAGGAGGTCCGGAAATTCGGCCAGCAGCATTTCAAGCACCCGGTAGACGCCGAGAACATATCTGTGGGAGAACTCGCCCTGCCTCTCTTTCGGCAGATGTGCACTGTATTTGCCGCTGATGCTGCGGTTTAAGTCCCACTTGATGTAGCTGATCCCGCCCTCACGGACGATCGCGATCAGTCTCGCGAGGATATGGTCCTGTACATCCTGCCTCGACAGATCGAGGATCAGCTGGTGGCGGGAGAGCTCCGGATTCCGGCCGGGCACGGCGACGGCCCAGTCCGGATGCTGCCGGTAGAGGTCGCTGTTCACCGAGAGGCCCTCCGGCTCAACCCAGATGCCGAACATAAGGCCCTTCTCCCGGATCGCCTCGCCGAGCGCCTTAAGGCTCATGCCGAGCTTCTCCTCGTTGGGCGCCCAGTCGCCGAGCGAGCTGTCGTCAAGATTTCTCTTCCCGAACCAGCCGTCGTCAAGCACAAAGAGGTCAAGCCCGCAGGATGCCGCGGTGTCCGCGCTCTCGAGGAGCTTTTTGCCGTCAAAATCAAAATAGGTCGCTTCCCAATTGTTGATGAGGACCGGCCGCCGCCTGTCTCTCCAGGGCCCGCGGATCACATGCTCCCGGATCGCCCTGTGGAAATTCCGGCTGAGCTTCCCGAGCCCCTCTCCGCTCATGCTCATCATGACTTCCGGCGTCGTGAAGGTATCCCCCGGCTGAAGCTCCCAGGAGAAATCATCCGGATGGATCCCCATGATGACGCGGGTGGCATCCACCTGGTCCTTCTCGGTCTCAAAGAGGAACTCTCCGCTGTATAAATATGAAAACCCGAAGCACCTTCCGTGCATCTCGTCCGTATCTTTCTCTGCCAGGATCGCGAAGGGATTATAGTGATGGCTGCTCATCCCTCTCACGCTTCCCACCGACTCCATGCCGTGGACGACCTCCCTCCGCGTAAGGTTCCGCTCCATCGCGTGCCTGCCGTGGAACGTGATGAGGTCAAAGTCCCCGTAGACATAATCGAGGCTCACGGAGGCAGCCTTGAGGAGGCGGACAGGCGCCTTTCCTTCATTTTTCACGATCATCGCCCGCGTAATGATGTCTGTCTCCGGAAGAACACCGTAGAGAAGCGTGACACCGATGCCCGCAGCCTCGTCGGCCATGTACACCTCAAGCGTCTCCGCCTCCGTCTCATCCGCGTAGACCGCGGGCAGGCCCGGCAGGCTGTATTTCCCCGGCAGTATCTTCGCCCCCTTAAATGTAAAGCGGAGCGCACGCGCTCCCCCGGCATCCTCCGCATGAAGTCCGGTGATCCGGTAATCCCCGTCGCCGAACGCCGAAAGCTCGAGCGGCAGCGTATCGAGCGAGTAGGTTTTGTCGAACATCCCCACTTCCGCGGGATTTCCCGAAAATCCTCTGTCCCGGGGGACTATGAGCGGGGACATATCCGTCCCGTCGATCTTCGGACCGTAGTAAGTGTGTATCAGTGTCGAAAGACTGTCGGCCTTCATCTGGTAGGTCGTGCCGGCTGTCTCTATCGTGATCAATCCGTTTTTAATGCTGATCGGCATAGAGCATCTCCCTTTGCTTTTCATATTTTTGTAACGCACGACTGTAAAGATAACAGAATTTGCCCCAAAGGACAACTGCTAACTGTCGTAAAATGTTGGGAAAAACACATATCCCGCCCTAAATCGTGATCTCCTCCGCCTCCGGCAGATGGGTCCTCGAGTAGAGAAACACCGTATCGCCGGCCTTTATGGTGAGATCCTCCTTCGGGATGATCGTGTGCCCGTTCCGCCTCACCGCCACGATATAGGTAAGGCGCGAGATATCCAGGTCCCGGATGCGGGTGCCGCACCAGGGGTTGGTCTCCGTGAGCGTAATCTTCTTCAGGGCGTGGCTGTATGCGTCACGGATGCTCTCCGCGAAAATGAGAACCTTATCACCCGGCTCAAGCTCAAGCTCCCTCTCCGGCATGAGGATCTCATTGTCCCGCTGGATGAGCCCGCAGACCGCCCCTTTCGGAAGCGGCAGCTCCGAGACGGCCAGTCCGGCCCAGGCATCCTTCGCCTTCACCGGCACCCGGATGAACTGCAGCTCCTGCTCCTCGAGGATCCGGCCGCTTGCGCTCAGTTTCTGGTACTGCTCGACGAAACCGGCGGAAATAATACCGGTCGGGATCGCGACCACGCCGACCCCCAGGAAGGCGATCACCATCCCGAGGAACTGGCCTCCGGCCGTGACCGGATAGATGTCTCCGTACCCGACCGTGAGCAGCGTTGAGGCCGCCCACCATATCCCGGAAAATGCATTGCTGAACACCTCCGGCTGAGCCGGATTCTCCAGGCTGTACATGGCAAGACTGGAAGCGAGCATCAGCACCATGATGATGAAGACCGATGAGAGAAGCTGCTGCTTCTTGGCCACGATGACCTCGGTGATGACGTTCAGGGAATCATAGTAGGCGTTGATCCGGAACAGGCGGAATATGCGTATGATCCGGAACATCCGGAAGGCGACGGCGCCCGCCGGGAAAAAGATCGGCAGATAATAGGGCAGAAACGACAGGAGATCCACGATTCCGGCAAATGAAACCATATAGGAAAGCGCGGCCCGCCCGGGCTTCCTGTCGGGGTACTTGTACTCCGCGGTGAAGACCCGCAGTACATAGTCCGCCGCAAAAAACAGCACGGTGACGCTCTCAACGAGGAGCAGAGCTCCCTCAAACCTCTCCCGCACGCCGGCAAAGGTCATGAGGACCGAGGCGAGGAGGTTGACCACGATCGCGAGCACATTTATAATATCATAGAGGCGGCTCATCTCATCCTCCATATAGCCGACCTCAATGACCTGAAATGTCCGCTTCTTAAGGGCGGTCAGGTCGTATTTCTTCCGTTTCAAGGGGAGCCTCCCTTCAGATGTACTGCTTCCATTATAGAGGATGCGATTTTCATTTTCAACAGCAAGCAGGAGGACTTTCGTGACCAGAAAAGAATTTACAGTGCAAAGGACAAAGAAGCGGCGCATTCCGCCGCTCCTCATTAGTCTCCTCGTGCTCCTTGCCGCGGGGCTCATAAGCCTCGTAATTCCCGGAGGCCCGCTCGCCCCGAACCCCTCAAAAAGGCCGGATACGGCGCTCGATCAGATGACGGATCCGGAGGTGCCGCTTCAGGTTCATTTCCTCGACGTCGGCCAGGGAGCCGCCGCCCTCCTCGTCTCGGACGGGCACGCGGTCGTGATCGACGGCGGCGGCCGCGGGACCTCCTCCTTCTTCGTCGCCTATTTAAAAGAGCACGGCGTGACATCCCTCGATGCGGTCATCGCGACCCATTTTGACGAGGACCACATCGCGGGACTCATCGGCGCGATGAATGTGTTTCCGGCCGCGGAAGTGTTCGCTCCGTCCTACGCCTCCGACACGAAGATCTATCACTCCTTCATGAACATGGCGGAAAATAAAAACCTGACCGTCCGCCCGCCCTCCCCCGGCGAGACCCTCACCTTCGGCTCCGCGGCGCTCCGCTTCCTGGGGCCTTCCCGCTTCGATCACGAGAAGGAAAATGACAACTCCCTCTCCGTCCTTGTCTCGGGCGGCGGCTGCCGCTTCCTCTTCACCGGAGACCTCGAGACCGAGGGTGAGGCTGAGCTCCTCGCATCCAAACGTCCTTTGCGGGCCGACGTCCTGGCCGTCGGCCACCACGGGAGCGCTTACTCGACCTCGGAGGAGCTCCTTTCGGCAGCCGCCCCTACATATGCGGTCATCAGCGTCGGCGCGGACAACGGCTACGGGCACCCTGCCGCATCCGTCCTAGGGCGGCTCAGAAAGGCCCGCTGCACCGTGCTCCGCACGGACGAATCCGGCACGATCATCTTAACGGCACATAAAAAAACGGTCCTCCCCGGCTGAATCCGGGAGGACCGTTTTTCATTTTGCTTATCGTTTGCCCTTGTCGTAGACTTCGCCGGCCGCCTTCGGCGGATGGTTTCTCTTCGAGAAGAACATGAGCAGGATCAGCGTCAGGATGTACGGAGTCATCATGAAGAGGTCCGTGTAGATCGACGCGAGGCCCATGCTGACGCAGAGCTGGCTGCCGCCCGCCCTCGCAAGTCCGAAGAAGATGCAGACAAAGAAGGTCGGGATAATGTTCCAGTTGCCGAAGATCATGGCCGCGATGGCCAGATACCCGTAGCCGAGGTAAATGCTGGGCGAGAAGTTCGAGAGGATCGAGTAGGCGAAGCACATGCCGCCGATGCCGGAGAGGCCTCCCGAGATCAGGACCGCGATAAAGCGGGTTCTGGCAACGTTGCCGCCGGCCGCATCGACCGCCTGCGGGTTCTCACCGCAAGCGCGGAGCCGCATGCCGTATCTCGACTTGTACATCAGGTACCACATGAAGACCGCGATCACGAGGATGATGATCTCAAACGGGTACACCTTCGTGAAGACCGCCCCGATGATCGGGATGCTGCTGATCCCGGGCACCGTAAATCTGGCCGAGACATCCAGCGTCAGCTTGTTGGAGGCATTTCCGTAAAGGACGCCGCTGATCTGGGATGTCAGGAAGGTCGTGAGCGCCACCGCCAGGATGTTGATGACGACACCGCTGATCGTCTGGTCAGCCCGGAATTTGATGCACAGGAGCGCATGCAGGGCCGCGTAGAAGGCGCCGCCGATAAAGGCCATGACCAGCGCAAGATAGAGGATCGTCTGGGTACCGAGCCCCGTGCTCATGCCGAGCAGGGTCGCGAGCACCGCGCCGCAGAAGGCGCCGAACCCCTGGAAGCCTTCCACCGCCAGGTTGGTGATGCCGCTCTTCTCGGAGTAGATCGCTCCGACCGCCATGATAAAGAGGGGGATACCGAACGCGAGACCGTCCGTGATCATGTTGTTGATGTACGTCATGTGCGGTCACCTCCTTTCTCTTTTGCGGCAGCCTTTTCGTCCGCCGACTTCTGGAATGCCAGCTTATCGAGATATCCCTTCGCGAGGAAGCGGAAGAAACCGCCGCAGGCCGAGAAGAGAAGCAGGATGCCGGTGATGACCGAGGCGATCTCCTTCGCGACGCCCAGCACCGAGCTCATGTAGTTGCTGCCGTTCTGGAAGACCGTGATCAGCATGGACGAGAAAATGGCCCCGATCGGATGCGAGCTGCCGAGGAGGGCTGTCGCGATTGCATCGTAGCCCATGCCCGCGAGCGTCTTCGGCAGGATCTGGTTGGTGTAGCCGAGGTAGTAGGTCACGCCCGCAAGGCCCGCGAGCATGCCGGAGATCATCATGGCAAAGACGAGCTGGCGACCGACGTTGATGCCGCTGTAGCGGGCGGCGTTCCGGTTGGAGCCGACCGCCTTCAGTTCAAATCCGAAAACCGTCTTCTCGAAAATGAAATACACTAAAAACGCCATGACGACCGCGATGATGATGCCCATCGGCAGATTGCAGAGGTAGCCGCCGACATTGACCTTTGTCAGGGTGAGCCTCGACTGCGAGCTGATCACCCTGGAGGCCCGGCTTACCGGGTCGATGAACTTCGCGTTGATGAAGAAGCCGGTCGTGTAGCTGATGATGTAGTTGATCATGATCGTCGAGACGACCTCATGGATATTGAAGCGGTACTTAAGGTAGCCGACGGCCGCGCCGAGAAGGCCGCCGACGACAATGCCGATCAGGATGACCAGCGGCCGGGCTAAAGCGCCCGGGAGATTCTGCATGTAGCCGACCGTGATCGTAGCCATAAAGCCCGAAAGGAGCATCTGGCCGGCGATACCGATGTTGAAAAGACCG
>JAEEGL014143375.1_pt1 | contig 12899 bp, 14 predicted proteins | sample 9134231 | NCBI WGS metagenome assembly JAEEGL01 (sample SAMN16246548, study PRJNA631951) | gut metagenome | biome: gut microbiome; feature: rumen; material: fiber-attached | host: Bos | place: Iran: Karaj | collected 2018-10 | reverse complement strand
TCGTGAACACTTCCGAAGGTGGGGTCATAGCCGGCGTTTACATCGGCGGAAAGGCACTCGCTGTTTCTGAGCACGTCCCTGCCCGGAACGCCCTCAAGAGCGCCGAGATCGGAAATGAACTGCTTAAGATATGATGAATGAAGACCGGTGTTGCCGTCTGAGCCGGTTTCCTCCTTGTCGGTGAGAACGGTTACAGTCGTGAATTCGGGCTTTTTCGCGTCGAGAGCCGCCTTCAGCGAAGGATAGGCGCAGACTCTGTCATCGTGGCCGTAAGAGCCGATAAGACTTCTGTCAAATCCGATATCCGTTGCCGGGAAAGCGGGAACCGCTTCAAGCTCCGCGGAGAGGAAATCGGCTTCGGTGATACCGTACTTCTCATTGAGTATCTTCATAATGTTGAGCTTGACAAGTTTTTCGCCGGGCTCATTTCCGTAAGGACGGCTGCCGATAAGAATGTTGAGTTCTTCGCCTTTTATGACTTTTGACATCGGTCTGTCCGTTTTGTCAAGATGGGGAAGAAGATCGGTAACAACAAATCTCGGGTCGCCTTCGGCGTCGCCTATTCTGACAGTAACGCACGAACCGTCCTTTTTATAAATCACTCCGTGAAGAGCGAGGGGAATTGTCGGCCACTGATATTTCTTTATGCCGCCGTAGTAATGGGTCTTGAACAGTGCAAGCTCCTCATCCTCATAAAGCGGATTGGGCTTGAGGTCAAGACGGGGAGAGTCAATATGCGCGGCAAGAATCCTGGTGCCCTCTTTAATGCTCTTTTTTCCGAAGGTGCAGAGCATAACCGCTTTGCCGTGAACGTCATAATAAACTTTGTCGCCCGCTTTGTATTTACCCGCGGGATTGAATTTTGCGTAACCGTTCTTTTCGGCTGCCGCAATCGCGAACGCCGCCGCTTCTCTTTCGGTGCGGCATTCATTCAGAAATTCAATGTAATCATCGCAGAATCTGTCCGCTTTTGCTATTTCTTTTTCATCGCAGACATAATTCGCGTGTTTGGGTGAATAAAAGAGATTTTCCTTGAGCATCTCCGCTTCGGTCTTTTTCATAACAGTTTCTCCTTCAATATATTTTCAACCTGAAGAACTGCCTCCCCGGGTTTAACATTACGGATTTCAATATCCGAATGACTTGTGTAATATTCTTCGCCGCGCTGGGCTTTTATGCGGAGCTCGGCATCCTCGATTCCGATTCCGTCTCTCTGCATAATCCGCTGAAGACGTGTGTCTCTGTCCGCGGTCACACAGATGATTTTATCGCAGACTCCGGCAAGCGGACTTTCAAGAAGCACCGGGGCGTCTATCAGCGCCGCTTTCGCGCCGTTCCGGGCGGCTTCGTGGATTTCTTTTATCGCAAGCTCCGTTATCACGGGATGAGTGATTGAATTAAGCAGATTTGTTTTTTCTTCGCTCTCAAACGCCCTTCTTGCGAGTTCTCTCCTGTTGAGTTCACCGTCTGAGAAAATATCGCTCCCGAAAGCTTTTTTCAGATTTTCAATGACCTCGGGATTTCTGACCGCTTCTCTCGCGATAAGGTCGGTATCAACGGTGTGAAATCCCGCCTTCTCGAAAAGCGAACAGACTGTGCTCTTGCCTGCGCCGGTCTGCCCGGTTATACCGTAAACCGGAATACTGAAATCAAGATCTGTTACCCTGAATGCCGAAGAACGCAGAAGTCTGTTGTAAACCGCAAGTCCGACTCCGTCGGCGCAGGGGCAGCGCACAAACGCCTCATCGCATCCGGTTTCGTCAACCTTTCTCAGCGCGTCAAAAATACTGCGCGCCTGAGTAAGACTGTCATCCGCTCTGCCGTACTCGACGGAAACGGGAAAATGCTTTCCCTCTCCCTCAAAGCATACGGCGCAGATTCCGGTTTTGTGCGCCTTGAGATATTTTTCATATTTATCAAAGCTCCCCTTTATCAGCGTAACTCTCGCCGCGGGGGCATAGTGTTTGTATTTCATACCGGGCGACTGCGCTTTTTCGCCCTCGCCCAGACTTTCATAAACCGCGTGGGAAATATTAATCTTTCCGAGCACACTTTCAAGCTCTTCGGGAGTAACTCCGCCGGGTCTCAGCAAAGTCGGCGGATCGGTTACGAGAGTAATTACGGTACTCTCCACTCCGATACTGCATTCGCCCGCGTCAAGTATGCATTCGATTTTACCGTCAAGATCGTCCCTGACGTGTGACGCTCTGGTAGGGCTCGGCTTTCCTGAAGCGTTTGCGCTCGGCGCGGCAAGCGGAACTCCGCTTGCTTTTATGACCGCCCTCGCGACCGGATGCGACGGCATACGTATCGCGACCGTATCAAGCCCGGCGCATACCTCATCGGGAATGAGCTCCGATTTTTTCATTATAACGGTCAGGGGACCCGGCCAGAACGCCTCCGCAAGGTCATACACTCTCGGATCGACTTCGCTGACAAGCGGAGGAATTTCATCGAGTGAAGAAACATGAACTATCAGGGGATTGTCCTGGGGTCTTCCCTTGGCTTCAAAGATACGGCTGACCGCCTTTCCGTCAAGGGCATTGGCGGCAAGTCCGTAAACCGTTTCGGTGGGAACGGCGACAAGTCCGCCGTTTCTGAGTATCTCCGCCGCTTCATTAACGGCTCCGGGGTCTTCCGCATTCAAATAACGAGTTTTCATAACTGTTCTTCCGTGCTTGCTTTCAATTTTTCAGCCGTGTCGGCGGTTATCAGCGCGTCAATAATCTCATCGAGGTCGCCGTTGACGATTGAATCTATTTTATACAGAGTAAGATTGATTCTGTGGTCGCTGACTCTGCCTTGCGGAAAATTATATGTTCTTATTCTTTCGCTTCTGTCGCCGGTGCCGACCTGGGCGTGACGCTCGCCGGCAATCGCGTTCTGCTGCTTTTCACGCTCCGCTTCGAGAATTCTCGAACGCAGAACCTTCATCGCCTTGTCTTTGTTTTTATACTGGCTTCTCTCATCCTGACACTCGACAACCGTTCCTGTCGGAATGTGGGTTATTCGGATGGCACTTTCGGTTTTATTGATATGCTGCCCTCCCGCGCCGCTTGAACGGAACGTATCTATCTGGAGGTCGGCGGGATTAATCTGAACATCAACATCTTCCGCTTCGGGCAGGACTGCCACGGTCGCGGTCGAGGTCTGAATTCTTCCCTGACTTTCGGTTTCCGGAACTCTCTGGACTCTGTGCACTCCGCTTTCAAACTTAAGACGGGAATAAGCTCCCTCGCCCTCAATCATAAAGCTGATTTCCTTGAAGCCGCCGAGCTCGGTCGGATTCGAGCTGATAACCTCGCTTTTCCAGCCCTTTGACTCGGCGTACATAGTGTACATTCTGTAAAGCACTCCGGCAAAAAGGGACGCTTCTTCGCCGCCGGCGCCGCCTCTTATCTCGACAATAACATTCCTGCTGTCATTCGGGTCTCCCGGCAAAAGCAGGATTTTTAGTTCCTCCGCGCAGGCGGAAAGCCTGTCTCTTGAACTCTCGAATTCCTCCCTGACCATTTCCCTGAAATCGGCTTCCAGTCCGCCCGCGTCGAGCATATCCTTCGCCTCATTCATGTCATTCTCAATCTTCACGTATTCCCTGTATTTTTCCACAACGGGAGTAAGCGACTTGAGTTCAAGCATTATTTTTTTGTATTCTTCAATATCGGAAGCGATGCTTTCCTCACACAGACGTGAATTGAGAAATTCATATCTTTTTTCGACTTCCTTCAGTTTTTCAAGCATTATTCCTCACGCATAACTTTCCTGATATTCTTTTCTATTTTGAACCGCTCGAGCATTACTTCCCTGCCGCACTCCTTGCAGCGGATTTTTATATCCGCTCCGGTTCTCAGGACAGTGAAGATATTGCAGCCGCAGGGATGCGGCTTCTTCATAAGCAGCTCGTCTCCTACTCTTATATCCATAACTCAAGCGCCGTAAAAATGCTGTACCCAGCAAAGTCCCTTTGACGGGTCCGCTTCCGCGGCAACTCCTATTCCTATCCTTGTGAAGACCGGGTTCATTATGTTTTCATAATGTGTCGGCGATTCCTTCCACTGACGGCAGACCTCGGCGGGAGTCTTCTGATACCAGCCGATGTTTTCGCCCGATGTGCCGGTCTTATATCCGTTATCAATGAACAGCGATGCGTAGCTCCTCGTGTTGGGTCTTGTGTGACTGTGCAAGCCGGACCACGCAATTTCCTCGGCGCGGACGTTTGCCTGCTCGGTAAGCTTATCGTCAAGCGTCAGCGGGGCAATGCCGCCCTCGGCTCTCATTTCATTGGTAAGACGGAGAACCTCCGTAATATAATCTTTGTATGTGTTTCTGTTTTCACGCGCAGCGGGCAGAAGATCATTGTAGCTTGCCGAATATGTGGAACGGTCGTAAAATACGCTGATTTCTTCCTCGCCGAGTTTATACTCTCTGCCGTTCGCGTCCTGCGCGTAATATATTCTCACTCTGCGGCGGCGGTCAACTCCGTATTTAAGGTCGGCAAAATATGTTTTTTCAACCGTCCTCGTTGCCAGACTCTTGTCAAACGATTCCGCTTTTTTTGTAACCGCGGTAGTTACCGCCTTCGCGGTCGTCGTAACAATCTTCGTCGTCGTTACAACCGCCTTGGTTGTTGTCGGGACCGTCGTGGGCGCCGCCGTTGTTGTAGGCGCTGCCGTTGTTGTGGGTGCCTTTGTTGTTGAGGGCGGCTCCGTTACGGGAGCCTCTGTTTCAGTCACCCGGATCTCGGTCTCTTGTATCTGTGTCTGATAGGTTTCGCTCTCCGTTGTTTCGCCGATACTATCCGTCATGGATGTAAAGGCTTCCCGGGATGTCTGCTCCGCGGCGGAGGTAACGCTGTTTTCTTTATCAACGCGGCGGCACGACGCGAGAGTCAGTACCGTGATTATTATCATAACTGTTGCGATAATTTTAGTTTTCATTTTCTCTCCCTGAATTCCGCCACTTCTTTACGGGGCATCCGTTTTTTGCGAACGCTCCCCTGAATTCGGGGTAGCATCCGCATTTAAGGCAGGTGCCGTCGGCAAGGAATTCACATCTGCCGCATATTTCAAGTCTGCGGCGGTATTCGTCATCACCGGTTTTCTCGGCAGGCGGTATTCTGAGAATTCTTTCCCTGATATCATTCAGGATATCTTCTCTGCCGCTTTCAAAAAGAAGGCACCGGTAACAAACTCTGTTTTCATTCATCTTTCAATCGTGAATCTGACCACGCTGCACGCGGGCAGTTTTGCCGTAAAGCCGTCTTCGGTTTTGACAAAATCGGTAAACTCCGCACAGCCGACAGCGTTCTTATTCTCAAATGTGTTGTATGCGTCCGCTTTGCCTGTCACGATTTCCGCTTTGACGGATTTAACCGCGCTGTCAGCGACCTGGCATTTGATTTCAGCCGCGCGGGTCATATCCGTGTTGGTAACGGTTGAATAAATAACGCCGTTTGCGTCTTCAGACGCGCTCTCTGTGAGAGAAGGGACTCTTTCACCGTCGGTTCCCGTTTCGGGGGAGGTGATATAGGAGCCGAGCAGGGTGTTGTTCTGATGCGCTTTATACATTTTGAAAATGTAGTAAGTCGGCGTAAGAACCATATCCGCTCCGTCAGTCAGCGCGACCGACTGAAGAACATTTATTGTCTGAGCGATGTTGCACATTCTGATTCTGTCGGCGTGCTTATTGAAAATATTGAGCGACATTCCGGCAACAATCGCGTCACGCATGGCGTTCTGCTGATAGAGGAACCCGGGATTGGTGCCCGGCTCGACATCGTGCCAGGTGCCCCACTCGTCAACAATAAGCTTGACTCTCTTTGAGGGATCGTGACGGTTCATAATCTCAAGGTGTCTTCTTATGACCTCGTCAATATGGTATGCCTTTCTGAGACATCTGTAATATTCATCGTCGCTGAACTGTGTGGCGCTTCCTTTTTTGCCCCAGTCGTTTGTAACCGTATAATAGTGAAGCGCGAGACCGTCCATGTGTCTGCCCGCGGTCTTCATCAGCTCATCTGTCCAGTTGTAATCCTCCGCGTTCGGTCCGCAGGCGATTTTGAATATCCTGTCGTTTCCCGCATAGTTACGGACATAGGTCTGATATCTTCTGTAAGTGTTGGCGTAATAATAGGGATCCATATTTCCGCCGCATCCCCAGTTTTCATTTCCGACGCCGAAATATTTCAGTTTCCAGGGCTTTTCTCTGCCGTTAGCTTTGCGCAGGTCTGCCATCGGTGAGGTTCCGTCAAAGGTGATATATTCAATCCACTCGCTCATTTCGCGCACGGTACCGCTTCCGACGTTTCCGGCTATGTAGGCGTCACAGCCGAGCTGATCAATCAGTTCGAAAAATTCATGGGTTCCGAAACTGTTGTCTTCAACAACTCCGCCCCAATGGGTGTTAATCATCTTTTTTCTGCCCGCGGGGTCGCCGATTCCGTCTTTCCAGTGGTATTCGTCGGCAAAGCATCCTCCCGGCCAGCGAAGCACGGGAAGCCTCATTTCCCTGAGAGCGTTGACGACATCGATTCTCATTCCGTTGACATTCGGAATGTCGGAATTTTTGCCGACAAAGAGTCCCTCATAGATACATCTTCCGAGATGCTCGGAAAAGTTTCCGTAAATATCCTTGCTGATTTCCGCGATTTTCTGATTGGGATTTATGAGATATTTTTCCATAATTTTCCTCCGCAAGAGCAATAATAGCCGATTATCGATTTATTATATCAAATATTACTAAATAAATAAATACTTTTTTTATTAAATTAAAAATTTTTTTATATTTTATAATTATAATTATTGTGAATATTATACATTGACTTTATCGTATTGTTGTGATATATATATTTTCCGGTGATTATATGCAAGTATTATTCTGTATTTCAACGGCCCTTGCGGCGGGTCTTTTAATGAGCCGCGTTTCAAAACTTGTCGGCCTGCCCTCGGTAACCGCCTACCTTGTGGCGGGAATTCTTATCGGCCCTTATTTTCTCGGGCGTTTCGGCGTTGAGGGATTGGGCTTCATTTCCGCGGAGAATGTCAGGAGCTTTGACATTATCTCCAATGTGGCGCTCGGCTTTATCGCGTTCGCGATAGGCAATGAGTTCCGCCTTTCACAGCTAAAGCAGATAGGCGGCAAAGCTACTTTTATAGGCATTCTTCAGGCGGTTATCGCAACACTCTGCGTTGACGCGGCGCTGATAGGGCTGCACTTCGTTCTCGGAGACAAACTGCCCGTTTCCATGGCAATCACACTCGGAGCGATTGCCGCCGCCACAGCGCCTGCCGCAACTCTGATGGTTGTCCGTCAATATAAGGCAAAGGGTAAACTGACCGATCTTCTCCTGCCGATAGTCGCGATAGACGACGCGGTCGGACTGGTCGTTTTCGCGGTTTCGTTCGGAGTCGCAAAAGCGATTGAAAACGGCGAGTTCAATGTTGCGGCAATCATAGCCGAGCCGCTTCTTGAAATTGTTCTTTCGCTTGTTCTGGGCACCGTTTCCGGCCTGCTTTTCACGGCGGCGGAAAAGATGTTCAGCTCAAACAGCAAGCGTCTTACGCTCTCTCTGATGTTCGTTTTCCTGACCGTCGCGGTTTCGCAGCTTAAATTCCAAATCGGCGGCATCACCATCGGATTTTCCTCACTTCTCGTCTGCATGATGCTCGGCACGATGTTTTGCAACGTCTGCGATTTTTCCGCCGAAATCATGGAGAAAACCGACCGCTGGGCGCAGCCGCTGTTTGTGCTTTTCTTCGTCCTCAGCGGCGCGGAACTCGAGCTCAATGTTTTCCGTGATTTAGCCGTTGTCGGCATTGGCGCGGCATACATTATTTCCCGTTCGCTCGGTAAGTATTTCGGCGCTTACACAGGCGCGAGAATCACTCACTGCGAGGAAAAAACCGTCAAATATCTCGGTATAACCCTGCTTCCGCAGGCGGGTGTCGCGCTCGGAATGAGCGTAACCGTTATGAACTTACCTTCGATAGGTCCGATTATCAGAAACATAGTTTTGTTCTCCGTTCTTATCTACGAACTTGTCGGTCCCGTACTGACAAAAATGGCGCTCGGCGCCGCCGGAGAAATATCCGTCAAGCCTGCCGAAAAGAACAGAAATCAGAAAGCGGCGCCTCCGAAAATTTCGTAAGACACCGCGGAATAATATCCGGGAGCCGTTGCGGTTGCAACAGCTCCCTGCTTTTTTGTACGCAAAAAACGGCTCCGCAGAATTAATCTGCGAAACCGTTTTTAATGCATGTTTTTCGCTTAAACTGCAATTACTTGAGTTCAACCTTTGCGCCGACTTCTTCAAGCTTAGCTTTCGCAGCTTCAGCATCTTCCTTGGAAGCGCCTTCCTTAACGGGCTTGGGAGCGCCGTCAACGAGAGCTTTGGCTTCTGCAAGGCCGAGACCGGTGATTTCACGGACTGCCTTGATAACCTTGATCTTTTCTGCGCCGACTTCTGCAAGAATAACGTCAAACTCGGTCTTCTCTTCAGCGGCTGCTGCGCCACCCTCTGCGGGAGCTGCAACTGCAACTGCTGCTGCTGCGGAAACGCCGAATTCTTCTTCTACTGCATGAACAAGTTCTGAGAGTTCAAGAACGCTGAGAACTTTGATTTCTTCGATTATAGCATTGATTTTTTCTGATGCCATTTTATTTTCCTCCATTTTTGAATTTTATTAAAATTGATTATTCAGCGGGTGTTTCTTCTGCGGGAGCTTCCTCTGCTGCGGGAGCGGCTTCCTCTGCGGGTGCCTCTTCTGCTGCGGGAGCGGCTTCCTCTGCGGGTGCCTCTTCTGCTGCGGGAGCGGCTGCCTCTACAGGAGCTTCTTCTGCTACGGGAGCAGCTGCCTCTGCGGGAGCTTCTTCAGCTGCCGGAGCGGCTTCCTCTGCGGGAGCTTCTTCCTTCGCTGCGGGTGCGCACGCTTCTGCGCCGCCCTTGTCAACGATTGCCTGGATGGCACGTGCGAAAGCGGAAATAGGCGCGTTGAATGCATTGCATACTGTTGCAAGAAGAACTTCTCTGGTGGGAAGTTTTGCAAGAGATGTAATCGTCGCAAGATCGATTACCTTACCTTCAAGATATCCGCTCTTGATTGAGAAGGTCTTGCTGCTGTCGGCGAACTTCGAAAGAATTCTTGCCGCTGCAGTGTGATCTTCGGGGCTGATAGCGACAGCGGTTGTACCTTCAAGAACCTTCTCGATATCATCGAGACCCGCATTCTTTGCGGCAAGGCCGAGAAGAGTATTCTTGACTACTGTATATCTGACGCCTGCTTCACGCAGTTCCTTACGGAGCGCGGTATCTTCGGCAACAGTAATTCCTTTGTAGTCAACCACTACGCCGGCAACAGAATTGTTGAGAGACTCGGTAAGTTCTTCGACTATCTGCTTTTTCTGCTCTAAAATTTTCTCACTGGGCATTTATCTTTTCACCTCCATACGAAATGTATAACTAAAAGCCCTCTCCGCATACCGCGGAAAGGGCATAACATACCTGTTGTATGCATCCTTTCTCGGCAGGCGGTAAAAACCTTTATGACTGAGTCACCTGCTGTCTTTAAAAGAACAGCTTGTGTATATTAACACGAATTATCGTCCGTGTCAAGTTTTTTCGCAAATTTTATCAGTTTTCGCCGACAAGTTTATTTGCGTTGACTCTTATGCCGGGGCCCATTGTCGTGGCAAGCACGCAGGAACGGATATAAGTTCCCTTTGATGCGGCGGGCTTTGCCTTGATAATGGCGTCAAGAAGAGTGTTGAAGTTTTCAGCAAGCTTTTCGGGACCGAAAGATACTTTGCCGATGGGGCAGTGAATGATATTTGTCTTATCAAGACGATACTCAATCTTACCTGCTTTCGCTTCTGTAACTGCCTTTGCGACATCGGGTGTAACAGTACCGGCTTTCGGGCTGGGCATCAGGCCGCGGGGACCGAGAACCTTACCGAGACGGCCGACAAGACCCATCATATTGGGCGCCGCGATGGCAACGTCGAAATCCATAAATCCTTCGCCCTGAATCTTTGCGACGAGGTCTTCGGCACCGACGATTTCAGCGCCTGCCGCTGCGGCGGCATCAGCCTCGGGACCTTTGGCGAAAACTGCAACTCTGACGGTTTTACCGGTACCGTTCGGAAGAACGACAGCACCGCGGACCTGCTGGTCGGCATGACGTGAGTCAACGCCGAGGCGGACATGAACTTCAACCGTCTCATCAAATTTGGCACCTGCGGTCTTGACCGTAAGTGCAAGCGCATCGTTGGGATCATAGAGGGTAGCTCTGTCAACGAGTTTTGCGCTTTCGTTATATTTTTTACCGTGTTTCATAATTATTATTTCCTCCCAATCATGTGGTTAATCGGATTTTTCCTCCCACAGTTTGCAATCAATCGGATACAGTGACGCCCATACTGCGCGCTGTTCCCGCTATCATACTCATAGCGGATTCAATCGAAGCAGCATTAAGGTCTCTCATCTTTGTTTCGGCGATCTTGCGGATCTGGTCCTGTGTGATTGTTGCAACCTTGGTTTTGTTGGGAACGCCTGAACCTCTCTCGATTCCGCATGCCTTTTTAATAAGAACAGCGGCGGGAGGGGTCTTGGTTATAAAGCTGAATGTGCGGTCTGCATAAACAGTGATAACAACGGGAATAATGAGACCCATATCGTTCTTGGTACGCTCATTGAATTCCTTTGTGAAAGACATGATGTTGACACCGTGCTGACCGAGTGCGGGTCCGACAGGGGGAGCCGGAGTGGCTTTGCCTGCGGGAATCTGTAACTTGATTAAACCGACAACTTTCTGTGCCATAATAGTTAACCTCCAATATAAGTGGTGAATTGCGGAGCATCTGCTCCTCCCACGAAGCCGACGCGTAAGCGTGACTGCGCATAAGCGCTGAATTTGAAAGGGAAATCCCTCAAATTACCGTGATTATTCGGCAAGCTCAACCTGGTCGAGCTCAAGCTCAACAACGGTTTCTTTGCCAAAAAGTGCGGAAACGACAACCTTGACAGAATTATTGTCAATGTCAATTTCCTGAACAACTCCCGAAAAGCCGTCAAACATATCGTCAATGATGTTGACAGTGTCACCGACATTGTAAGATACTTCGACAACTCTCTTCTCGACTCCGAGCCTGATAACTTCTTCGTCTGTAAGAGGAATTGCTCTGTTTTCAGGACCGACAAATCCGGTGACTCCTCTGGTGTTTCTGATAAGGAGCCAGGCCTCGTCGCTCATCTTCGGGCGGTTGTCCTTATCGGGCATAACCGCGACCTTGACAAGTACGTATCCGGGAAAAAGCTTGCGCTCGATATCCTTGTCGGCTTCGGCGTCATGAACGATTTCAACCGGAATTTTAACCTCAAAAATCTGATCCTGCATTTTACGGTTTTCAACCAGCTTCTCAATGTTGGTCTTAACCTTGTTTTCATAACCGGAATAGGTATGGATTACATACCATCTTGTCTCAACAGACATCTTAAATCCTCCCGGTTCAGTTGATAAAGAAACTGCTCAAAGCCATCATTGCGGCTTCGGTTGTCTCTTCAGCATCGGAACCTCCGATTTTTTCAGCCGCTCTTTCAAGAAGCGAGAGGCAGAAAGCGAGGAGCTGATCGACGCCGAATATCGCCAGACCGCAAATTGCGACCGCGACAAGAACGACGAGTGTGGATTTGAAAACTGATTTTCCGTCGGGCCAGATAATCTTTTTGATTTCGCCCTTGACGTCTTTGAAAAACTTCTTGATAGCTTTACCGGCCCTTACGAACCAGTTACCGCCCGGGTTTGCAGGTTTCTTTTCTTTTTTCTTTTCTGCAGCGGCAACCTTTTCAGCGGCTCCGGAAATTTCTTTCTTTGCCATTGGTTATCCTCCTGCTTACTTAGATTCTCTGTGAAGAGTGTGTTTCCTGCAGAACCTGCAATACTTGTTCATTTCAAGTCTGTCGGGGGTGTTCTGCTTGTTTTTCATAGTGTTGTAGTTGCGCTGTTTGCATTCGGTGCAAGCAAGTGTAACCTTGACTCTTTTACCGTTAGCAGCCATGTGCGGCACCTCCATTATTCGGAATTTTTAAGCCGTCACCGCAGTTTATCAGGCAACCGCGGCTTAAGCTCAGGCCTCCCTCTGCATACCTGAATAAGGGCATAAAAAATAAACCCTTGAGCAGAGGTAGAGTCATATTATCACAAACTCACACCTATGTCAAGGGTTTTTTTGCGTTAAACCGATAATTTAATGTTATATTATAATATAATAAGGAATAACATCATACCCATCATGGACATCGCCGCAAACGCAATAGCGGCCGCGACGGCGGAAGCGTAGAGGAAGATCGTGGTGGCGGCGGTCGCTTTGAGGACCATTGTGTTTTCCGCCTCTGAAAGATCCTGCCAGAAGAAATTCACCGTGCTTCCGTCAACACAAAAGCTGTCGGAATTCATTCTGTCTTTGCCGGCAACAAGCGGCATACCGCAATCAAGCATTGCCTTGGTAAAAGCTTCTGCCATTCCGGCGTCCTTGAAGGTGATTGTTCCTGTCAGACGGAGTTCGGTTGCCGGCTCCTCCCTGACAAGGTGACCGGGCTTGAATCCGGTGCTCCACCAGGTCATTTCATCGGGAGTGGAGAACTGGTGCTCATATTTTCCTGTCAGATAGTTCAGCTTGTAGAGATTGGTCTGCATACGAAGCATATTATCACCGGTTGCGCAATCATATTTGGTAAAATATGAGTCTTCTCTTCCGTCATGATTCTTGCAGTAAAGGCCGAGCTCCGAGCCCCAGAACACAAGGCCGTACTGGCCTTTCCAGAACTGTACGAGCCAGTCTTTTCCGCCGTATTCAAAATGAACTCTTATATAATCGTACTCCAGGAAAATATAGGGGGCCGCAAG
>JAEEGL012434954.1_pt1 | contig 12899 bp, 8 predicted proteins | sample 9134231 | NCBI WGS metagenome assembly JAEEGL01 (sample SAMN16246548, study PRJNA631951) | gut metagenome | biome: gut microbiome; feature: rumen; material: fiber-attached | host: Bos | place: Iran: Karaj | collected 2018-10 | reverse complement strand
AGCGTCTTGTTCGGGATGACCAGATTCTCGTCGATGCCCAGCACCTTGCCGAAACCTTCGCACGTCGGACAGGCTCCGATTGGCGAATTGAAGTTGAACATCAGTTCCGATGGCTCGTCGAACGTCATTCCATCGGCCTCAAAACGCTTCGAGAAGAGGTTTTCGCTGATGCTCCCGTCGGGCAGCCACGCCTTGAGCATCATCTCGCCGTTGCCCTCGTAGAATGCGGTCTCGACCGAATCGCCGAAACGGCTCAGCGCGGCAGCATCGGCAAACGGCACCTTCAGGCGGTCAACCACCAGATTGAACGGCGCGGCTGCGACCTCCTCCAGACGGATGAAGTGGCCGTCGCTCTCGGCACGCGCGAAGCCCGACTTCGTGAGCACCTCGATATGTTCGGCCAATGTCCTCCCGTCGGGCACCGAGACGCGCACCAGCAGCGCTACGCGACTTCCTTCGGGCAGGCGTTGGGCACATTCCACCACATCGGCCGTCGTGTGCTTCTTCACCTCAACGCCGCTCACGGGCGATATGGTCTTGCCGATGCGGGCGTAGAGCAGACGCAGGTAGTCGTAGATTTCGGTCGATGTACCGACGGTACTGCGCGGGTTCCTCACGATGACCTTCTGCTGGATGGCCACGGCGGGCGGCAGACCGAGGATGTAGTCGCACTCCGGCTTTCCCATTCGGCCCAGGAACTGGCGCGCATACGACGAAAGCGACTCCACGTAGCGGCGCTGTCCCTCGGCGTAGAGCGTGTCGAAGGCCAACGACGACTTGCCCGAGCCCGACAGTCCGGTGATGACCACCAGCTTGCCGCGCGGAATCTCGAGGTCGATGTTCTTCAAGTTGTTGACGCGTGCGCCCTTGACTATGATGTTGCCTTCCGCATTGGCATCGTGCGGGATGTGGGCCGACTGCGCCTGATTCCTGACGTCAGCGAGCGATAGTTTATCTTTGTCCATAGCTTAATTTTCTGTCACTTGCGGCATTGGCCGACCATTTATCTGGAAAGATGTGCGAAGATACGAATAAAATTTGAATTAGGAGCGCTGACCAGCCTATATTTTGCAGTTTTTTTCTCTTTTCGGCCAATTTTAGGTTGCGGCCCTATTTGTGCGGAATTGGGACATTGGCCAAAAACACAGAATCGAGGCACGCCACGGCGGACGCACCTCGACCCTATTCTGTTGCAAGACTGAAGCTTTACTTCTTCTTGATGTAATCGACGATCCACTGGCCGACCTCCTTGGTGCCGTACTTGGCGCCGCCCTCGACCTGGATTTCCGGTGTGCGGACGTTCTGGTCCAATGAGGCATCGACGGCTTCGCGAATGAGCTTGCCCTCCTCCTTCAGGTCGAAATACTCGAACAGCATGGCAACCGACAGAATCTGAGCCAATGGGTTGGCGATGTTCAGACCCTTGCCCTGAGGCCATGAGCCGTGGATTGGCTCGAAGACTGGAGTGTGTTCGCCGGTTGAGGCCGATGGCAGCAGACCCATCGAGCCGGTGATGCACGAGCCCTCGTCGGTCAGAATGTCGCCGAAGGTGTTTTCGGTGACCATGACGTCAAAGAAGCGTGGCTCCTGAATCATGCGCATCGAGGCGTTATCGACATACATGAAGTCAGTTGTTACGTCTGGATACTGAGGTGCCATCTCCTGGGCAATCTTGCGCCACAGACGGCTCGATGCCAGCACATTGGCCTTATCGACCACGGTGAGGTGCTTGCGGCGCTGGCGTGCGTACTGGTAGCCCACCTTGAGGATACGCTCGATTTCAGGACGGCTGTAGTAGTTGGTGTCGAAGGCATCCTCGACGCCATTTTCATTCAGGCCAAGTTCCTTCTTCTGGCCGAAGTACATGCCTCCGGTCAGCTCGCGGATGCAGATGAAGTCGGCACCCTTGACGATTTCGTCCTTCAGCGGTGACTTGTGGACGAGGCAGTCGAAGGTGGTGACAGGACGGATGTTGGCGAAGAGGCCCAACTTCTTGCGCATGGCCAACAGACCCTGCTCTGGACGCACCTTGGCGTTCGGATTGTTGTCAAACTTCGGGTCACCAACGCTGGCGAAGAGCACGGCATCGGCCTCCATACAGGTCTGGAAGGTCTCCTCTGGGAATGGGTCGCCCACCTTGTCGATGGCATCGGCGCCGCAGATTGCATACTTGTAGCTCAGCTCGTGGCCAAACTTCTCGCAGATGGCCTTGGTCACAGCCAAGCCCTGCTCCATAATCTCGGGACCAATTCCGTCGCCCGGGAGGACTGCTAATTTCAGTTTCATTGTTTATACTCTATTTCTAATAGGTTTAACATCTTGATAGTGGCTTTGATGGCCGCCTCGGTCTGGTCGGCATCCAGTCCGCGCGTACGATAGACTTTGCCCTCGTATTCCCACGAGATGGCGGTCTGGACCAATGCATCGGTGCGGCCGCCGGGCGGGATGGTCACGGCGTAGTTGGTGAGCCAAGGAAAGGTGCGGCCCAGCTTGTTACGGTAGATGTGACGCACGGCACGCACGAATGCGTCGTACATACCGTCGCCCGTCGCGCTCTCCTCGTAGGCCTGCCCGTTGATTTCGAGCTTGACCACGGCTTGCGGATGCAGGCCATAGGCCGTCGAGACCATATAACTGACGAGTTTGATTGTGTCCGATGGCGCTTCGTGGTGCAGCACGTCGCTCACGATGTAGGGCAGGTCGTCGATGGTGACGTGTTCCTTCTTGTCGCCCATCTCGTTGATGCGCTTGGTGACGCGGCGCATGTCGTCGTCGCTCAGGTTGATGCCCAGCAGCTTGAGGTTCTGCTCGATGTTGGCCTTGCCCGACATCTTGCCCAAGGCATATTCGCGGCTGCGGCCGAAGCGTTCGGGCAGCAGGGCATTGACGTAGAGGCGTCCCTTCTTGTCACCATCGGCATGGACACCGGCGGTCTGGGTGAAGACATTTTCGCCGACGATGGGCGTATTGGCCGCAGTCGCCATGCCTGAATAGCTCTCGACCATGCGGCTGATGGAGTTGATGCTCTGCTCGACGACGCCGATTTCGACATCGGCCAACATATCGTTCACCACGGCCACGACACTGCTCAGCGAGGCATTTCCGGCACGTTCGCCCAGGCCATTGACCGTCGTATGTACGCCACGGCAACCGGCTTCGGCGGCGGCAAGGACATTGGCCACAGCCAAATCATAGTCGTTATGCGCGTGGAAGTCGAAATGCAGCGCGGGGAATGTCTGCACCATCTGGCGCATCAGTTTCTTGGTCTGGTGTGGGGCCAATACGCCGAGCGTGTCGGGCAGCATGAAGCGGCGGATGGGCAGGTCCTGCAACGTCTCGACCATACGGAAGACGTAGTCGGGCGAGTTCAGAATGCCGTTGCTCCAGTCCTCAAGATAGACATTGACGGCCAATCCCGCTGCCTGCGCCATCTGGACATTCTCACGCACGTTGGCCCAATGCTCTTCGGGGGTCTTTTTAAGTTGGCCGATGCAATGCTTCTCGGAACCTTTGCACAGCAGGTTGATGACCTTCGCGCCGGCACGGGAAATCCAGTCGATGCTTGCGCCGTTGTCGCAGAAGCCCAAAACCTCCACGCGGTCCAGCACACCGGCATTGGCCGCCCAACCGCACACCTGACGCACGCACTCGAACTCCCCTTCGCTCACGCGCGCCGAGGCGATCTCAATGCGGTCCACCTTGACCTCTTCCAACAATTTACGGGCAATGGAGAGCTTCTCCGGAGCGCTGAACGCCACTCCCGAGGTCTGCTCCCCATCGCGCAATGTTGTATCGAGTATTTCGAGTCTCATCCTTATCGTTTTGCTTCGTAAGCCTCGATGGCATCCTTCTTCGAGAGGAGGTAGTCGATGTCGTCGTAGCCGTTCAAGAGGCAATACTTCTTGTAGCCGTTGATTTCGAACTTCTCCGAGTGGCCTGTAGCCTCGTTCGTGACGGTCTGGTTAGGCACATCGACCGTAACCACGGCATTGGCGTCGTTGGCGACGGTGGCCAACAGCTCCTGACGGAACTCCTCGCTCACGATGACTGGCAGCACGAAGCAGTTCAGGAGGTTGTTGCGGTGGATGTCGGCGAACGATGAGCTGATCACTACGCGGATTCCGTAGCCTGCGATGGCCCATGCGGCGTGTTCGCGGCTTGAGCCTGAACCCCAGTTCTTGCCGCCGATGATGATTTCACGCTTGCCCTCCGACGGTACCTCGTTGAACGGAGCCTGATTCATGATGAAGCTGGCAACCGGCTGGTTGTTGGCATCGAAACGGATGTCGTGCATGAAGGCGTCGCCGTAGAACTTCGGGTCGCGGGTCGTGAAGGCCAGATAGCGAGCCGGAATGATGTTGTCCGTGTTGTTGTTGTCGATGTTGATTGGCAGGCAGGTCGATTTAACCACGTTGAATGCGCGGTGAGCCGACTTGGCACCATCGGCCTTTGCGGCTGCAGCCTCCATCTTCTGCGGGAAAGCGCAGTTCGGGCAGTTCGACGGTGTGGCATCGACCACCTTGCGAACCTCGGCCGGAACAGGCAGTTCGCTGATTGTGACGTTCTGCGGGTTGGTGACGACGCCGGTTATGGCCGATGCAGCTACGGTGAGTGGCGATGCCAGGATGGTGCGTGCGCCAGGACCCTGACGGCCCACGAAGTTGCGGTTTGATGTCGAGATTGAGAGCTTGCCGGCCGGCACCTTGTCCGGATTCATGGCCAAGCAACTTGAGCACGATGGCAGACGGAGTTCGAAACCGGCATCGGCCAAAATCTTGTCAATGCCCTCGTCGATAATCTGCTGACGGACGAGCCATGAACCTGGCACGAGCCATGCAACGACATCGGCCGCCTTCTTCTTGCCCTTTACGACCGATGCAAAGGCGCGGAAGTCCTCGATGCGGCCGTTGGTGCAGGCACCCAGGAAGACGTAATCGACCTTGTGGCCCTCCAGCTTCTCGCCGGGCTTGAACTGCATGTAGTCCAACTGGGCGAGGAACTGCTTCTTCTCGCTCTCCGACATGCCGTCGGTGGTCGGGATGCACTCGTCGATGGCGATGCCGGCGCCCGGATTTGTACCGTAGGTGATGCGTGGCTTGATATCCTCGGCGCGGTAGGTGACCTCCTTGTCGAACACGGCATCCGCATCGCTCTTCAGCTGGCTCCAACGTGCCACAGCGGCATCCCATTCGGCACCCTTAGGTGCATATTCGCGGCCTTTGAGGTAGGCGAAGGTGGTCTCGTCGGGCGCAATCAGACCTGCACGCGAACCCATCTCGATTGAGAGGTTGGACAATGTCAGTCGGCCCTCCATCGTCATGTCGCGTACCACCGAACCTGCATACTCGACGGCATAGCCCGTAGCACCTGAAGTGGTCATCTGAGCCATGATGTAGAGAGCCACATCCTTGGCCGTTACGCCTGGCTGGAGCTTGCCCTCCACGTTGATGCGCATCGTCTTCGGCTTGCTCTGGAGGATACACTGTGAGGCCAATACCTGAGCCACTTCCGACGTGCCGATACCCATTGCGATGGCACCGACAGCACCGTGGGTCGAGGTGTGTGAGTCGCCGCAGACGATGGTCATGCCTGGCAGCGAAAGTGCCTTCTCTGGACCGACTACGTGGATAATTCCGTTGTCCTTCGTGCCCATCGAGAAGTGCTTGATGCCAAATTCTGAACAGTTCTTGGCCAATGTCTCGACCTGCTTGCAGCCGATCGGGTCGCCGATGGCGGTCTGCTGGTCAGATGGCGTGTTATGGTCGGGCATAGCCACTACGTGGTCGGGGCGGAAAGCCTTGATGCCCTTGTCGCGCAATGCGTCGAAAGCCTGTGGCGAGGTTACCTCGTGTGCGTACAGGCGGTCAATATAAAGTTGGGTTGGGCCGTCTTCGACCTTCTGCACTACGTGTGCATCCCAGATTTTGTCAAAAAGAGTTTTTCCCATATTGTTTAAATTAAAATAAATTGGCGATAATATTATCAAGAATCTGAGAATTAAAGAATTATATCATTTCAATGTAATTTTTGGAATGATGGATTCATTCATATAGTTCTCTGATTCTCAAATTCTTGAATATTTCTCCCCTTTGGGGAGAGGGTCTGTTTAGTGCTTGAACTTGTTGATACAGTCGATGTATGCCTCGACGCTGGCGGTCACGATGTCGGTGTCGGTGCCGAAACCATAATAGATGTGGTTGTCGTGTTCGACCTGCATGTGGACCTTGCAGCTGTCGTCCGAGCCCTTCGAGATGGCCTGGATGGTCATCTCCTTGAGCGTCATCTCGCGGCGGATGATCTGCTTGAGTGCCTTGACGGAGGCATCGACCGGACCATTGCCCGTGCTGGCAGCCTGGAACATCTCATTGGCCACCTTCAGACGGATGGCGGCGATTGGCGTGACGCCCTTGCCCGTGGTGACTTGGAGCGATTCGAGCTGGATGTGGCTGTCGCCGGTCTTCTCGGCACCGACGAGCATCAAGAGGTCGTCGTCGTTGAGTTCCTTCTTCTTGTCGGCCAACTTCAGGAATGCCTCGTAGGTCTTGTCCAATTTCTCCTGGTCCATCTCTATGCCGAGCACGCTGAGGCGGTGACGCAATGCAGCGCGACCCGAACGGGCTGTGAGGACGATGGAGTTCTCGTCGATGCCGACATCCTTCGGATCCATGATCTCGTAGGTCTGTACGTTCTTCAGCACGCCGTCCTGATGGATGCCGGAGCTGTGGGCGAAGGCGTTCTTGCCGACGATGGCCTTGTTTGGCTGCACAGGCATGTTCATCAACGACGAAACCATGCGGCTCGTCGGCCAGATCTTGACCGTATTGATGTTGGTCGTGACAGGCATTGTGGCCTGATGGCACTTGATGATCATGGCGATTTCCTCGAGAGAGGTGTTGCCGGCACGTTCGCCGATGCCGTTGATGGTCACCTCGACCTGACGTGCGCCGTTGACCACACCGCTGATGGTGTTGGCCGTAGCCATGCCGAGGTCGTTGTGACAGTGTGTCGAGAGGATGGCGCGGCCGTCCTGCAGACCGTCAACGTGCTCCATGAGGTACTTGATCTTCTCGCCGTACTCCCAAGGCATGCAGTAGCCCGTCGTGTCGGGGATGTTGATGACCTTTGCGCCGGCATTGACCACAGCCTGGACGACCTTGGCCAAGTATTCGTTTTCGGTACGGCCGGCATCCTCGGCATAGAACTCGACCTCATCGACCTTGTTGCGGGCATACTTTACGGCAGCCACGGCGCGTTCGATGATTTCCTCACGGGTGCTGTTGAATTTGTACTTGATGTGGCTGTCGCTGGTGCCGATGCCGGTGTGGATGCGCTTGTGCTTGGCGTATTGCAGGGCTTCGGCGGCACAGTCAATGTCCTTCTGTACGGCGCGTGTAAGGGCGCAGATGGTAGGCCATGTGACAGCCTTAGAGATTTCTACTACGGAATTGAAGTCGCCTGGACTGGAAATTGGGAATCCAGCTTCGATGACGTCAACGCCCAATTGCTCCAGCTGCTTGGCCACCTGGATTTTTTCGACGGTGTTCAACTGGCAGCCGGGCACTTGTTCTCCATCACGCAATGTGGTGTCAAAGATGTAAAGACGATCAGCCATAACTCAATATCTGTTTAGTGTGTTAATATCCAATGTTGTTATCTTGCGCGTTCACTCCTTTCCGCCACGGAGGGAGTAGATGACCTGGACCTTCTGGGGCTGAGCTCCGTTCTGAAGGCGGACGACCGTGGGCAGGATGTAGTTCGAGACCGAGAGCAGCGTGCCGTATTGCGAATTGGTCGTGACATCGACAGGCAGCAGCGCCATCCGCACGGTGTAGTCGTCGATGGTCTGGTCATTGGCCAATGCCCCTTTCGACTTCAACAAGGCTTCCCATTGGCCGACAGTCTCCACCTGACCCTTGCTCCAACCGTCGTTCTTGGCCAACCCGAGGACGACGGAGTTGATGTTGCCGAAACTATAGTAGTAGAGGCCCTGCGAGGGGTCAATGTAGCTGTCATTGGGCACAGAATCGCACGCATAGGAGGCATAGCACGAGGTGACGCTGTTGGGCAGAATGCCCTCCTCGAAGTAGGTGTTGACCGAGTCCTCCTGCACCATGAGCAGCGTCGGCGCCGGCGTCTCGCTCAAGACGTAACCCTGCGGCTTGTAGGCCTTCAGGTAGAGATTGGCCGCATTCAGGAAATAACTTGAGTCGCTGCGGGCAGGATCGTCCATCATTGTCCGGATAATCTTTCCCACGGGCAGATCAACCACGCCGTAGTAGCCCAGGGGCGACGAAATGAACGTCGTGTCGGTGTCGGCCAATCGTTCTGACTTACGCCCGTCGCTGTAGGTCAGTCCCGCCATCTGGATGACGTCGGGCGTCACGGCGATGTACTTCACGTGATTGGAGACATAGGTCGAGTCGCCGTCATCGGCCGCATTACGCAGGATGGTGCCATCGACCGCATAACGATGGAACGAGCTGTAAAACAGATAGATGGCCGTATAATAGACCTTGATGAGCGAACCGTCGCCGAAAGTCGGCTTAACACACACACCCGAAAGCCACGAGGAGCGCAAAGCGCTCTGGTCGGCAAAGATGTCGGCAAACTGCTTGTGGCGCGGATTCTTCGTATCGCGGGCAATGGCCGCCTGGACCGCGATGCGCAGGAACTCGTCCTTGTATTTGTCATCGAGCTTCACCTCGACATAATGCATGTAGCCGCTCAGGCCGCGCACAGAGTCGCTCAACTCGCGGTTGGCCGCCGTGTAGCCCTTCGAGCCCAGCAGGTTCTCCTGGCTGTACATAGCGCTGAAGTCGTTGTTGCTGTAGAACTCATTCTCGGGCAGGGCCGAGAAATCGACGTCAGGATTCAGGCCGTAGATACTGAGCTGCATAGGCGAGAGCGAATCGCCGTAATATGACTCGTAGTAGATGCGGATGGTCATCGAGTCGATGCGGTTACCCACCAGCGAGTCGTAGCGTGACTTGTAGTATCCGTCCGGATCCCATTGGCCAGGCTCCTGCTTTTCCAGTTCGCTGACCAGCGAGGTCTTCAGGACGTTGAAGAGAATCGAATCGCTCGTGTTGCGGACATTCAGTTCGGTCTCCTTGTTGGCATAGAACTGCGCCAGATAGCCTGCGCTCAGCTCACCCAGATAGGGGTCACTCACCGAGCCCAGCAACGGGTAGCCCGTACGCACATAGACCGAATCGCGATAGCGTGTCTGGATGGGCACGTCGAATATGGCAGTCTTGACGACGACATCATCCGCACTGGGACGGACCGATGCACCAATTCCGCTCAGGTCGTCGCTACAGGCCACGGCCGAGACCATCACACACAGAGCCGCTGCAACGGCATAGCTCGAAAGCTGTTTCATCAAATCGCTGTTTAATGTTTTCGTGTTTCTTTTTTTCTTGGCCAATGGATTTGCCCCGGCGTCCCACTGTGCGCGCCGCGAACGCCATTGGCCCCAAACCGTCAGAGAATCATCTCGTCGAAGAAAGTGTCGTACTTGGCGATGTCCAATGTCTCATCGGGCGCAACCAGGACCTTCTTCTCCAGCTTCTGGGCGAAGTCAACCAGTTCGTCCGAGACACCCGGATCGGTCACGACGACGCCGTCGCTGAACTTGATGGCCAACCGGCACAGCATCGCGTGGGTCACCTGCTTGTCGCGCACCTCGGTGAGGTCATTCTTCGTCACGCCCTCACACTTGATGATATGGGACAGATTGGTGGGCAGGGCCTTCTGGAACGCGTCGTCATAGAGCGCCGTCACCACCTTGCAGTCGCGGAAGCACGGGTCGTCGCCATAGTGCTTCTTGATGAGCAGCGGCGCCAGGCTCGCAAACCAGCCCTGACAGTAGATGACATCGGGCGTCCAGTGGAGCTTGCGGATGGTCTCGGCCACACCGCGGGCGAAGAAGTAGGCACGTTCACCATTGTCATCGTACTCATTGCCGCGCTTGTCCACATACAGTTCGCGGTGGGTGAAGTAGTCATCGTTGTCGATGAAATAGACCTGCATACGGGCGGCCTGGATGCTCGCCACCTTGATGATGAGCGGATGGTCGGTCTCGTTGATGATGAGGTTCATACCCGACAGGCGAATCACCTCGTGGAGCTGGTTGCGACGTTCGTTGATGATGCCGAAACGGGGCATGAAGGTGCGGATCTCGTGGCCTGCCTCCTGAATACCCTGTGGAAGCTGGCGTCCGATTTTGGACATGCGCGTCTCCGGGATGTACGGCATCACTTCCGAATTGATGAAAAGTACCTTGGCTTTTGACATAACTATTGACTCTCTTTTTGAGAAATTGCGCGCAAAGTTAATGATTTTTTTCGACTTTTCCACACGTTTACATTTAAAAAAGAGCTTGTCGCGTCCTTTTTAAGTGTTTTTTGAGTTTTTCACTTGCATTTTTGAACTATTTAACGTCATTGGCTATCATTTTGGCCAAATTTGGGTCTTTTTCTTGGCCAATGGTGCTCGACTCGACAAAAATCTGTCAAGCGAAACCGATTTTCCAATCGCATTTTGCTTTAAATTCTGCAATTTTCATTTCATTTTTAAACCTACAGATTACAAACAAGGACAAAATGAAAGCATTTTCGATATTTTATTGGAAAAAGTTTTGCAAACAAACCGTATTGCTATACCTTTGCACCGTGCAAACGCAAAAATCAATCATTTTGAAAGCGTTTTAACAGAATTGATTTACAGATTGACATTTTAAACATTAAATTATAAACATTTTTAAAGCATTCGTGTTATGGAAAAGGTTATGACAATGGCCGCTCTTTCGGGCATGTTCCTGATGACGGCAACCCCTGCAATGGCAGCGGACAGCGAGAAGGTGAGTTTTGAAGTTGGAGCCGACGTGGTGAGCAGCTACATCTGGCGCGGACAGGATTGCGGAGGCATGAGCGCGCAACCATCGGCCACAATCACCCTCAACGAGACAGGACTGAGCCTGGGCGTATGGGCATCGGCCGAACTGTTCCAGACGAGCCAGTTCGCCAACATGAACGAATTTGACCTCACGCTGAGCTGGTCGCCCGTCGAGGCGCTGACCATCGGCCTGACCGACTATCATTTCTGCGATGGCGGCTATTGGGGCCGATGGGACTTCAGCGGTGCATCGTCGCACAACCTGGAACTGAACCTGGGCTACGATTTCGGGGCATTGGCCATCACCTGGAACACCTGTCTGACGGGCTCGGACTATAAGGCCGACGGCGACCGCGCCTATTCGTCCTACTGCGAGGTCAGCGCGCCGTTCAAGCTGGGCGGCATGGAGTGCAGCGGAGCCGTGGGCATCGTGCCGTGGGAGGACAGTTTCACGACGGGCGGCGAAAATGGCGGCTTCAACGTCGTGAACGTGGCCCTGACAGCCTCGAAGGAGGTGGGCAAGCTGCCGGTCATGGGTCAGATCGTGTTCAATCCGCAGACGGAGGCGACATACTTCGTCATCGGGGTAAGTTTCTAAATATCGAATAGCAAAATCATATTGGGGCCAATGGACCATCCCTGCCAACAGGAATCACTTTATTTTTGGATGGTTTTAGGATTAGACTTTAAATTTTAGCTTTGATTCTTTCATTTTATGATAGCAAATGTGTGTAAAAGATCCGGCGGCAGAGAGGCATTGGCCCCAACCTTTATAAAGAAACAGACATAAAACTATAGTGTTATGAAAAAAATTGAGGCAATTATCAGGAAGACCAAGTTCGAGGAGGTCAAGGAGATGCTGCTGGCATCGGACATCGACTGGTTTGAGTATCATGACTGTCACGGAATCGGACAGTCGCGTCAGGAACGCATCTACCGCGGCGTGTGCTACAGCACAGACATGATCGAGCGAATACACATCACCATCATCTGCCGCGAGCAGTTTGTCGAGAGCACCATCGGCGTGTTCCTCAAGGCTGGACACACGGGCGAGGTGGGCGACGGGCGCATCTTTGTGAGTGAAGTGATCGACTGCTATTCCATCCGCACGGGTGAGCATGGCGATATTGTTTTACGCGATAAAAAATAAGTGACTTATGTTGTTTCTCGATACTACCGCAGCAGCCCCCGTCGTTGAGGAGGCCTGCGAACACGTGAATGGTTTGGATACGCTTTGGGTGCTGTTGGGCGCGATGCTGGTCTTCTGGATGCAGCCGGGCTTCGCCCTCGTTGAGGCAGGAATGACGCGCGCCAAGAATACGGCCAATATCCTGATGAAGAACTTCTGCGACTTTATGGCCGGCTCGGTACTGTACTGGGTGTGCGGCTTCTCGCTGATGTACGGCGCAGGCAACGCCTTCTTCGGATGGGACGGCTTCTTCTTCATCGGCGAAGACAGCAATGTTCCGGCCGAGTGTACGTTCATCTTCCAGACGGTCTTCTGCGCTACGGCTGCCACCATCGTTTCGGGTGCCATGGCCGAGCGCACGAAATTCTCGATGTATCTGGTCTATTCCATCCTGATTTCGCTCTTCATCTATCCGCTTGAGGGCCACTGGTCATGGGGCGGCGGCTGGTTGTCGGAACTCGGGTTCCACGACTTTGCCGGTTCGACAGTTGTCCACCTGTGCGGCGGCGCATTGGCATTGGCCGGAGCCATCGTCCTGGGTCCCCGCGTGGGCAAATACGGCAAGGACGGCAAGTCGCGCGCCATCCCGGGCCACTCGCTGACGTTGTGCGCGCTGGGCGTATTCTGCCTCTGGGTGGGCTGGTTCGGCTTCAACCCCTGTTCGACGGTTGCTGCTACGGGCTATGACAACGCGGTGAGCATGAGCCACGTCTTCGTGACAACCAATATGGCTGCAGCCGTGGGCGGTATCGTAGCGTTGATCTACACTTGGTTGGTTGATGGCAAGCCATCGCTTTCAATGGTGTGCAACGGT
>JAEEGL011972152.1_pt1 | contig 12899 bp, 9 predicted proteins | sample 9134231 | NCBI WGS metagenome assembly JAEEGL01 (sample SAMN16246548, study PRJNA631951) | gut metagenome | biome: gut microbiome; feature: rumen; material: fiber-attached | host: Bos | place: Iran: Karaj | collected 2018-10 | reverse complement strand
GATACGTGAGGCTGCAGCCCTTATCAACAGCGCTAAAAAACCTTTTGCTCTTGTTGGTCAGGGTGTAGAACTTGGTGAGGCTCAGGAAGAACTAAAGGCTTTCCTCGAAAAGGCAGATATACCATGTGGCCGTACATTATTAGGCCTTTCTGCTTTCCCAGCTGATCATCCTCTTGATATGGGCATGCTTGGTATGCATGGCAACTATTGCACAAACATGAAGACTCAGGAATGTGATGTGCTCATAGCTATTGGTATGCGTTTCAGCGACCGTATTACAGGTCTGCCTTCTACTTATGCCAAGCAAGCAAAGATTATTCATCTTGATATTGACCATGCCGAGATAAATAAGAATATAAAGGTTGATATTCCTGTTCTTGGTGATTGCAAAGAAACTTTGCCAGCTATTACTGCGTTGTTAGATAAGAACAATCATAAAGAATGGATAGATAGTTTTGCAGAATACCAGAAGTTGGAAGAAGAAAAGGTTATAGAACCTGATATTCATCCAACAGAAGGTGCGTTGTTGATGGGCGAAGTAGCTAATGTTGTTTCTGAAGTAACTAATGGTGAAGCCGTACTTGTAAATGATGTAGGTCAGAACCAAATGATTTCAAGTCGCTATTTCAAGCTTAATAAAAAGCGTAGTATTGTCACCAGTGGTGGCTTTGGTACTATGGGTTTTGGTTTGCCTGCTGCTGTTGGAGCAACCTTTGGCGCACCCGACCGTACAGTATGTTTCTTCTGTGGCGATGGTGGTTTCCAAATGAGTATTCAAGAATTAGGTACTATCATGGAACAGCAAGCACCAGTGAAGATTATCTTGTTGAATAATAACTATTTAGGTAATGTTCGTCAGTGGCAAGATTTGATGTTTGAGGGCCGTCATTCGTTTACACGTATGCTAAATCCTGATTATAGTGCTGTTGCTAAGGGATATGGCATTCCTTATGATGTGGCTATTGAACGTAAGGATCTTAGGGCCAAGGTAGAGCAGATGATTGCTACTAAAGGTCCATACATACTTGAATGTGCTATTAAGGAAGATGAGGATATTGTTCCTATGACTCTGCCTGGAAAGAGTGTTGATGAGATGCAGCTTGAGTTGAATTATTGATTCCTGTGATTGTTGAATAAACAAGATTGGTAAAAAATGGAAGAAAAGAAATTATATACATTGCTCGTTTACTCTGAGAATATTGCAGGTATTCTTAATCAGATAACTGCTGTATTCACACGTCGTCAGGTGAATATAGAGAGTTTGAATGTTTCGGCAAGTAGCATTGCCAATATTCATAAATACACTATCACCTGTTTCAGTAATGAAGAACAGGTAATAAAGATTACTAAGGCTATAGAGAAGAAGATAGATGTAGTAAAAGCAAATTATTATACTGATGATGAGCTTTTTATTCATGAGGTTGCCCTCTTTAAAATATCTACCCCTGTATTGTTGGATAATCCAGAAATCAGTCGTTCTATCAGAAAGCACGACGCTCGTATGATGGAGGTAAACCCAACATATAGTACTGTTCTCTTGGCAGGTTTGACTGAAGATATAGCTGATTTGTTTAAGCAGCTTAATGAATATAACTGCTTGCTGCAATACACTCGAAGTGGTCGAATAGCAGTAACCAGAAGTTTCGAGGAAGCAATTAGTGAGTTCCTCGACGAACAAGAGAAATAGAATAATTAAAAGTACGAGAAAAAATGAGTGAACAATTATTATCAAAGGTTGGGCGTTACGAATTTTTAGCTGAACCTTTTCATTGTGATTTTTCTAAGCGTCTGTTTATGGGTCATTTAGGAAACCACATGTTGAATGCAGCTGATTTCCATAGCAACGACCGTGGGTATGGAATGAATTACCTGAACCCAATACATAAGACATGGGTACTTAGTCGTCTTGCTATTGAGATGAATGAAATGCCTAAGTCGTATGACAAATTCTTTGTAGAAACATGGGTTGAAAGTGCAATGAAGTTCTTTACCAGCAGAAATTTCTCTGTTGTTGGTGAAGATGGTCATCAGTATGGTTATGGTAAAAGTATCTGGGCAATGATAGATACTGATACCCGACAGCCTACCGACATACTTGCTATTCATGACGGGTTGATACTTAAATATGTAGAAACAGAGAAAGAGTGCCCTATAGCTCGCTCTTCACGTGTGAAGATGGGAGAAAACGCTAAACTTGTTCGTTCTATTAATACATATTATAATGATGTAGATGTAAATGGACATATTAATAGTGTCAAGTATATAGAGCATGTTCTCGACCTCTTTTCTTTGGAATGGTATAAGCAATACAGATTGAAGCGTCTTGATATAGCTTATGTTGCAGAGAGTCACCAGGGCGATGTGCTTAATTTCTATCAAGAAGATATATCATCAGAAAACGACTCCAATAATACAGAAAAAGTATGTCAAATACGAATAACCAAAACGTCACACGAAAGCCCTGAAGAAGTAGAAGTAGTAAGATGTATGGTTAATTTTATAAAAGATTGAAAGATTTTTTGGTTGTTTCGTTATAATTTTATATCTTTGCAGTCAACAAAGAGAAGATAAAAAAGAAACTAAAAAAATAGATAACCGCAATCTGATTTAGATTGCTTAAAAAACATAAGTATTATGGCAGAAATGAATTTCGGTGGCGTTACTGAAACAGTAGTCACAAGTAAAGAGTTCTCATTGGAGAAAGCACGTGAAGTTCTTAAGAATGAAACTATTGCAGTTATTGGTTATGGTATTCAGGGTCCAGGTCAGGCTGGTAACCTTCGTGATAATGGATTTAATGTTATCGTTGGTCAGCGTGAGGGAAAAACTTACGATAAGGCAGTAGCTGACGGTTGGGTTCCTGGTAAGACACTGTTTTCTATAGAGGAAGCAGCTGAAAAGGGTACTATTATTTGTATGTTGCTTTCTGATGCAGGTCAGATTGCTGCATGGCCAAAGATAAAGAAATATCTTACTCCAGGTAAGTCTCTATATTATTCACACGGTTTCGCTATTAACTGGCAGGATCGTACAGGTGTTGTTCCACCAAAGGATATTGATGTCATAATGGTTGCTCCAAAGGGTTCTGGTACTTCTCTTCGTACAATGTTCCTTGAGGGTCGTGGTTTGAACTGCTCTTATGCTGTTTATCAGGATGCATCTGGTAAGGCTGAGGAGAAGACTATTGCCTTTGGTATTGGTATTGGTGCTGGTTATCTGTTCAAGACAACTTTCCAGCGTGAGGCTACTTCAGACCTTACTGGTGAGCGTGGTTCTTTGATGGGCGCTATCGAGGGATTGCTCGAGGCTCAGTATGAGGTTCTTCGTGAACACGGTCATTCACCTTCTGAGGCTTTCAACGAAACAGTTGAAGAGCTTACTCAGAGCCTTGGCCCATTGTTCGCAGAAAAGGGTATGGACTGGATGTATGCTAACTGTTCAACAACAGCTCAGCGTGGTGCACTCGATTGGCGTCCTCGCTTTAAGTCTGCCATCAAGCCTGTTATGGAGTGGTTGTATATGAGCGTTGCAACAGGTAACGAGGCTCAGATTTCTATTGACAAGAATTCTCAGCCTGATTATCGTGAGAAGTTGAATCAAGAACTTCAGGAAATGCATGACATGGAGATGTGGCGTGCAGCCGAGACAGTTCGTCAGCTTCGTCCTGAGAATAACTAATTTTTTTCTCGTACATAATGTTGTGAGGGGTATTTGCCGTGTGGGTAAGTGCCCCTTTTTTATGTGGAATGTGTAATGTATGATGTGTAATGTATAATGTGTAATGTGTAATGTGTAATTAGTCGCACTTCGTGCGATTATGAATTATTCAATGTTGAATTATTTTTTGTCCATCAAAAAAATGTTTGAACCATCCATCTGAATAATTTCTTCGTTGATAAGTTGGTGCAATGTTGTTTCAAACTTTCTTTCTGGAATTTGCAGCGATTTTAATTCTGTGATATGGTGTTTCTTCTTGTCGGCAAGAAATGCGAGAATAGTTTCTTTTGCCGAATCTATTCTGCTCTTTGAATCTTGGTTTGTCTGATGTTCCAGGCATACATCGCAATGACCGCAGTTTTTTGTTTTCTCTTCACCGAAATAGTAGAGTAGCTGACGCGACCTGCAAACACTATTGTTGTTTGCATAAATTATAACTGTTTTAATGCGTCTTTCGAACTCTTTCATTCGTTCTTCGTAAATCTCTTTAGTAAGCGCAATGTCTTTGCCGTCTATTCTATTGCGTCTGTATGTGATATACGGTGTTTTTGTTTGCGGAATGAAGTGTACGATCTTTCTTTGTGAGAAACTTTTAAGAGTGTTATACACTTGTTGTTTGCTGACACCTGCCTTCTCTGCTATGTATGTTTCGTCAATAAATACGTAGTCGGCAAATAGTCCTGTGTAAGTGCGCAACAACACCTCTAAAACACTTTCCTCTATGCCATTTAGTTCCTGAAGCTTATATAAATCATTTCGTCCTAACAGAAAATGTAGGCGCGCCTTGCCGTCTGGATCCATTTCGTAGTGAATGTATCCAGCTCTGTCGAGGATATGAAGTGCTGCATCTACCTGTATTGGAAAATGATGAAATGCAGTGCAGAACTTACCTATATCAAACGTGAAGGTATGCCCCAAACCGCTTGCGTATCCTATTTGGAAGAAATATGCAAGATGGTCATACACTTCTTTTATATATTCCTTTGGTGGGAAGTTATCAGCAATTCTTTTTATTAGTTTATGCTCGTCGTTGTTATTGTATAGCATGACGGCATAAGCTTTCTTGCCGTCGCGTCCTGCTCGTCCTGCTTCCTGGAAGTAGGCTTCCAAAGAATCTGGACAATCATAGTGTACAACAGTTCTTACCTGTGGTTTGTCAATACCCATACCAAAGGCATTTGTGGCAACCATTACTCTTTGTTCATCGTTTTGCCATGCTTTTTGTCGAATGTTCTTTGTGTAGTGGTCTAATCCGGCATGGTAGAATGTTGCGTTGATATTGTTTGATTGCAGTAACAGAGCAATATCCTTTGCACGTTTTCTGCTTCGCACGTACACAATAGAGCATCCTTCTACAGAGTTTAAGATATGTATGAGTTCAGAATCCTTGTCTTTTGCAAATCTCACTACATAGGCAAGGTTCTTGCGCTCAAAGCTCATCTTGAAGACATTCTTTTTCTTGAATTCCAGTTTTTCTTGAATGTCGTCAACAACCTTTGGTGTAGCTGTTGCTGTAAGTGCAAGGATAGGGCACTCTGGCTTTATCTTTCTTATATTTGCTATTTCCAGATACGATGGACGGAAGTCGTATCCCCATTGACTTATACAGTGAGCTTCGTCTATGGTTATGAAGCTAACTTTTATTCGTGACAGTTTTTGTAGAAAGAGGTCTGAAGAAAGACGTTCGGGCGAAACATACAGAATCTTCACACCACCAAAGATAGCATTTTCAAGAACCTTTATTATCTCAGTTCTTGTCATACCTGAATATATTGCGTCGGCACTGATGTGTCGTTCTCTCAGGTGATCAACCTGATCTTTCATCAGGGCTATAAGTGGAGTAATAACAATACAAACTCCTTCTAATGCTAATGCTGGTACTTGGAAGGTGATACTTTTTCCACCACCAGTAGGCATTAAACCAAGAGTATCCTGACCTTTGCCAATGGATTCTATAATTTCTTTTTGAATGCCACGAAAGTCAGGATACCCCCAATATTTTTGAAGTATGCTTTTATATTCTTCCATCTATCTGCTGATAGTCAAAACAATATGTTATTTCTCGTCTTCTGGTCGTATATCTTCTATCTGTAATTGCACTTGATTGCGTTTAAAAATATTGTCCTCAATGGTGTAGGCAATATCAAAGGCGCGTTTGCTCTTTATGTATCTTGCCGAAGCACTCTGTCCGAAGGCAATGCCGTTTACCACGTCGCTTGAATTTGAATCAACAAGTTCAAGTTTGATATGTTCTTGTTCGCGTCCTACAACCTTACTTGTACCATAGTCATATACGTTCTTGGTGCAGAATACTGGTTTGGGGTTACAAGGACCAAATGGCGCAAAGCGTTTAAGATCATTATGCAAGCGCTTGGTAATGTCTTTGAAGTCTATCTGTGCATCAATGTCGAGCATTGCCTCTGTTAACTCGGGCTGAATATGTTCTTCCACATATTTCTGGAAACGACTGCGGAACTCAGGAATTGAATCCCATTTAAGTGTTAGTCCTGCAGCATAGGTGTGTCCACCAAAGTTCAGCAGCAGGTCTCTACATGACTTGATAGCTGCATAGATGTCGAAACCAGTTATGCTTCGGGCACTTCCTGTAGCCAAATCGCCATCGCGTGTAAGAACGATAGTAGGACGGAAATATATTTCTGTCAATCGTGATGCCACAATACCAATAACGCCTTTCTTCCAGTTCTCATCATATAGAACAATGGATGAATGGTGTTTCTGACTTTCCAGCTTTGACACAATCTGGTTGGCCTCTTCTGTCATCTGCTTGTCGATGTCTTTGCGTTGCTCGTTGTATTCGTCGATATGCTTCGACATTTTCAAGGCTGTGCTATAGTCTTTCTCAACAAGCAAATCAACGCTCTCTTTTCCGTTCTCAATACGGCCAGAGGCATTGATACGTGGACCAATCTTGAATATGATATCGCTCATGGCAATATCTCTGCCGTTAAGTCCGCATACATCAATGATTGCCTTCAGACCAGTGCTTGGGTTTTGGTTCAGTTGTTTTAATCCATGGAAGGCGAGAATGCGGTTCTCGTCAACAACTGGTACAATATCGGCAGCAATGGCCACAGCGCAAAAGTCGAGTAGGGGGATAAGATTGGCAAAAGGAATACCATTGTTTTTTGCCCATGCTTGCATGAACTTAAATCCAACTCCACATCCACATAAATGCTTGAAGGGGAATGAGTCGTCTTCTCTCTTTGGATTAAGAATGGCAACAGCTTCTGGCATCACTTCGTCAGGAACGTGATGGTCGCATATGATAAAGTCGATACCGAGACTCTTTGCATATGCAATTTCTTCTATTGCCTTGATGCCGCAATCGAGTATTATGATGAGCTTTACACCTGTTTCTTTGGCGTAGTCAATACCTTTTTTACTAACTCCGTAACCTTCTTCGTAGCGGTCGGGAATGTAGTAGTCGATATTGGAGTAGAACTGCTGTAGAAACTTAAATACCAGTGCCACGGCTGTACACCCATCTACATCGTAGTCTCCATATACCAGTATGCGCTCTTTTCTTCCCATAGCATCATTTAGACGATCTACAGCAATATCCATGTCCTTCATTAGGAATGGATTAATGAGATCGGCTAACTGCGGACGAAAGAAGCGCTTTGCACCTGATTCTGTGGAAATACCTCTTTTTATGAGAAGTTGAGCCAGAATAGGACTTATACTGAGTTTATCGCCCAGTTCCTTAGCTTCCGCTATCTCTTTCGATGTAGGAGGTTCGTAATTCCATTTAAAATGCATTTATGTCTTTTTTTTATTCTTCTGTGGTAGGTCCGCTGGGTTGAGCGGTATGTGGATATTTCATGCTATTAAACATTTATCCGAGTTCAAAGTTACAAAATAAAAACAAAAAAAAAGCAGATAGCGAAAAAAAAATCACTATCTGCTATTATTTTATATGTTTTAATGTTCTGTGTAGCTTACAGTTTCAGTTTCTTGCGTACATCTTTTGGAAGAGCATTCTTGTTAACCATGAAGTCCATTGTGTTAGCAACGATGAAGTTTTTGGTCATGTACCAAATACCCTTGTAGTCGCCTGTCTCGCCCCATGAGTTCTTAACCATGTAGTATTCCTTACCGTACTGGTCTTTTGCAATACCGTAGATAAGCATACCGTGGTCGTCGGTGAGCTCCCAGTTGTCGTAACGCTCCTGGCGAAGCTTCTGTGTAGGAACAATCTCTGGTGCTCTGCAACCAAGTGAGTCGATCATGTTCTTCTTCTCTGTCTTGGTGAGCTTCAACCAATGAGCCATATCGCTACCTGCGAGTGATGGAACTTTCTTTGTGTCGTATGCGTAAGCAAGACCTGAACGTGTGAAGCCTTCCTCAGATACGTCGCCACCCCAAGCTACTGTGTAGCCGTTCATGATGGCGTTGTCGATAATCTTCTCGAGATATTCGATTGGCACGTTCCATGAAAGTGGGTTGCGCCAGTTGTCTTGTACCTCTACAGCAAAACCCTGCCAGAATGGATGGTGTGTGTAGCTGGTGAAGCTTACATAGTCGTCGAAGTTCAAACCTAAGCTTGCTGCAAATGACTTTGGAGTGTACTGCTTGCCCTGGTATGTGAACTTCTCTGGGCACTTGCCGAGGTATGCATCGAGAATGCCCTGAAGTCCCACCTTCCACTGGTTAGAAATCTTCTTAGCGTTGCTGCGTGCTATTGTTGTAACGTAAGGAGTCATAATCTCGAAGAACTCGTTGAAGTTGTTCAATGAGTCACCGTAAAGACTGCCTGGGAATGGCATTGCATCCTCTGGGCAGATACCGTAGTTCTGCAATACGTACAATGGGTCGTAAGCGCTACCACCCTGTGCAAACTGGCAGTCACCGTGCAGGCGTACAACCTGAATGGCGCGATCCATGTAGGTTTTGTTAGCTACGAAGCTCTCACAAAGGTCATAGGTCTTACCTGTTGCCTTAAGAATCTCTGATTCAAAGAAGCTAAGAGTAGAGTAGTCCCAGCAGGTACCACTACGGCTCTGGTTCTTGATACTTGTAATAGGGTTCTCCTTAACAACTGTGAAAACAGGCTTGTTTGGGTTAGCCTTTTTCTCAGCATTCTTGTCTTGTGCATTTACACCTGTTGCCACAAAAGCAAGAAGTGCTGCTACTAAAAGTTTTCTCATTTCTCTATTTATTTAATTATGTGATTCTTTCTCGTATTATTGTTGTGAGCTCTGCATGAACTCTTCTATGTCTTTTGGATGATATGGTATTCTGTCCTTGCCAATGAAGCGACAACCGTCTTTGGTTATGAGTATGTCGTCTTCTATGCGTATGCCACCAAAATCCTTGTATTTCTCCAGTTCGTCGAAGCACAGGAAGTCGGCACAATGCTTGTTGGCTTTCCATTCGTCGATAAGGGCAGGAATAAAGTATATGCCTGGTTCATCGGTAACCACAAATCCTTCTTCCAGACGGCGTCCCATTCTCAGGCAGTTTGTTCCAAACTGTTCGAGGTTAGGACGGGTTTCTTCATCAAAACCTACGTTTATCTGGTCAAGGTTCTCCATATCGTGAACGTCCATACCCATCATGTGGCCGAGTCCGTGTGGCAGGAACATAGCGTGTGCTCCGTTGCGAACAGCCTCTTCGGTATCGCCTTTGGCAAGTCCCAGTTCTTTCATTCTGTTAAAGATGTTCTTGCATACAGCGAAGTGTACATCAGCATATTTTACTCCTGGCTTAGCAAGGTCTAATACCATATCGTGACATTCTTCTACAACGCTGTATATGTCGAGCTGGCGCTGTGTGAACTTTCCGTTTACTGGGTATGTTCGTGTGTGGTCAGAGCAGTAGTTGTTCACTGTTTCACCACCTGCATCACAAAGAACCAATCGGCCGTCTTTCAGTGTGTTTAATGATGGAGCACCGTGCATTATCTCGCCATGCTGGGTGAATATAGTAGGGAAACTAACCATCGAACCTAAACTCTTGGCAACGCTCTCTACCTGTGAAGCAATGTATTTCTCGGTGAGCCCTGGTTTTGTCAGGCGCATAGCTGTAGTGTGCATTTTGTATCCAATGACTGATGCACGCTCCAGTTCTTCAATTTCTTCCTCGCTCTTTGTTGAGCGCATCTTTACTACTGCCTTGATGAGCTGCATGGATGCTGAGTCTTTCTGCTGACTTGGGTGAATGCCCAAGAGGTCGAATATCTGCAGCTTGATGTCGAAGCGGTAAGGTGGCAGGAAATGAATCTTGCGTTTGTTGCGTAGGGCATCGTTGCATACCAGCTGCAACTGCTTCATTGGAGCTGTGTTTTCTACGCCCACACTTTCTGCAAGGCATTTCACGCTGTCAACAGAACCAAACCATACTATGTCTTCGATGTTGATGTCGTTTCCAATGAGTGTTTCTTTGTTGTTGTCAATGTCGATAACACCCACAAGACCGTCTCGTTGTATTCCGAAATAGTATAGGAATGTAGAGTCCTGACGGAAAGGATCATAGCCGTTGTATGGTCCGTTAGCTGGTGATTCGTTGTTTCCAAAGAGTATGATGATTCCCTCACCAACAAGTTTTTTTAACTCGTTACGACGGGTTATATATGTTTCTTTTTTAAACATTTTGCTTTTTTACTTTAATTGATTGCAAAGTTACATAATTTTTGCAGAAAAAGTGTTACTTTTGTATCGGAAAATGGATAATTCTTTCAAAATTATAAAACTTTAATAGAGCTTGTGGCTTATGAAGATAGATAAAAATACAGGTTTGGTGCTTGAAGGAGGCGGCATGCGTGGGGTATTTACCAGTGGTGTTCTCGACGCTTTTATGAAGTACAATTTGTATTTCCCTTATGTTGTTGGTGTTTCGGCTGGAGCATGCAACGCAATGTCGTATATCAGTCGTCAGCCTCGCAGAGCCCGTATTTCAAATATCGATTATCTGTCTAAGTATGACTATATTGGTTTGCGCCATTTGGTTACTCAGGGCTGCATCTTCGACCAGAAGCTTCTCTACGATACGTTTCCTAATAAACTGCTGCCATACGATTTCGATACTTATTTCAAGTATTCTTCTACCTTTGAGTGTGTGGCAACAAACTGCCTCACAGGCGGTGCTGAATACTTGCAGGAAACGTCTGATCGTCAGCGGGCTCTCGATATGGTAAGAGCCTCGTCAAGTCTTCCTTACGTAAGCAAGATAGTGAATATCGACGGTGTTCCTATGCTCGATGGTGGTATTGTTGACAGTATTCCTGTTTTGCGATCAATAGAAAAGGGACATCTTACTAATGTTGTTGTGCTCACACGAAACAAAGGGTGGCGCGACGATTCTAAAGACCGTAAGGAGTCTAACCTTATATATAAGAACTATCCTCGTTTGCGAGTGGTGTTGAGTCGTCGTCACGAGGTGTATAATCAGCAACTGCAGCTCATCGACGATTTGGAAGAGGCGGGAAAGATTATCTGTATTCGTCCGGAGCGCCCTCTTGAAGTGGGACGTATGACTCGCGATGTAGTTAAGTTAGAACGCCTATACGAAGAAGGTCTCGCACTTGGCGAAACCTTCTGTAAGAAATATATGAGTTCTTTAGTTCTTTAGTTTGTGAGTTTTTAGTTTTTAGTTTGTGAGTTAATGAGATAAAACTTAAAAACTCACCAACTTATATACTTAAAAACTATAAGCTTACTTCAATAAATCAGGTCTTAGCTTCTTGGTGTGAGCAATAGCCTGATCCATTTCCCATTGACGAATCTTTGCCTCGTTGCCACTGAGAAGAATCTCGGGCACTTTCCATCCCTTATAGTCTGAAGGACGAGTATATATTGGTGCAGCCAACAGATTGTCCTGGAAACTGTCGCTGAGGGCACTCTGCTCATCGTTCAGCACACCAGGAATAACACGCACGATAGCGTCGGCAATAGTGGCAGCAGGCAGCTCGCCACCTGTAAGCACGAAGTCGCCCATACTTATCTCCTTAGTGATGAGATGGTCTCTCACACGCTGGTCAATTCCTTTATAGTGTCCGCAAAGAATTATCAGGTTGCCTTTCATGCTAAGCTCGTTAGCCATACCCTGATTGAACTGTTCGCCGTCAGGACTGGTGTAAATCACCTCGTCGTAGTCGCGTTCGGCCTTAAGGGCAGAAATACATCTGTCAATAGGCTCGCATTGCATAACCATACCAGCACTTCCTCCGTATGGATAGTCGTCAACACGACGCCATTTGTCCAGCGAGTAGTCGCGAAGGTTATGAAGTCGTATTTCAGCCAGTCCCTTCTTTTCTGCTCTGGCAAGGATTGATTCATGAACAAATCCTTCCAGCATTTCAGGTAAAACGGAAATAATATCTATTCTCATAGGTGCAAAGGTAGTAAATTATTCACAATTCATAAATTATCTTTAATATTTTTTGTATCTTTGCACGCAACTTTAATCACAGTATAAACAATTATGAAAAGAATCTTTTCCCTCGCCATTCTCATGGCAGCTTTTGTGAGCATCTCTGCTCAAAACATTCAGTTACATTATGATTTAGGTCACTCTCTTTACAAGGAACTTACTAATCGCCAGTCGGTTACTACTACTGTTGAGATGTTTAAGGCCGACAAGTGGGGTAGTACTTATTTCTTCACCGACCTTGATTATCATGGCGATGGTATGATGGGTGCTTACTGGGAGATTAGCCGCGAATTCAATATTTCAAAGAACAAAAGATTTGCTGCGCATATAGAGTATAATGGTGGTGTTACATCAGGCGAAACCGAAGGCTGGTATAATGGTAATCGTTTCCAGCACGCTGTTCTCGTAGGTCCTGCTTACAACTGGCATAGCTCTGATTTTAGCACCACTTTTAGCTTGCAGACAATGTATAAGTATTATTTCAAGAATGCTCATGCTAATCTTGACGCTTTCCACGGTTTCCAGCTTACTGGTGTGTGGAGCCATACTTTTGCTAATGGTTTTTGCACCTTTTCTGGCTTTGCTGACTTGTGGCGCAATCCAAATGTTCGTGGCAAACTTATTTTCCTTTCAGAACCTCAGTTCTGGTTTAACCTCAACACCCTCAAGGGTATGGATGGCGTCAACCTTAGTGTTGGTTCAGAGGTTGAGTTGAGCAACAACTTCGTTTTTGATGAGACTGGTCGTAACGACAAGTTCTATGCTATTCCTACTATTGCAGCTAAGTGGAG
>JAEEGL011695995.1_pt1 | contig 12899 bp, 9 predicted proteins | sample 9134231 | NCBI WGS metagenome assembly JAEEGL01 (sample SAMN16246548, study PRJNA631951) | gut metagenome | biome: gut microbiome; feature: rumen; material: fiber-attached | host: Bos | place: Iran: Karaj | collected 2018-10 | reverse complement strand
GTATGCCATCTGACAATAACCATTTCGCCGGAGCACAGGAAACTCTTCGAGGATGCCGTAGGGCAGGTGAAGGCAGAATATGAGGCCCGTTTCGGCGTGAAGTATGACATCCGTTTCACTACCCAGGCGGCCTCTACGGACACGATTGCCGTGGACGAGAAGAACAAGCCGTTCCGGAAGTCGGACGGCTCGTTGCTCTTCCGTCCTGCCGGACACGGAGCCTTGATTTACAACCTGAATGAGGTCGAGGAGGAACTAGTGTCCATCAAGAATATCGATAATGTCGCGTCGGAAAAACTCCTGCCCACGACAAAGAAATACAAAGAAATCCTGCTAGGCAGCGCCCTGATTGTCAGGGACCAGATCTATCAGTACCTGGATGAACTTGATGCCGCTCCGAGCGTAGAGCTTTGCAACGAGATCGAGGACTACCTGGACCGCGTGCTCTGCGTCCAGATTCCGCTCGCAAGGAGCGAGGAAGAGAGGATTGCAATGCTCAGGAAAAAGCTCGACCGTCCTATCCGCGTCTGCGGTATGGTCCGTAACGAAGGAGAGCCTGGCGGCGGGCCGTATATCATTGCGGGAAAGGATGGATGTACTTCTCTGCAAATCCTTGAATCGGTTCAGATCAACAAGGATGACGAAGGCGCTTCCGGAGCAATGGCGAGGGCTACGCATTTCAACCCGGTGGACCTTGTCTGCTGCCTCCGCAACTACAAGGGCGAGCGCTTCGACCTGACAAAATACGTGGATCCGGACGCCGGATTCATATCATCCAAGAGTTTCGAGGGGCGTCCCCTCAAGGCTCTTGAACTCCCCGGGCTGTGGAACGGGGCGATGAGTGACTGGAATACATTGTTTGTCGAGGTCCCGGTCGAGACTTTCAACCCGGTCAAGACTGTCCTGGACCTCCTCAGGGATGCTCATAAATAATTGATTATGGAGATTAAAAATGCCGTTGCAGGCACCCTTGAATCAGGGGACATAATGATTCAGATAGGACCCGGCAAGGGTTTGGATATCCATCTGAAGAGTTCGGTCGAGGCTCAGTTCGGCTCTCAGATCCGCTCCCTCATAAAGGAAACTCTTTCGGAACTCGGGATTACAGATGCAAGCGTGAATGCCGTGGACAAGGGCGCCCTTGACTGTACCATCCGTGCACGTGTAACCGCGGCTGCCGTCCGCGCAAGTGGAGTAGACGTATGGAAAGACTGAGAAGAACTATGATGTTCGTCCCGGGAAACAACCCCGGGATGATGCAGGACGCCCATATCTATGGCCCGGACTGCATAATGCTGGACCTCGAAGACTCCGTGACTATGGCCGAAAAGGACGCCGCCAGGCTCCTTGTGCATAATGCCTTGAAATCAATCGATTACGGCGGTACAGAGATGGTCGTTCGTATCAATCCTCTGTCCACCCCATACGGCCGCAAGGACGTAGAGGCCGTGGTAAAGGCCGGAGTGGACGTGATCCGTATGCCGAAGACCGAGACTGCCGACGAGGTCCGCGAACTTGAAGCCGAAATCCTCAAGGTCGAGACCGAACTCGGCTGCGTCGGACGTACAAGGATTATGGCGGCGATCGAGAGCGCCCTCGGGATTGTCAATGCCCACGCCATAGCGACCGCATCGCCCCGGATGATGGGCATTGCCCTCGGCGCAGAGGACTATACGGCCAATCTGAAGACTCAGCGCAGCGCTTCCGGAGCCGAACTTCTGCTGGCCCGCGAGACCATCGTTGTCGCGGCCCGTGCGGCTGGTATCTGCTGCTTCGACACGGTCTATTCCAACCTCGATGATATGGACACTTTCCGCAAGGAGGTCGAACTTGTCAAGACTCTCGGATTTGACGGAAAATCAATTATCAATCCGCGCCAGATTGAAGTCGTGAATGAAGTCTTCACCCCTTCGGAAAAGGAAATCCTGAAGGCCAGGACCATCCTTGCCGCCATAAAGGAGGCGCAGTCAAAGGGCTCCGGCGTCATTGCCGTCAACGGAAAAATGGTCGACCGTCCGGTGGTGATAAGGGCTGAGCGCACCATTGCCCTCGCTCTGGCCGCAGGAGTAATCAATAAGGAGGACTTGCAATGAGAAATACTAAATTGGCGACTCTCGAAGACGCCATAGTGAAAAGCGGACTGAAGGATGGGATGACCATCAGTTTCCACCACCATTTCCGTGGAGGAGACAAGGTGGTGAACCTGGTCGTGGACAAACTTGCCGAAATGGGATTCAAGAATCTCCATCTTGCCGCCTCCAGTCTTTCGGATGTCCACGAACCCCTTATCGAGCACATACGCAACGGGGTGATTAGCAAGATATCAACCTCCGGACTTCGCGGCGCTTTGGCGGACGCCATTTCGCACGGACTTATGGCCGAGCCGGTGATTTTCCGTTCCCACGGAGGCCGCGGAAGCGCGATTGCCAATGGCCGGCTCCATATTGACGTGGCTTTCCTTGGCGCTTCTTCTTCAGATGAGCTCGGAAACGCCTGCGGTTATTCCAGGAGCGAGAATGCCAAGTCCATCTGCGGCTCACTGGGCTATGCTCTTCCGGACGCCCGCTATGCCGACCACGTCGTAGTTATTACCGATGACCTGGTCGGCTATCCCAATGTGCCGAGGTCCATTTCAGCGGCCGACGTCGAGAGCGTGGTTGTCGTGGACAGTGTAGGAGACAGCTCCAAAATTTCTGCAGGCGCCATTCGTGACAGTAAGAATCCACGCGATATACTGCTTGCCAAACAGGCTGCGAAAGTGGTGATTAACTCCGGTTATTTCAAGGAAGGCTTCAGCATTCAGACCGGTACCGGGGGAGCTTCTCTCGCAGTGGTGAAATACATTCGTGAGAGTATGATCGAACGGGGGATCAAGGCTTCTTTCGCCCTCGGCGGAATCACTGCCCATATGGTCAAGCTCCACGAAGAGGGCCTGATAGGGAAACTGATTGACGTACAGTCATTTGACAAGGTTGCGGCGGAGTCTCTGAAGAATGACCCCTCTCACCAGGAGGTCTCCTCCGTGGAATATGCGAGCGGGGAGCATCTCGGTTCAGCCACACACGCCCTTGACATAGTGATATTGAGCGCCCTGGAGGTGGACGTAAACTTCAATGTGAACGTACTGGTAGGTTCTGACGGTATTATCCGCGGAGCAATCGGCGGCCATCAGGATACCGCCGCGGATTCCGCTCTGAGCATAATCGTCTGCCCGCTCCTGCGCGGCCGCATCCCTTGCATAGTCCCGAAGGTGACCACTCTCATCACTCCGGGCAGCGGGGTGGACGTAGTGGTCACGGAATACGGGATCGCAGTCAATCCATCCAGGCCGGAAATCGCAGAGCGCCTGAAGGACGCAGGGCTGAATGTGGTTGATATCCAGTCACTAAGCGACAAGGCGAGAAGCATTATCGGCACTCCTGCGGAACTTCCTTTCGGAGACAAGGTGGTCGGTATCGTAATGAACCGCGACGGTTCCGAGCTTGACCGGATCTACAATATTTTCTGATATGGCAGAACGCAGGACCATAAGAATCAAGTTCGTCGATTATTGGAAAAATTTCGAAGCGGAGTCATACCTGATTACGCAGTTGCTCCGTAAGCATTACGATGTAGTGGTGACGGATGATGCGGACTACGTTTTTTACTCTGCTTTCAGCGAGACGCATTGGAAGACGCCGGACCGTTGTGTCAAGATTTTCCATACGGGAGAGAATCTGGTCCCGGATTTCAATGCCTGTGACTATGCCATAGGCTTTGAATGGATGGACTATGAAGACCGTTATATCCGTTTTCCTCTGTACCTATTTTACGAGAGGGAAATGCTCGAAAAGCTGTTGCACAAGCACGAACTGTCTTCCGATTGGGACCTGCATAAGGAAAAGCCGCATTTTTGCTCTTTTGTAGTGAGCAATTCAAGCAACGAAGTACGCAACCGGATGTTCCGGGAGCTTTCCATCTACCGTCAGGTGGATTCCGGCGGCCGTTATATGAACAATGTCGGAGGACCGGTCGCGGATAAGTTTGCCTTTGACAGCAGCCATAAGTTTTCCATCTGTTTCGAGAATGGGGCCCATAACGGCTATACCACTGAGAAACTGATAGAGGCATTTGCTGCGAGGACCGTTCCGATTTACTGGGGTGATCCGACCATAGGCCGTATCTTCAATACTCGCGCTTTTGTAAATGTGGCGGATTATCCATCAATGGAGGCCGTAATCGAGCGTGTCAAAGAATTGGACCGGGATGACGTGCGGTATATGGAAATGCTTCGGGAACCGGTTTTCCGCAGCGATGCTCCGACTTATGAGCAGGAGTATCAGCGTCTGGAACAATGGCTGCTGAACATATTTGAGCAGCCGCTGGAAAAGGCCTGGCGTCGTAACCGTTTTTTTCAGGGCCGTATTTATATTGAACATCGCCTGATTCTGGCGAATATTTCGGCGTGGAAAAAGCGTATGAAGAAGATTCGTAGTTTGTTAAGATGGAAATGAGCGTGTCACTGGAGGATCTTCTGCGCAGTCGGGATGAGCGTGCGTCAAGGCAGTTGTCTTTGCTTTCGGCATACCCTGACTGCAGCCTAGTCTGTCTGACCGTAATCTTCCCGGGGGGAGTGAAGCGTTCAAAAGAGTCGCTGATAGTCGGTGGCGCAGCCGTTGCGGCCATACTTGGGCGATTTTCACGCCAGATAAAGTATAGTGAGGTCCGTGACCTTGAGACCGGATATGAGGCCTATTTTATGGTGGAAGCCCCAGCCGTCGAACTGAAGCGCATTTGCTGCGAGATAGAGGAGAATCATCCGCTGGGCCGCCTTATGGACATTGACGTACTTGGGGCAGACGCAGTTCCTCTGGATCGCCGTTTCTTCGGTTTTTCAGCCAGGAAGTGTCTTGTCTGCGGACGGGAGGCTCGCCTTTGCATGCGTGAAGCAAGTCACGACTTAAACGAACTTGACAATATAATCAAACAAATGATAGATGCCTATGTATAAAGCACTTACATCTGAGCAAGTTGCTTTGCTTATTCAAAATGGTTGCCGTGCCGAGGACTGGTCCACGGTCTATACATCGGACCCCCAGTCTCTGGATTATATCCGGGGAGTACGATTCTCCGGAGAGGTCCGCTTCGGCCGTTTCAATGAGGTTTTCATACTCCCTGGAGGAGTAAGGAAACATTCCGGACTTCGTAACTGCACCCTTCATAATGTGACTGTCGGGGATGATTCACTGATTGAAAATGTGACGAATTATGTAGCTAACTACGATATCGGCGAACATACATATATAGAGAACGTGGACTTGATCGTGAACGAAGGTCCGGGCAGTTTCGGCAACGGGGTCGAGGTCTCGGTACTGAATGAGACCGGTGGCCGCGAGGTCAAGATCTATGACCGTCTGAATGCCCAGATCGCCTATGTCCTCGCAATGTATCGGCACCGTCCGGCTCTTATCAGCCGTCTGAATGCGATGATTGAAGATTACGCCAAGTCCCAGACCTCCGACCGCGGTCGGATAGGGGACCACGTGTCCATACGTAATTCGCGCCATATCAACGGAGTACGTATAGGGGACTATGCGGTGATCAGCGGCGTAAGCCGTCTCCGCAACGGTTCGGTGAACTCCAATGCCGCCGCCCCCGTCACCATCGCCCACGGCGTAATAGCGGACGATTTCATAATCTGCAGCGGTTCGCATCTTTCCGACAATACCTCAATCAGCCGTTGTTTCATAGGCCAGGCCTGTCATCTCGGACACGGCTACAGTGCCTCCGATTCCCTCTTTTTCAGCAATTGCCAGGAGGAAAACGGCGAGGCCTGCGCCATTTTTGCAGGACCATTCACCGTCACTCACCACAAGAGTACCCTCCTTATTGCCGGTATGTTTTCGTTTATGAATGCGGGCAGCGGTTCCAACCAGAGCAACCATATGTACAAGCTGGGGCCCATCCACCAGGGCATTCTTGAAAGGGGAGCGAAGACTGCTTCGGATTCCTACATTCTCTGGCCTTCCAGGGTAGGCGCCTTCTCCCTTGTGATGGGCCGTCACGTCACCCATTCCGACACTTCGCATCTGCCGTTTTCTTATCTGATTGAGCAGCAGAATACAACCTACCTTGTTCCCGGAGTGAACCTCCGAAGCGTAGGTACTGTCCGTGATGCCCAGAAGTGGCCTAAACGAGATGCCCGCAAAGATCCAGACCGGATGGATTGCATCAATTATAACCTCCTGAGTCCATTCACCATCCAGAAAATGATGAAGGGTATCCAGCTCCTGAAGAATCTTATGTATTCGTCCGGAGAACTCTCGGATATCTATTCATATCATAGTACCAAGATCCGCAACAGCGCCCTCCGTAATGGAATCCGTTATTACCAGATCGCTATTACGAAATTCCTCGGCAACTCGATAATCAAACGTCTTGAGAACCTGCCTGCCGGAGCTTCCGATGAACAGATCCGGAAGGCGCTTCTGCCGACCTGCCCGGCCGGCAAGGGGAAATGGGCTGACCTCAGTGGATTGATTGCTCCACAGGAGTCGATCTCACAATTGCTTGATGATGTTGAGAATGGGAAGCTCGACTTGGACGGACTCTTTAACTCTTTCCAGCAGATGCACGCTCAGTATTATGATGCTGAATGGACCTGGGCCTATGATAAGTATGCAGACTTTTTCGGCTATCCGCTTGAGACAATTACCGCGGCCGAGGTGATAGACATAGTGGAGAAATGGAAGGAGGCTGTCATCGGACTGGACAAGGAACTCTACGAGGACGCACGCAAGGAATTCAATCTTGCGTCAATGACCGGATTCGGCGCTGACGGCGGCCGGGAAATCAAGGAGCTTGACTTCTCCGAGGTTCGCGGAGACTTTGAATCCAACTCTTTCGTGACAGCGGTCCTTGACCATATCCGCAACAAGGAAGCTCTTGGAAATGAATTGATTGAAAGGCTGAAAAGATGAGTCTGGTCCGGGAAATGCCGATAAGTAACGCCTTCTTCAGGCATAGGGTTGAGAGCTTTTTGCTCGCCAATTCCTTGAGGCTGGAGAAGGTGGACGCTTATTATGCTATTCTGGATGAGGACGAAAATATTCTCGCAGGAGCCGGTATTTCCGGGGACGTGATAAAATGTGTAGCAGTCTCCGAGGAGCAACGTTCCTCCGGTATGCTGCTTCCTCTTATCTCCCATATCATATCGCTTTCCGAGGGCCGCAAGCTTAAAGTTTTCACCAAACCTGATTACCGGGTAGTTTTTGAAAGCCTGGGTTTCAGCCAGATAGCAGCCGCACCCAAGGCCATCCTGCTGGAATACGGCAGGGGACTGGTGGAGTATTGTGCTTATCTGTCCTCTCAGCGCAGAGGGGAGGGAGGCTGCGTAATCGTGATGAATGCCAATCCGCTTACTCTCGGGCACGTCGATCTTGTCCATAAGGCCGCGGAGCGCTATGGACAGGTATATGTTATTCCGGTAAGTGAGGATGTCTCGCTCTTTTCCTATGAAGAAAGGCTGGAAATGATGCGGAGCGTCTTGTCCTCCGGCAGAGTTCAAGTCTTGGAAGGCTCCGCCTATCAAATTTCCGCCGCGACCTTCCCGACCTATTTCCTTAAGGATCTTTCCGAAGCATCCGAGACTCAGATGCTGCTTGACATAGACCTTTTTGCCAGACATATTGCACCTTCCCTCGGGGCCCGTGTACGCGTTGTCGGCAGCGAGCCGTTCGACTCCTTGACCGCTGAGTATAACAGCCTGTTAGCCAGTAATTTGCCTCTTTACGGCCTGGAGTTTGCGGAACTGCCGCGCTTCTGTATTGGCGGAAGGCCTGTAAGTGCCTCTGCCGTAAGAGCGGCTTTGGACGCAGGCTCGTTTGGGGAGGCTTCCAAGATGGTCCCCCCTGAGTGCCGGCCATATCTTCTTTCCGCCCTTGCCGAGAGGGCTCTTACCCAGGAACTTGAGCTTCCGTTGAAACCCGGACTCGTATGCCCGGGAGACAGCGGGGCCCATAGCGATATGGACGAGGCAAAGATGCTCGAGGGTATCAGGGCGATCCGTCCGTATTTCAGCCCTATGGCCACGGCGGAAGATGCTTTGGCCCTTCAGCGCCTTGGCATCGAGGCCGAAGAAGCTATGATGGCGGCCACCGGCGGGGTCAATACCCATCGCGGTGCGATATATTCCCTCGGGCTCGCCCTCAATGCTGCCCGGGCAACACTCAATGCCGCCCAGGCATCACTCAACGCCGCTCAGGCATCACTCAACGCTGCCAGTGCTGCCATCTCTGGGCGTGAAATGCAAGGCGTTGATTTTCAGGGATTTATGCAAAATAACCTATGTAAAATTGCCCAGGTTATTTCCTCTAATCCTTTGATGTACAGTGAGTTGCATTTCACGTCCCGGTTCAGCCCCTCCGCCCCCTCAACCGCACTAGCCTCCGCCAGCCCTCTGCCCAAGCACACTGCCACCCCTGCCTCCTCTGCCACCTCTGCCAGCCCTGCCTCCTCCGCCCCCTCCCGGCCCGCCGGCCTGAAGGACGCCCGGGCGATGGCCCTGGGCGGCTACCGTGAAGTCTTTGAAGACTGGCAACCCTATTTGCGTAAAACGCTCGCTGAATATCCGAGAGAAACGGCCCTGCAGCGTACCCTGCTCAGGATTATGTCCACGCTGGACGATACCTGCATACTGCGGCGGGCAGGGAGGGAACGCCTTGAAAGAGTAAAGTCGGAAGCCCGGGAAGTGCTTTCCGACCCGGATTTTGAAAATGCTTTGAAAGAGTTGTGTCGCCGCTGTTCCGCTGAAGGTATTTCTCCCGGCGGTGCGGCCGATATGCTCTCCTTGACTATATTTATTGACAGTATAATATGATTACATTGCACCCTGAAGGAGTGTATCTCCTTGATGGAAAAACCTTCGCGTCAAACGCTTCGCTTCCGAAAGACGAAGCTCGCGAAAACACAATCACTTACAGGATCCTGCGTGCCCACGACGTGGACGGATCCAAAGGGAAGAAGATGCGCATCCGTTTCGATGCGATGGTTTCCCACGACATCACCTATGTCGGCATCATCCAGACTGCCCGCGCCAGCGGCCTCAAGACCTTCCCGATCCCTTATGCGATGACCAACTGCCATAACTCCCTCTGCGCGGTAGGCGGTACAATCAACGAGGACGACCACGTGTTCGGCCTCTCCGCCGCCAAAAAATACGGCGGTATCTATGTTCCTGCCAATCAGGCGGTTATCCACCAGTATGCGCGTGAAGCCCTCACCAAGTGCGGCAATATGATCCTGGGTTCCGATTCCCACACCCGTTACGGTTCGCTCGGCAATATGGGCGTCGGAGAAGGCGGCGGAGAACTGGTCAAGCAGCTTCTTGAAAATACCTGGGACATCAATGCTCCCGAGGTTGTGCTCGTATGGCTCGAAGGCACGCCGAAAAGGGGCATCGGTCCGCACGACGTGGCCATTTCCCTGGTGAAGGCTGTGTTCGAGAGCGGCTTTGTCAAGAACAAGGTCCTGGAATTCGCCGGCCCCGGCGTTGCCGCTCTTCCGATAGACTTCCGCAACGGCATCGACGTAATGACAACTGAAACGACCTGCCTCAGCTCGATCTGGATTACTGACGAAAAAGTTCAGGAATATTTCCGTATGCACGGCCGCCCCGAGGCATACAAGCCGCTCCAGCCCGGCCCGGTGGCATATTACGATGCTATGGTCAAGATCGACCTTTCGGCCCAGGAGTCTATGATCGCCCTGCCGTATCACCCCTCCAACGCTGTCAGCATCCACGAACTCCAGGCCGATCCTTACAAGGTCCTGAAGGCCGTGGAAGAGGACACAGTCAAGCGTTTCGGCGACAAGGTCCATCCCGACCTGGTCTCCAAGATCAAGGACGGCAAGGTCTATGCCGACCAGGGAATAATCGCCGGCTGCTCAGGCGGTACCTATGACAACCTTTCCGAGGCCGCGTCCATCCTGAAGGGAAAATCCATAGGCAACGATTACTTCACTATGAGCGCCTACCCTCAGTCGACCCCGGTATATCTCGCCACCACCCGCGCCCATATCGCCGAGGAACTCCTGGAAGCGGGAGTCGTCATCAAGCCGGCCTTCTGCGGTCCTTGCTTCGGTGCCGGAGACGTGCCGTCCAACAATGGCCTGTCCATCCGTCATACGACAAGGAATTTCCCCAACAGGGAGGGCTCCAAGCCCGGTCAGGGCCAGATTTCGATGGTCGCGCTGATGGATGCCCGTTCCATTGCCGCAACCGCTGCCAACGGCGGAGTGATAACTGCCGCCACTGACATAGAATATGAAGACACCCACAAGAGCTACGAGTTTGACGGACGTATCTACGAGAAGAGGATTTACAATGGTTTCGGCAAGGCCGACCTTTCGGTGGAACTTCGCTACGGACCTAATATCAAGGACTGGCCGGATATGCCTGCAATGCAGGAGAATATGCTCCTGGAACTTGCCGCCGTTATCCACGATCCGGTCACTACCACCGACGAACTGATCCCTTCGGGTGAAACTTCAAGTTACCGTTCCAATCCTTTGAAACTGAGTGAGTTTGCTCTAAGCCGCAGGGTGCCTGAATATGTGGGCCGCGCAAAGCGTATCAAGGCTGAAGATTTCGACCGCCGCTCGGGTGTCCTCTCGGAGAATCTGAGTAAGGCTCTCGCTGTTGCCGGGACTCCGGTGGAGAGCACGTCCTTCGGTTCCTGCGTCTTTGCCTGCAAACCCGGAGACGGCTCCGCCCGCGAGCAGGCCGCGTCCTGCCAGAAGGTTCTCGGCGGCGATGCCAATATCTGCTATGAATATGCAACCAAGCGCTACCGTTCCAACTGCATAAACTGGGGCATAGTTCCTTTCACTATTGACAAGGATACACCTTTCGACTATCTCCCGGGAGACTATGTCTTCGTGCCCGGCATACGCGAGGCCATACTTGGCGGAGCTACAGAGATTGAGGCGCGTGTCATTACCGCTGACGGCCGCAGCGTGCCGATTCTGCTGCACGTGGACAATCTTACCGCCCCCGAGCGCGAAATCCTTGCCGACGGCTGTCTAATGAATTATTACCGTAATAGGAAATAAAAGGTGCAGACACTATTTTTCTATAAGGTACCGACAAAAAAACTACAATAAAAATGTCATAAGTTAGTTAACTACAATAAGATGGAAAAGATTAAAATGACTACGCCGCTGGTCGAAATGGACGGCGACGAGATGACAAGGATTCTGTGGAAAATGATCAAGGACGAACTGATCCATCCGTTCATCGACCTCAAGACTGAATACTATGACCTGGGCCTTCCCAACAGGGACAAGACCTCCGACCAGGTGACCGTGGATTCAGCCAATGCGACCAAGCGTCTCGGAGTCGCCGTGAAATGTGCGACCATCACGCCTAACGTGCAGAGGATGAGCGAGTACAATCTGCATCAGATGTGGAAGAGCCCGAACGGAACGATCCGTGCTATGCTGGACGGAACCGTATTCCGCACACCGATCACCATCCCTTCCATCCATCCTGCCGTCAAGTTCTGGAAAAAGCCCATCACCATCGCCCGCCACGCCTATGGTGACGTATACCGCGACGTGGAGATCCAGACCCACGAGCCCGGCGTCGCAAAGCTGGTCTTCGAGGGAGTCAGCGGCGCCCGTGAAGAGATGATTATCCACGAATTCGCCGGCCCCGGTGTCATCGAGGGTATGCACAATACGGACAACTCCATCCGCAGTTTCGCCCACTCCTGCTTCAAATATGCACTGGACGTGAAGCAGAACCTCTGGTTCGCGACCAAGGACACTATCTCCAAAAAATATGACGGCCGCTTCAAGGCCATCTTCGAGGAGGTCTATGAGGCTGATTACAAAGAGGCTTTCGAGGCTGCCGGAATCGAGTATTTCTACACTCTCATTGACGATGCCGTCGCCCGTGTGATGCGCTCTGAGGGCGGTTTCATCTGGGCCTGCAAGAACTACGACGGCGACGTGATGTCCGATATGGTCTCTACGGCATTCGGTTCACTGGCAATGATGACCTCGGTCCTCGTGAGCCCGGACGGCAAGTATGAGTATGAGGCCGCCCACGGCACCGTGACCCGTCACTACTACAAGTACCTCAAGGGCGAGGAGACCTCCACCAATCCGATGGCGACCATCTTTGCCTGGAGCGGCGCTTTCCGCAAGAGGGGAGAGATGGACAATCTGCCCGAACTGGTGAATTACGCCAATCAGCTGGAACAAGCCTGTTTCGACACTCTGAACGAGGGACTCGAAACCAAGGATCTGGTAGGTCTGAGCGAGGGCATCACCCCCAAGGGACTCACCTCGCTTCAGTTCTTGAAGGAGATAAGGGCACGTCTCGAAAAGAGGCTCGGCGCCTAGGAAATGCGGGAATAGTCCTTGCTGGAATATTTATCTTTTCTAAGCTCGGCTGCGAGAATCTCGTGGCCGGGCTTTGTCAATGTGGGATCGGAATCGAGCAGATGCTCGGCGTAGTTACGCGCATCCGACAGTATGAGCCCGTCCTTTGCCAGTGAGGCTATGTTCAGGGATATGGGCAGGCCGGACTGCTGGGTGCCCTCGAGGTCTCCCGGGCCGCGCAGTTTCATATCTTCTTCCGCGATTTCAAAACCGTTCTCTGTCGCGCACATCAGTTCCAGCCTGCGTTTGGACTCATTTGAGATCTTGTATCCTCGCATCAGTATGCAGTAGGATTTGTCGGCGCCCCGGCCGACTCTTCCGCGCAGCTGGTGCAGCTGGCTCAGTCCGAAGCGTTCCGCGCTTTCTATCACCATCACCGAGGCGTTCGGAACGTCCACTCCGACCTCAATCACCGTGGTTGAGACCAGTATGTTCGCCCTTCCTGCGACAAAGGCGCTCATATTGAACTCCTT
>JAEEGL011376655.1_pt1 | contig 12899 bp, 9 predicted proteins | sample 9134231 | NCBI WGS metagenome assembly JAEEGL01 (sample SAMN16246548, study PRJNA631951) | gut metagenome | biome: gut microbiome; feature: rumen; material: fiber-attached | host: Bos | place: Iran: Karaj | collected 2018-10 | reverse complement strand
TACCGAAAAGGCCGAGGAAACAAAAAACGAGACCGAAAAAGACTCCGAGACTTCCGCCGGAAAAGAAGACGAAACCGAGCTCGCCGAAAGCGAGCAGGCCCCTCAGAACGAGCCGGAACCCATCCCTGCCGAGCCGGTCGGCAGGGTTATCGTCAGCATGGATAATCAGAGCAAGCAGTACTATGCTGATGACGGCAAACTCATATTCGTTTTCAGCTGCCAGGAGCCCTTTGTTTCCGTTGAAGGCCGTCCCGATGTTTCAGACGGGATGAACGAAATCTTTTCACAGTACACGAAAGACTTCACTGAGACCGAGGATGAGGGCGACGGTTATGACACAGGCGAGCAGGGGCTCTACGAAGCCGCGCTTGATTTTTACAAAGAGGCGGGCGAATACTTCTACACCAATTTTGCTCTCGAGCGCAGGATTTATGTGCCTCGCATAGACGAAAGCGTGCTTTCGATCATCTACAACGACTATTACTACATCGGCGGAGCCCACGGCGGCACCATGAATACCGGTCTCAGCTTTGACGTGGATACCGGAGATGTGCTCACTCTCGACGCCGTCTTCACCGGCGACTACATGGATTTCTTCAGGCAGCGCGTTATAGACATCTGCGAGAGCGAATACTCCGAGGCTGTCTTCCCGAGCTATCAGGATTATCTCGACGATTTCATCCGGGACGGCTGCTGGTATTTCGATAAAGACGGCATAGTTTTCGTAGCTGACGAATACGTCATCGCGCCTTATGCCTCCGGAGTGCTTGAGTTCACGATCCCCTACGCTGATCTTGCCGGTAAAATCGATGAGAAATACATCCCCGTCATTGGCGACTTGAGCGAGCGTGCCGAAGAGCCGCTGCTCGGCGACGCCGGAGACCGCAACGTGATCGATCACTTCGTCGTTGTTGCAGGCGGAGAAGAGTTTTCCTTCCTCCCGCAGGGAAAAGTGACCGGCGTCTCCATCAACGCCACATCATGGTACGAATATGACGACTCCATCCATGTCGTCAACGATAAACTCCTCTGGGTCTGCAGCAGCATGGATGAAACTCAGGCCCTCACGATAGAAAACATGTTCCCGGACGTAGTGCCCAATATCGGCATAACCTGCACTCTTGCAGACGGAAGCGAATTCTCCCGCCTTCTGTACCAGAGCGGAGAGGACGGGTCCATACTCTTCAGCGAATACAGATAATCCCCGACGATAAAAGCTCCGTGCGCTTAACTCAAAGCGCGCGGAGCTTTTTTCTTATATCATCAGCACCAGCAGAGCTGCGGCAAGCGTCAGCGCGGCGCAGACTCCGAGTATAAGCAGCAGCACAGGCTTTTTTACCCTCAGCCTTATTTGCCGGTTTTCGGTCTTCAGGTGTGTTTTCACATAGCTGTCGGCCACCCTCTCCGCTTCGCGCAGTATATCGCTTCGGCTCCTGCCGCCGCTGCACAGAACGTCTTCTCTCACTATGAATATGGCTTCCTCAAATATCTTTGAATCAGGCGATTTTACCACCACTACCCTGCGCGACAATCCCTTTACCACAATACCCCTCCCGCGGCTTTTATTGTAATTCTAACCCGGGTGCGGTCTGTTTATTCATCCTCAGCGCCGCTCGCGCACGCTTACGGTTAGCACGGTCATATCGTCCCGGCAGCCGTACAGCCCCACCGCTTTTTCGAGTATAGCTCTGGCCAGCGGCGCGCCGGTATCCTTGAAATCGCCTTCAAGCGTCTCCTGCAGCCACTCATCGCCGTCTGAAAGCACTCCGTCGCTCAGTATAACGGCAACGCTCCCCGCAGGCAGCATCATTTTGATAACGTCCGGCGCCGAGGCGTCCTCCGCCAGCAGCCCTGCCGCCATGCTCTCTCCCCGGATGCATTCAACCGTCTTCCCTCTTTTTACAAAAGAAGGCGCCGCGCCGTATTTGCAGAAAACGGCTTCGCCCGTAAAAAGATCCACGCTCATGAGGTCCACCGCCGCGCACAGCGGCTCGTCTCCGTTCTTAATCAGAAGCGAGGAATTGAGAAGACTCATAGCCTCCTCTGAGCTCATTCCGGCCTTCAAAAAGCCCTCCAGCACGGCTATGGCCTGTCCGCTTTCTCTGGCAGCGCCTGCTCCGCTCCCCATACCGTCCGAGAGAATTATGTGGAAAACTCCGCTTTCGGATGTGAAATACGTCCCCTTGTCTCCGCTTACGGCCTCCCCTTCTTTTTTCAGAGACGACACTCCGCATACGACGCTCAGCGGCTCCGCTTCCATTATGCTGAACGTATTCTCCGCGCCTTCTCTGGTCCTCTCGCGCATATGCGTTCTGAGTACGGCCGAGAGCTCCTCGAGCGTATCCCCGTCTCTTTTCAGGCGTTCTATACCTGCTCCTGACATTTCTGCGTAAAGCCTGCCTGCTGCGTTTCTGAATACCGCCGTCTCCGCCTCAATACCAAGCGTATAGAGGTATTTTTTTAATCTGCGCTCAAGCCCGTTTTCCGGTCTGCTGCCTGCCGAAAGCTCTGCCGCCGCGTCCGACAAAACGCGGGATATATCTCCGTACTGCTTTTGTACTATGCTTCTTCTTTCGTTTTCCCTGCAGTACAGCCGTCTTTTTTCGACGCCGGCTCTTATCCTCGCCGTCGCCTCACGGCAGAAATCGGATAGTCTTTCGCACTTTTCTCTGAAGTTCTCGCTCATATCTTCTTCTCTGAGCTCGCCTCTCTCGATCATCCCCTCCGCCGCGGCCGAAATCTCCCGGCCGATCTCATCATATTCGCTCTTCCAGCAGCGCTCCGCGCGGGGGCATTGGACGCAGATCTTCTCCGTCGTCCCGTCGATAACCGCCGCGGCAAGCGCACCGTCGTAATCATCGTGCCGGTTCATTGCTCCCGAAAGCGAGGCGAAGGCTTCCGCCATATACTTTATACGCCTGCCCGTGTTCTCTCTCGCTCTCTCCGTGCTGACGGATCTTCCGCCGCCGGATATAAGAGATGTCGCCGCAGATATCGCCCGTCCGGGCAGCACCATGAACGTCACCGAGGCGCAGAAAGCTTCGTAAAGCGGCGCCGCCGCGGAAAAGCGAGTCCACATTATCGCCGCGGCATGCGTAATGATAAATGCAAGCGCAGGCAGCAGCCGGCCCCACTGCGAAAAAGCTCCCGCTATCAGGCCTCCCGCTCCGTACGCCAGGCTGAAGCAGGCCGGACCGGACGCCGCCATGTCGAGGGTTGCGCCCGCCGCCGCTCCGGCCGCGCAGCCGTATGCCGGGCCGTATTTCCAGGCGGCGGTCATAACGGCAAGACAGGCTATGAGCCTGCCGAGCGATATCCCGGCGAATAATCTGATTCCCGAAAGCGCCGATATCAGAGTGACCGAAAGGAGCATCAGGCTCACGATGCGCGCCGTATCGTCCCTGCTCTTTTTCGGTTCGAGCGCCAGCGCGTAGAAATACGCGCAGGATCCCGTGAGCGTTATCTCCGTCAGATACATGACCCATGATATAAGACTGCCGCCCGCGTCTATAACATACGGCAGGCCGGTTATCGCCGTCATCGCCCCTGCCGCGCCCGGCATAAATAGCTCCTTCTTGTATATCTCCGTGTCGCGAAACGCCATGGCGGCGGAAAAAATCAGTGCCGCCGTGCATATGTACTTAAGCGCCCATGCCATGTCGGCGCGCAGGATATAGCCCGTTATCGCGCCCGCCATCGAGAAAAATCCCCGCCAGCCTTTGCCCGCGGCCGCAGTCATCGCGGCTCCGAAAGGCGCGCGGTCTCCGAAAATATTCGCCTCCGCCAGTACGAGTGAAAGCATGAATCTCACAAGATACTCCGCTTTTCTGATATTCGCCTCGTTCTCGAAAAATCCGCTTTTCTCCTTCACTCTTATTTTTTCTCTTACTGCCGTTTTTTCCGTCAAAACGATCTCCCTCCCGCCTTTGCAGGGAATAATATCCTCTGCGTGTGAATATAAGTGTGTAATCAGGATTATACAAAGGCCGGAAAAAGAAATCGGTCATATATTGTTGCGCGGCAGCTTTATTTCAAATCTATCTCGTTGAAAAATCCTTCGTTTTGATATATTATATTCATATAATCTGTTTTCGGAGCGTTTTATGGATATTCAGACAAAAACTTTTATCGTCGGCGGGATGCACTGCGCAGCCTGCTCGGCAAATCTCGAAAAGACCGTCTCCAAGCTTCCGGGGATAGCTTCTGTTTCCGTCAATCTGACTACTGAGAAGATGGTAGCGGAATACGACCCCTCCGTCGTTTCCGACTCGGACATAGTGGCCGCCACGGAATCGATAGGCTTTACCGCCTCCGAGGAACTAAAGACCGTCCGCCGCGAATTCGGCGTCGGCGGGATGCACTGTGCGGCCTGCTCGGCAAACACGGAAAAGACGATAGGCAAGCTCAAGGGCGTGGAAAGCGTGAGCGTGAATCTCGCCACGGAGACGGCGAGCGTGGAATACGATCCCTCCGTCATAAAGCTCACCGAGATCAAAAACGCCGTCGTCGGCATAGGCTTTACTCCGTATGATCTCAAGCATACCCGCTCCGCCATAGACAAGCGCGAGGAAGAGCGTATAAAGGCACTCAAGGCTCAGAGGCGGCGCATGATAATCGCGCTCGTGCTCGCGGCCGTGCTGCTTTATATCGCCATGGGGCCGATGCTCATATCCTCCCTGCCCGTGCCGCGTTTCATCTCGATGCACGATTCTCCCGTCGGCCACGCAATAGCGCAGGGGCTTCTTGCCGCGCTCATAATAATCGCCGGGCGGCAGTTCTATATAAGCGGCTTCAAGTCGCTGCGGCACGGCATTCCGAATATGGATACCCTCGTAGCCATAGGCAGCGCCTCCGCGTTTGCCTACAGCGTTTACTGCACGGTGCTAATATTTCTCGGCAAAACGGAATACGTCCACAAGCTGTTTTTCGAAGGCTCTTCCATAGTGATCGCTCTCGTAATGCTCGGCAAATACCTTGAGGCCGTAAGCAAGGGCAAGACCTCCTACGCCATAAAGAAGCTCATAGAGCTCGCGCCGGACACGGCGCTTATTGAAAAAGACGGAGCGAGGATGGAGATCCCTGCGGACGAGCTTTCCGCCGGCGATACGGTCATCGTGCTTCCCGGCGGACGCTTCCCCTGCGACGGCAGGGTGATAAGCGGCATATCGAGCGTTGACAATTCCATGCTCACGGGCGAAAGCGTACCGGTGCAGATAGAGCCCGGGAGCCCCGTTACCGGCGGCGCAATAAACGGCGATGGGACCATAGCCTTCACCGCCGAAAAGGTCGGCGGCGAAACGGCCCTTTCGCATATTATCCGCATGGTGGAGGACGCGCAGGGCAAAAAAGCGCCCATCGCGAAAATAGCGGATCAGGTCGCCGCGTATTTCGTGCCGGCCGTGCTGCTCATAGCCATCATCGCCGCGGTTTGCTGGGCGATAGCGGGCAAAAACTTTGATTTCATACTGAACATCTTCGTTTCCGTCCTCGTGATCGCCTGTCCCTGCGCTCTAGGTCTCGCCACGCCCACGGCGATAATGGTCGGCACCGGAAGAGCGGCCCAGCTGAATATCCTCTTCAAAAGCGGCGAATCCCTGCAGGCGCTCAGCGGCATAAACTGCGCCCTGCTCGATAAGACCGGCACCATCACTCTCGGCCATCCCGTGCTCACGGATACCGCTCTTGCTTCGGGCACAGACGGGCAGAGGCTTCTCTCCGCGGCGGCGGCCGCGGAATCCGGCTCCGAACACCCCGTTGCAAAGGCGATAGTTGAGGCAGCCTCCGGGCTCGAGCTGCCCCCTGCTTCGGACGTAAGGGCGATACCCGGCCGCGGCATCAGCGCCAGGGTGCTCGACGAGGAAATACTGATAGGCAACGCCGCCCTCATGAAAGAGAACGGCGTGGATATAACGGAGCTTGAAAGTAAAGCCGACGCTTTTTCGAGCCAGGGAAAAATACTGATGTTTGCCGCTTCAAACGGCGCGCTCAAGGGCGTTTTCGCCGCGGCCGACACCGTCAAGCCCGAAAGTCCCTCGGCGGTAAAGCGCTTGCGCGAAATGAAAATAGACACAGTCATGATAACCGGCGACAACGAAAACGCCGCCGGAAGCATAGCCGAAGCCGTCGGCATAAGCGGAGTGCGCGCGGGGGTCCTGCCCGACGGCAAGGCCGCCGAGGTCGAAAGATTCAAAAGCGAAGGCAAGCGTGTCGCCATGGTAGGCGACGGCATTAACGACGCTCCTGCCCTTGCCGCCGCGGACGTCGGCGTGGCAATAGGCTGCGGCACGGACGTGGCCATCGAATCCGCGGACGTTGTTCTGCGCGGCAGCTCGCTCGACGAGATGGCGGACGCCGTTGCCGTTTCACGCGCAGTTATGCGCAACATAAAACAGAATCTTTTCTGGGCGTTTTTCTACAACTGCATCGGCATCCCGTTTGCCGCAGGCGTTTTCTACGCCTTCGGCGGCCCGCTGCTCAACCCCATGATAAGCGGCGCGGCAATGGCGCTGAGCTCAGTTTGCGTCGTTAGCAACGCTCTCAGGCTCAAAGGCTTCGACCCCAAAAAATGATCGCAAACAAAAAGAAGCGGAGAAAACTCCGCTTCTTTTTTTATTCTCTGTTATCGCTGACATGCATTATTCGAAATAATGCCTTACCGTTTCGGCGTCCTGCGCAATATGCTCCTTCAGCTCCTCTATGCTGCCGAATTTCTGCTCCGGCCTGAGAAACTTATAAAAATCGAGTCTGACTCTTTTTCCGTAAAGATCGCCATCGAAATCGAGTATATAAGTTTCCACCGAAACCTCGTCCTCGCCTCCGACCGTCGGTCTCACACCTACGTTCGTAACTCCCGGCAGGCCCTCGAGCCCGTCCTCCGGGACAGTCACCCTCACCGCGTAAACGCCCCTTGCCGGGCAGAGCACGTCGTCCGCGATCTTCATGTTAATAGTCGGCGAGCCTATGGTGCGGCCGAACTTGTAGCCGTAGCGCACTATGTCCGTGAGCGAATGCTGATGGCCGAGAAATCTCGCGGCGTTCTCCATGTCTCCCGCCGCGATGAGCGTGCGGATATAGGTGGAGCTTACGGTAATGCCGTCGAGCTTTATCTCCGGTATGACGTCGCAGCCGATCCCGAGCTCGGCGCATCTTCCGGAAAGCATGTCCGGCTTACCTTCGCCCTTATAGCCGAAGGTAAAGTCATGGCCGCAGACAAGGTGCTTTGCGCAAAACTCCGTGTTGAGCCTGTCCACAAACTCCATCCACGGCATATGCATCATCTGCTCGTCGAAATGCATGTACAGCACGTCGTTTATGCCGTAGATCCGGCGTATGATATCTGTTCTGTCCGCAGGAGAGCTGATCAGCGGGACGGATTTTCCCCTTATATGCGTCAGCGGATGAATATCGAAGCTGAGCACCGTAGGCACCAGCTGCTTTTCCTCTGCGCGCTGCTTCACCTTTTCGAGCAAAGCGGCGTGGCCTCTGTGCACTCCGTCGAAGAAACCGAGCGCTATGGCTCTTTTTACAAAAGGCATTTGTCTGTCTGTCCTTTCATATTTCAAAAAAGCTCTTTACCGTTTTCATGTTTCCCCGCTCGGCTTCGCCCAGCATAAGGAATTCTCCGTCTTCGGAGTAAACGCGGTATTTTCCGTTCTCAAGCTCTCCGCACTCGAAATCCGCTCCGCAGCGGCATTTCTTTTCTGCGGCGGCGGACGCGAAGTATTCCGGGAAAGCCCTGAACAACGTATCCGTGCCGCGCAGCAGCGCAGCCTTGTCCCCGCAGGCCTCCGCCTGCTCGAGTGTCACGGCATCGTCTATGCCGAATGCTCCGGCGCGTATCCTTCGCAGGGCTGACATCGCCCCTCCGCAGCCGAGCTTCGCTCCTATATCGCTGCACAGCGTGCGTATGTAAGCTCCCTTGGAGCAGGTAACGTCGAACGTGAACTCGTTTTTCTCTCCGCTCAGGACCTCGAGCCCCGAGAGTGATATTTTCCTCGGCTCTCTTTCTATTTCAAGCCCGCGCCTTGCAAGCTCGTAAAGCTTTTTCCCGCCCTTCTTTACGGCGGAATACATAGGCGGCAGCTGCATGCTCTCTCCTTCAAAGCTTTTGAGGGCCGTCTCAAACTCTGCCCGCGATATATCGGCCTGCTTTTCGCTGAGCACGGTGCCCGTGATATCCTGAGTATCCGTTTCTATCCCGAGCCTGACTGAGGCGATATAACGCTTGTCGTCCGCTTCGGCGAACGACACCGCCCTCGTGGCCCTGCCGACGAACACTACCAGCACTCCGGTGGCCATGGGATCGAGCGTTCCGCTGTGGCCTATCCTGCGCTCGCGCAGAATGCCGCGCAGCTTTGCCACTACGTCGTGAGAGGTCCAGCCCGCGGGCTTGTCTACAACGATTATGCCGTTCATTCGGCGGGCCAGACGTTTTCCACCGCGGCAAGTATCATCTTTTTCGCGGTATAAATATCTTCTTCCACATAGCAGCCGGCCGCTGCCTTATGGCCTCCGCCGCCGAGCTGGGCGCAGACGGCGTTGGAATCCACGAGCTCCGTGGTCCTCACCGATATCTTCGTGTTTTTCTCTTCTATCTCGCTCAGGGCTATTCCGACCTCAACGCCCTCTATGGTGCCGGGGATCTTTGCTATATCGTCGGCGTCGCGCTCCGTAGCGCCGACCTTGTTCATGGCCTCTTTCGTGCGCATTATCACGCCGATCTTCCCATCGCGGTAAAACTCCATATTGGCCGTAAGCACCGCTTCCAGCGCCGCGCGCTCGCGGCTCTTCGTTCGGTGGAATTCCTTGTTGAGCTTCGTTGCAGGAGCACCGAGCTCAATGAGATTTGCCGCCACGTGCATGCACTCGGCGGTGGTATTGCTGTAAGAGAAACAGCCGGTATCCGTCGTTATCGCGTAAAAAAGCTGCAGCGCCTCCGGCTGGCTTATGCTGCCCTTCATATCGAGCAGCAGCTCATATATTATCTCTCCGCAGGCGGCCTTTGTGGGATCGACATACGTCTGCCCGGCGTAGCCGGTATTCGAGGGATGGTGATCTATACTGAGCTCTATCCTGCCGATATAGACGTCTCCACCGCGCTGCATAAGGGTATCGGTCGCCATGTCGACGGAAATAACCGTCTTCGGCACGTAGCCCTCCGGCGCCCAGTAGGGCTTAACGTAGGGCATGTACATGCCAACGTCGCCCGCGTCGAGCATATAGGCCGTTTTGCCTATCGCCCTGAGACCTTCCACGAGAGCCGCGGCGCAGCCGAGAGCGTCGCCGTCCGGCCGGCGGTGAACGAGAACGATATACTCATCCCTGGCCTTGAGCCACTCGCTTACGTCATGAATCAGCATCTTCGTTCTCCCCTTTTTCCAGCCTGCTGAGCATATCGGCGATCTTCGCCCCGTGCTCTATGGAAGAATCCATCTCGAACACGAGCTCCGGCGTATAGCGGAGCGAGAGCCTTTCGCCGAGCTCATGTCGGAAAAAGCCCGATGCGGAACGAAGGCCCCTTAATATCTCTTTCTCGCCGCTTTTATCCAGCGCGCTGACGTAGACCTTCGCGTAGCGCAGATCCTTCGTGGCGACCACGGAGGTCACGCTCAGCATATCCCTGTGCAGGCGAGGGTCCTTCGCTTCCCGCAGAAGGGCCGCCATCTCGCGCTGCAGATCTTCGTTTATTCTTTCCATTCTGTTGGAAGCCATTTTATCCTCCGTATGAATCCGGAAACGCGGCTTCGGCCTTTTATGCCTCCACCTGCTCCATTACGTACGCTTCTATGACGTCTCCGAGCTTGATATCATTGAACTTTTCAAGCGACATGCCGCATTCGTAGCCGCTGGCGACTTCCTTTACGTCGTCCTTGAAGCGGCGCAGGGACGCAAGCTCTCCGTCGTAAACGACTATGCCGTCGCGCACGACTCTCGCCTTGCAGTTCCTCTGTATCTTTCCGTCCTGCACGTAGGCGCCGATGATTGTACCCACCTTGGAAACGTGGTACACCTGGCGCACCTCGGCGTGACCTATGGTGGCCTCGCGGAACTTCGGCGCGAGCATGCCCTTCATGGCCGCCTCGATCTCGTTTATGCAGTCGTAGATCACGCGGTACATGCGCATATCCACTTTTGCGCGCGTCGCGCTCTCGCGCGCGGCGTTATCCGGCCTTACGTTGAAGCCGACTATTATGGCGTTCGACGTGGAGGCAAGCATGACGTCGCTCTCGTTTATGGCGCCCACCGCGCTGTGGATGACCTTTACTCGCACCTCGGCGTTGCTCAGCTTTTCGAGCGAGGCCTTTACCGCCTCGGCCGAGCCCTGAACGTCCGCCTTGACGATGATGTTCAGTTCCTTTATCTCGCCTTCCTGTATCTGCGCGAAGAGGTCCTCGAGGGACACCTTGTGAGTCGAGCCCACGGCGGACTGCTTGAGCGCGCTCTTTCGCTGCTCGCTGAGTTCTCTCGCCATTCTCTCGTCGGCCACAGCGTAGAAGGTATCGCCCGCGCCGGGGACTTCGTCCATACCGGTTATCTCAACAGGCATGGAGGGCCCGGCCTCCGTTACTCTCTCGCCCTTGTCGTTGGTCATGACGCGCACTCTGCCGACGGCGGTACCCGCGATTATGATATCGCCCTGCTTGAGCGTGCCGTTCTGAACGAGCATAGTCGCTATCGGGCCTCTGCCCTTGTCGAGGCGCGCCTCGATGACGGCGCCCTTTGCGGCGCGGTTCGGGTTGGCCTTGAGTTCTCTCATTTCCGCCGTGAGAACTACCATCTCAAGCAGCGTATCTATTCCCATGCCGGTCTTCGCGGATATCGGGCAAACGATCGTATCGCCGCCCCAGTCCTCCGGAACGAGCTCGTATTCGGTGAGCTGCTGCATGATCCTGTCCGGGCTGGCGCCGGGCTTATCCATCTTGTTCACCGCCACGATTATGGGTATCTCGGCGGCCTTCGCGTGGCTTATAGCCTCTATGGTCTGCGGCATGATGCCGTCGTCAGCGGCGACAACGAGGATGGCGATATCCGTTATCATCGCTCCGCGCGCGCGCATGGACGTAAACGCCTCATGGCCCGGGGTATCGAGGAAGGTTATCCAGTTGTCGTTTATCTTTACTCTGTAAGCGCCTATGTGCTGAGTAATACCGCCGGCCTCGCCCGAGACTACGTTGGTCTTTCTTATCGCGTCGAGCAATGACGTCTTGCCGTGGTCGACGTGGCCCATTACCACTACGACGGGGCTTCTCGGCTCGAGCTCCTCGGGGGCGTCTTCCTTATCGTCTATGAGGCGCTCTTCTATCGTAACTATGACCTCGCGCTCTACCTTGCAGCCGAGCTCCATGGCAACAAGCGCCGCCGTATCGTAATCTATGACGTTCGATATCGAGGCCATAACGCCCATCTTTATGAGCTGGCGCACGACTTCGGCGCCGGTCTTTTTCATGCGGGAGGCGAGCTCGCCGACACTGATCTCGTCGGGTATAAGAACCTTCAGCGGCTGCTTCTTGGCTATCTCAAGCTGCAGGCGCTGCATTCTTTCCCTGTCCTCCTGCCTCTTTTTCAGGCGGGTGTTCGGGCCGGCGTTCTGCTGGTGCTTCTGGTTCTTCTTTGTGAATTTCTCCTTGCCGCGCTGCATGTTCTGCGCTTTGTCCGGCACGAGAGTATCAAGACGCTCGTCGTATTTGTCTATATTCACAGTAGCGCCGCGGGTATCTATTACGCGCTTTTGCGGCACTTTGGTCTGCGGCTGCCTGGGCGCATCCTTCGCTTTGGGCGCTTCCTGCGCCTTCGGCGCGCTCGCCGGCTGTTTTTCCGCGCTCTGCTTCGTCTCCTCCGCCTGTTCCTTCGGCTTTTTCGCTGTCTCCGCGGCAGGCTTCGGGGCGCTCTTTTCCTTCTTCGGCTCTTCGGTGCTTGCGGGCGCCGCTTTTTCCGGCTCCTTCTCCTTCGCCGGCTCTTCCTTCTTCATGCCTTCGGCAAAGATCTCCTCTATGCTCTCGAGCTGGCGATGCTGAGTAAGGTACTCGAAGATCACGTCGAGCTCCGGCTCCGTGAGCACCTGCATGTGGTTCTTCGGCGCCTCGGCATACTCAGTCAGTATCTCGACTACTGATTTGGAGGGTATATTAAAATCCTTTGCGACGTCCCTGATTCTATATTTGATGAGTGTACTCATACATTCTCCTCCTTATTAACCGGCTTGCCGCCGCCGATACTCCTTTTCGCGGCAGTCTTTTTTCTGCCTCCGCGTTCGGCAGTCTCTCTTTTTCTCCTCGCCGCTTTTTCTGTTCTCTTATTCAGCGGCTGAAGTATCTGCTCGTATTTCCCGGGATGTTCCTCGGCAAGCTTTTTCGCGAAAGCGTTTGCCAGCCCGAGATCTGTTACGGCGGCCACGGCCGTCTGCGCCGAGCCTATTGCCGCCCCGAGCTCTTCCTTCGGAAACGGAAGTTTTATTATTATTGCCTTCGGCCCGGCATTGGCGTCTACCCGCCTCTCAATATGCTCCGAGGCGTCCTCCGCCAGCACTATGAGCCTTGCCTTTCCCTCTGTTTCCGCCGCGACCACGGCGTTTTCTCCGCACTGCAGGCTGCCGGCCTTTCGGGCCAGCCCGAGCAGCTTCAGAGCGCCGGATGACACGTTTTCACTCATCTCCGGCCTCCATACTCGCCATGAGCGCCGCATATACCTCTTCGGATACCTGGGTATCAAAGGCCCGTTCAATGGCTTTCGTTTTCTTTGCCTTTGCAAGGCACGCTGCATCCGGGCAGACATAGGCGCCCCGGCCGGGCTTCTTCCCCTTGAAATCTATCGAAAGCTCGCCCTCCGGCGATCTTACGACTCTTATCAGCTCTTTCTTGGGCTTCATTTCCCTGCAGCCCAGGCACTGACGCATCGGTATT
>JAEEGL017045796.1_pt1 | contig 12900 bp, 21 predicted proteins | sample 9134231 | NCBI WGS metagenome assembly JAEEGL01 (sample SAMN16246548, study PRJNA631951) | gut metagenome | biome: gut microbiome; feature: rumen; material: fiber-attached | host: Bos | place: Iran: Karaj | collected 2018-10 | reverse complement strand
TGGTGTCTTCACACCGGACGACCCTCGCGACACGAAGCTCGACGACTTCTGGGGTTATGACGTCGGTCTCATGGTCGACCTCACCGGTGTTACGACTATCACGCCTAGAGCTGGCGATGACGCGAAGGACGCAGAGTGGGTTCCTATCGATAAGGTCAAGGATATTCCGCTCGCATTCCACCACAAGAAGATTTTCGAAAAGTTCCTCGAACGTCGCCAGGTCTATAAAGACCAAATGGGCAGCGGAAGAGTTTACGAAATGCTACTTTAAGGAGTAATTCTCATGGCAGAACAGACAGAACAAACGAAATACGATTATGACATCCTCGTAACCACCGACTTCCAGGGCGACTTTGTCACCGGAGTCCTCAAAAATGACGCCGCGCTTGACGTCGAAGACGCCGTTGTCGCCGAAATCGACGCACACGAAGGCATCCTTGTCGATACTCGCGACACGCACGACAAGGAAACCTACGCACAGACCGTCGAAGGTCAGCTCCTTCCGATTCACTGCATTCGCGGCACAGAAGGTTGGCAGAACACCCCGAAGGTTCAGGCTGCACTCGACCGTAAGAAGAACGTTATCTATATCGACAAGACTAATTTCGGCTTCATCGACTGGCCGAAGGCTCTCTTCGGTATTGAAAACGCCACGCAGGAACAGATCATGAAGATGTTCGCCGGCAAGAAGATCCGCATCCGCATCATCGGTACTTGCACTGACATCTGCAACATGAGTGCATTTGTCATTCTTCGTGCATGGTTCCCGATGGCTGAAATGGAAATGGTGGACGGTGCTTGCGCGGCATCTTTCGAAGACAAGAACACGAAGACTCGTGACGCAGCATACGTCATCGTCAACAGCTTGCTCGGAAAGGTCGTTCCGACTATCTACAAGGGTAAGTAAATGAAGCACATTCTTCAGTTCTCCGACATTCACCTTGGCGCGGACTACGGTGGACACCTTGACACTCAAGGACAGTGGAAGGCTGTCGTCCAGCATGCAAAGGAGACCTGTCCGAACGGTATCGACGGCTACGACGCCGTCGTAATTACCGGCGACTTGGTCGACGATACCAGCCTTGTCGACCCGGACAACAACTGTTCCAGCTGGGATCACGAGCTTTCAGAAACAGAAAAGTATACGCTGTACATGCAGATTTTGGTCGATGCACGGCGTCTTCTTGGCGTAAACGGAAAGCTCATCGTGACTCCGGGTAATCACGACAACCGTCAGTTGCTTGGAAAAGCTGCGGTCGAAGCTGGTGTCGTCGGTGCGACTGAAGATATGTTCATGAAGCCGGGAAAATGTCTCCAGTTTGCTAGTCTCGGACATAATATGATTGTTACGATTGACACCGGTAATGGTGAACCATACGAAGCGATATCCGAGCTTGCGTATTATGTCAATAAAGATCGCGGTTGGAACCGTGACCGTGCATTATTGTTCACTCACAAACCGTTCAAGACGCCAAACTTGTATCACCGATTCATGAAAGACAACATGCTTGACGCATCGCTTTCACATCACATGATGCAATATGTCAGATATTATTTCTGCGGTCACTTGCACCATTTCGTACCGCTTGAAGGTCTCATCGACAAGGAAAATTCCAGATTTTGCATGAACGTATGTCCTGGAGTACAGTGCCAGATTGACCCGTATTCCGAAAAGTGCAACGCGGTTCAATTGCCAGGATACGTAAAGATTGCTTGTCACGAGATAACCGCCGAGGTTGATATTCAATCAATCTTCTTGGAAAACTGGAAGGAACTGGCTTCCAAATAGCCTTAATAAATGGCGATACTAGCGAGGTTGCATGCAAATGCAACCTTTTCTATATTTCTGAAAAACGAGAGGTTTTATGCAAAGCAGATTTATTGTGTTCGAAGGAGTCGACAATTCCGGAAAGACGACTCTGTCCAAGTCACTACAGAAAATTATGCCTTGGTTTACGTGGACCAAGGAACCCGTGTTCTCTACCGAGCAAGCTGACAGATTAAATTCTCCGGAATTTAAGGGTCAGGACGCAAAGAGAGAAGTTCTGTTCCTCGAAAGCAGACTATCCCAGCAATCTCTTTATAATGAAAAGCCGTGTCTTCTCGATCGGTATCTGTGGACGGGTTTGGCATACGCAAAGGCGTTCTCGCCAAGCATCTACAACTTCGCCGAAGCCTTGTATACAAACCATAACATCTTCAAAAAGCCCGACTTGTACATCTTCATGGAGACCCCGCTCGAGAAGTGCTATGACCGTGAACCGGCTCTGAAGAAGGAACCCGGTCGTCTTGAACGAATCCGTCAGGCATACCGTGACACCGAAAGCCTTATCGATTCTCCTATTGAGTACATCGACGGTAACCTCGACCCGGACGCATGTGTCAATGCAGCTTTTGACATTATTTTCAAGCATTTCCCGGATCAAAAAGATTATGACACGGAAATTATTGATAATATCTGCAAGCACTATCTAGACCAGAGAGCCGTTGTATGACAACAAAAGATGAATTTCTGGAATACTGCGACGCCGTCCGATTCAAATCGAGACACAAGATGCAAGCGAAGGTCAGACGAGAGGACGACAAGTATGTCGTCTATTGGCGTTGGTATGACTTTGTCGATAACAAGCCAGATTCTGAATGGCATTGCAAATTTAATCGACCGAGCGAATGCCTTATGTATCCGGACGTAGGCATGGTGTTCAAGAAAATTAAAGACCTTTGCCCTACCATAGAAACTCGTTTGTGTTCGTATATCTTTAAATTCGACTCGCTGTATGCGGCGACATGCGTGGCGAAGGTCTTGACGGACTTTTTCCAGCCGTTCCGATTTATCTGTGATATGTACGACGAACAGATGAGAACCGTCTATACAATTGAAAAGGCGTCATACGTGTTGTGGTATGATGAAAAAAGATATAAATTAATGGACGTGAAACGTGGCGTCCGTATAGAGCCAGACTGCCGTGAAATAAATGTGAATAAACATTATCAACAGCTGTTGACAGTTCTTAAAAGGAATGCTATATTTCCAACTGATTACTTTATCAAATAACAAAAGGAATAAAACCTATGACTACTAAGAATACCCAGAAACCCGTTTGTTCTTGCGAAAAGGCTCTCAAGGCCGACGTGAAGAAGCTCACTTCCGAAAATAGCAAGCTCACCAAGAAGCTTGCTGCTGTCGAAGCAAAGGCTACGAAGGCTGCCACTGTCGCAGCTAACAAGGCTACCAAGCTTGCCGACAAGCTCGCTAAGGCTCAGGAAGCCGTCAAGGCTCTCAAGGCTCAGCTCAAGGCTAAGAAGTAATTCGAGTTTTGGTGTTAAGAGTAGGAAAGGCGGTCATCTGACCGCCTTTTCGTTTATTTTTTGTGGGTTTCTAGGAATGAGTCCGTCAATGCCTTCCGCAAGTCATCGCTATCGACCTTTGCGAGAGAGTCGGCAAATTCACCGGGAGGAACCTCGTTGAACTCCCAAGATTCCTCGTAGTCGTCGTGGATGTAGTTTGTGATGCTATCAAGGTCAGCAGTCACTTCGTCACCCATCACGCTTGAGAAGTACTTGTAGCGACCGTCGCCGGCATTGGTTACCGCTCCCCACTTCTTTCCGTTGTGGTCGATGAGGTCGACCTGGTTTCCGTTTTCCACAGCCTTCAGACCGGTACCGTGAATCATTGTGTCTACGGCGTCTTTCAAGGCGGAATTGAGCTGGATCTGTACTATGTCTGCTGGCATGTTGTTTCCCTTGTTTGAACGTAGTTTATAAACTGGGGAATAAAGGAAGCATAGTAAAAATGGATAAGAGTGTCAAGAAGAGAGCTTTGAGGGAAGGAGTCGAGTTACCCAGCGTACTCGCGTTCGGTCGTGGTTATGGCGAACCGGCTGTTCAAGGCGGCATGGACGCGACTACACGTTTTAACCGCATGGCGACTATGTCCGACCCGTATAGCGGAGGCATCAACCCGGTAATGGCTCGCGTAGCCGGGTTCGACCAGCAGAATGCGTTCAAGTATTCGGTAGACCCGAATCCGGAGCTAGACCAGTTTGTCGACACGCTGTTCCTTTACGACCTCGGTCCGGAAGCGACCACCATCAACGGCGAGAATCCGTACAGACTCCTTGAGAAAATCCAGAGCGGAGAAACCATCAATACGCCGTCCATGCCGGCACCGATGCCGACCGCACAGACACAAAATACGGAAGCCATCGACGACAGCTTCCTTGACTTTGCATCCATGTTCGGCGAACCGGCTAAAAAGTAGCTCCGCAGTCCGAGTTGTTGAACGCATAGTTGATGCAATCCATTCCCTCGGAATTGCTTGAATTTCCACGGTCATCGTCCCACGGCAGACAGCGAGGACCGTTATTCGTAACCGTACCAGGCTCCATAACGTATCCGTTGGCAATCATGTCGTAGCGACCGTCTGCATAGCGGACGGCTGTCATCTCGTGGTCTGTTGTAGGAACCGCTTCGACAATCTTGAGGGTTCCGTAGTAAGGCTCGCGTCTCGGCGGAGGGCAAGCCATTCCCGGATAGTGGACTGGGTGCATCAGGTCCGGATGCCTTGCACATGGCGGTAACGGCATGAACGGTTTTCTCATGGGAACCTCCGATAGTGTGGCGGCAACGGCATGCACGAATAGCACTTCACCGGAAGGCATCCGTGGTCGGGAGCACACTGGTAAGTAGGAAACATGACCGGGGCAGGGAACCACGGCTCATTTGGTACAAAGAAAGGATAGTGTCCGAGGCATCCGCAAGCGCAAGCGTGGTGGAAGTCCGGATATAGTCTGGACGGGATGTACTCCCACGGACCCTTCGGTCTTGGAGGCGGTGGGCAACAACAGCCGAACGTAGGGAACAGAGGCGGTTGGTTTGGAATGAAATACCACGGTCCGCATGGGAACGGAGGTCGCTTCATGAAAGTCGGCGTCTGGTGAAAGTGGGGATGCGGTAGGCAACAGCATCCGGGTCCGACCGGTCTAGCTACCGGGTGTCTCGGCGGAAGCGGAGGAACGTTTGCGTATTGGCGTCTGCAAGCACATGTCATGGGCTACCCCCTCGTGCCGGATTTCTTCTTACCCTTGGCAGAGCGTTTTGCCGATACCGGCTTGTTCGGCATCTTCATAATCTGGTCGTGGATGATATGCACGTAGGAATTTCCGCCGAGTTCGGTGTATACCAGATAAAGCTTCTCGAAGTTCTCCTTGTCGTAGTCGCTTATATACCCAAGCTCGTTCGCACGGTTGTAGATGGCGGTGAGCGCATTACGGATAGAAGCGATGGTCGCCTCCTTCATTATCCGTTGCTCGTTGCGGTCAGTCTCGAACTTGGAATAGAGGTCGTCCTTTAGGCTCGTGATGAACTGGTTTATCTGGACTATGTTGTTCTCTATCGCGGTAATCCGGTTACTCATCTCGTTCTTGTTGGTGAACTTCTCCACGAACCACTTACGCAGTGGCCGGATGATACCGACAATCGTTGCAGCGAACGATGTGAACGCGATCAAGAAGGCTGAAAATAGCTGAATTGTCTCGGTGAGGTTGCCCAATTCCATAGTGCATATTCCCTTTAAACTTCTTTTGTAAGTTTATATGAAATGATTGACGTAGGACTTGCGTATTGCTATATTTGGGGCAAACAAGAGGAATTTATTATGGTTTTTATGATTGCCCACATGGATATCCGCAATGTCCCCGATGACCAGCACTTTGTAGTCGCTCACTGCATCGCGGCAGACCTCTGCTGGGGAAGCGGTGTAGCACCGATTATTAACAGAGAGATGTTCGACGCCGAGTCCAAGTGCCGCTACAAGTGTTCCACGAATCCGGACGGAGTCGCCTTACAGCTCAAGGTAGGCGAAATTCTACCGGTCGTCACGGAAAAGCGCAAGGGGGTTCTCGTCAACCTCATCACGAAGCTCCGTTCTCCGTACAAGCCGACGTACGAAAGCCTTACTGATTCGTTGCACTCGCTCCGCCACTTTGCCGTCATGCACGGAATCACCAAGATTTACATGCCGAAGATCGGTTGCGGTATCGACATGCTCAACTGGGACGTTGTCCAGGAAATCATCAAGGGTGTCTTCTACGATACCCCGATTGACATCATCATCGCCGTAAAGGACTAATCATGGCTCTCATTACTGCACTAATTAACAGTATCAAACAGTTATTCACGAAATCTAAACAAGATATTAACACTAATTCAACAGAATCTCAACAGCAGACTCCGATGTCGCTCGGCGACCGCATGAAGTGGTACGAGTCTCTGTTCAACGGTCACGACTTTCCGGGCAAGTATCCGCACGCTCCGTCGAAACACGCTGTGCGAATCCCAGCTGGATGGCCGTTTGAAATCGACTCATACGGCTCGGTGCCGAAGGACTTTTACCCGGTAATCCGCGTGGACGGTCACTGCTTCAGCACGTTCACACGCAAGTTCAAGAAGCCGTACGACCGAACCATACTCGACGCCATGAAGACTGCTACAATCGCCTTGGTCGACATGTTCCATGCCGTGGTCGGGTATACCCAGTCCGACGAGATTACAATCGTGTTGCCGAAGGACTGCGAGCTGTTTGGCAGACACTGCCAGAAGATCGCGTCGCTCGCCTCGTCTACGGCGGCGGTCGCATTCTACGACTGGCTCATTCATGCCGGCTACGTGGGAAAGCAACCGGCGTTCGACGCCAGGGTTTTCGGCTTGCCTAGCGAGGACGAGGTCGCCAACTGCATCGTATGGCGTGAGCGTGACGCAATCAAGAACTCCATCAGCAACGTTGCACGCAAGTTCTACAGCGACAAGGAACTCCACAGCAAGAACAGCGACGACAAGCTCAAGATGTTGTCGGAGAAGGGTTGCGACTTCTGGAACCAGACCCTATCCAGCTTCACTCGCGGCATGTAGATCAAGCGTATCGTCGAGGAACGCCCGTACACTCCGGAAGAGCTCGAAAAGCTTCCTCCGTTGCACCAGGCTCGCACGGCTCCAGCTGGGACGGTGACCATCACTCGTTCCAAGTACATACCGGTGTACTATCCGCTTATCACCAAGATACAGAACCTTCCGGACGTGCTGTTCCGTTCAGAGCAGCCTATTCTGAAGGAAGGCACGAAACGTGAATACAATTTCGAACAGGAAGGCTACCATGATGTTCAAGAATTCTAAGCAGAAGGACATCTTTGTCGCCGTATACGTCTTGGTATGGTTTGCCGCGAACTGTATCTGCGATGCGGTATTTGGAACGTATTTGTGGGCGAATCTTATCTTGTTGGCTATTCTTACCACAGTCGTTGCGATTGACTACAACGAGAGACACCGCTAAATGCTGACATATTTCATATCAGACTTGCATCTCGACGCGTGGTGTCCCCTTACCACAAACAAGGCGATACTACGCAAGTCGTTCGATGAACTATATGAACGGTACTTCCTTCCGGCGGAAGCCGTTTCAATAGCCGGCGACATCGCCGACGATGAAGTCACGTTCCTCGCGTTCTGCAAGTACATATCTGAAAAGTACAAGCATGTCTACTTGGTATTCGGAAACCACGACCTAACCGTAAAGGGTTCGTTCATAGACCTGGACGGGTTCACCCAGTGGAAGACGACCGAGGACAAGCTAGATTATCTCAAGATATCGTTGCTCGCTCTGCATAACGTGCATTTCCTTGACGGGAATGTCATCGACGGTTTCGGCGGTACGATGGGCATGTGCGACTTCACCTATGACGGCTACGAGGGGAGACCGTATGACACGCTCGCCATGTGGCACCGGGACTGGTATGACGGACGTCACTGGAACTACATGGGGCAGGACCCGCTAGCCATTTTGAAGTCTGAATCCGACAAGATCGATGCCGTCGTCAAGGAAGCTCCGAAGGTAGTGCTGACGCATTTCCTTCCGACACAGCTGGGCATTCAACCGCAGTTCGTGAACACGTACCGCACGGCGTGGTACTGTTTCGACGGTGCGAAATACCTGGAGCAATTGCCGGAGACCACCATCTGGCAGTGCGGACATACGCATGGCTGTCTCGACACTACCTGGGTGGACAAGAACGGAAAAGGGCATCGCATCATCTGCAATACCCTTGGACTTCCTCACGAAAAGTTTCCATTCGCTTCCTTCAAGGAAGCGAAGACGTTCCTTATAGACGTCTAGTCGACAGAAACAAGCTTGTAGTTAACGATGCTGTTACCTACCGTGATGCTGATCGTAGTGGTCAGCATCTTTGCTTTTTCGGCATAGGCGTTCTCGACAAGTTCAGCAAGCTTCTTGCCGTATTCCTTGCCCTGCGGGATGCCCATCTCCTTGACCTTGTCGGAAAGAGCCTTCATATCCGGCTTGTTCTGGGAGAGGAAGCGGGAGATGTTCATCTTTTCGTACAGATAGTCTGGATATTTTATACCGGAGAGAACGTCAAGAACCATGTGGTAGTCTCCCTCGGCGATTTCGACAAGTTTCGACCACTTGTATTCTTCTGGCTTAGTGTTGTTGATATAGCTAAGCGAGTTGCCGTAGAAGTTAAGCAACTTGAATTCCTCACGTGTCGCTACAAGGGCTTCCATAGCGGAAACACGGAAACCGAGCGACGCACAGATAAACGGGATTACGTTGCTAGTGTTCAGCTCGACATCGCCGTAGTCGGTATTCCGGATTGTTACGCGGTTCATGTTGTAAATCAAATCCGGAAGACGGCAGTCAGGTCCAAACGACGCGACCGGTGCAAACGCCTTGATATGGTTTGCAAGTGTCGTGTTCATCAGCTCTTCAAAGAACGAGGACATGTAATGACTAGCCTTTTCTGTCGCCGACATGATTTCCTTACGGATACGCTCGCAAGACACTTTGCCGATAAGGTTGGCGTTATCCAAGATTGCACCCCATGTCAACGCCTCGATGCCGTAGCCGAATACCGTAGAGAAACGGATGGCACGGAGCATGCGGAGAGCGTCTTCCTTGAATCGGTCGTCAGCCTTGCCGACGGCACGGATTTTCTTGTTCTGGATGTCGTCGATACCGCCGTAGTAGTCAATAACCTTGCCGTCACAGTCCATGCCCATCGCGTTGATTGTGAAGTCACGGCGAGCAGCGTCTTCCTTGAAGGTCTTTGCGAACTTTACGGAATCCGGGTGTCTGCCGTCGGTGTAGTCGCCGTCGGTACGGAACTGGGTCACCTCAAAGGCGTGCTTGTCGATGAGCACGAGGATTGTGCCGTGCTTCTCGCCGTTGTTGCTTTCCGTATGGAACTTGTCCTGCAATTCCGGAATCGGCATGTTGGTCGCGATGTCGATATCGTGGATGTTCGCCGAATCGGTCTGCTTGATATAGTAACGAACCATGTCACGTACGCATCCGCCTACGGCGTATGCCTCGTAGCCGTATGACTTGATTCGTCTGATCAAGCCCATTGCTATGTTAAGTTCTTCGTTGTTAAACTTTGTGTAGTCGATTTTCATAAGACCTCCGATACAAATATAACTTTTAATTTAATTTTGTCAATACTTAATGCTGTTGTATTGACGAAATCACTGCATTTTGCTATATTTTGTCTAAAAGAGGTTTTAATGAACACGAATATTACGCCAGAAACGAAGACGGACTATCCGGTGCATCACGAGGACCCAATCGTGCATCCAGCCGGAGCGAACATCGCCCCGAAAGAATACATGCCAGACGAACCAATTGTCATTGAGGAACCCGATGCTTAGATTTTTTATCGACCTTGAAGGAACCGTAATCGACAGTCTGAAGAGTAGAAACATTCTGAAATTCAACTGCGAGCAAATCCGGAAGTATATCGCTAAACGAGTTGACAATGAGCCTTTTGCCGATGAGCCTTATATCGTGTCTATCTACACGTGGGGGTGGAAGACTCGCGACGAGATTGATTTTTCTTTATTGAACATGGTCTACAAAGCCATTGGTGTCGACACTTCCCACGCCGGGTCAATCTATGTCAAGAGCGACGCCATCGACTGGATTTGCGACTCCCTATGGGGCAGAATGCAGACGCTCAACCTTGTCAATGAACCGCATAACGTTGACGACCTCAAGAATTGGCTTCTTCGCCCCGGAGCTATGGGTACGTTCGGCTATACCAAGGTTGACGTCGCCAATTACTTTGCCGACAGCCATAACGGAAAGTTCAAAGTTGTACTTATTGACGACCTGGTTACCGAATCCGACGAGCTGCACGTGTTCAACCACCTCGAAGTGGTTAACCCGAACCGTCTTGCCGTCCGCATCGACAACAACATCGACCCGACGGTGACTCTGTACACGCCGGACGGACAGCCTGTGGGTGAAATCAAGAATACTTGTGCACTGGACAACGTGCGTGTACAAATATGCAAGCAGCATCTTACCGGATTCTACTTCATCTACAATGGGCAGAAAATCCACATCGACGGAAACGGCAATGTGGAAGACTGGCCGAAAGGATGCTTTACGTACCTCATTGAAGCAGCTGGCGAACTCCTTGTAAACGCATGGGGATTAGAAAAGCAAATCAATGAGTACAAGAAAAAGAAGGGCATAGCATGAGCACTGTAGCCGTATATCCAGGCTCGTTCAACCCGGTGACAATCGGACACCTTGCCATAATCGGCAAGGCTTCCAAGATTTTCGACAAGGTCATCGTCGTGGTAGCACAAAATCCAGCTAAATCGGGCATAGTTCCTAGCGATCGGCGTGCCGAATGGATCAGACAAGCCACAAGCAAGATTGACAACGTGTCAGTCGTCGAACTGCCGGACTACTTCTTACTGGTAGATGTCCGCCACAAGCTCAAAGAACAAGGGCTTGACGAAGACCCGAACGTTATCATACGCGGCCTCCGCAACGGCACAGACCTCGACTACGAGATGTACCAGCAAATCTACAACGACAAGCTTGCTGACCTCAACCACCACATGGAAACGGTATACCTGACCGTACCGCAGTTCAACCACATTTCGTCCACCAGCTTGAGGTCGGTTGCGAAACTGGCTAGCTTCGAGCGTTTCCGTGACACGTTCGGTTGGGTCGAGCCGAATACAGCCGGCATCACCCCTCCTATGACATTTACCGACTATAACGATATCCTCAATCAGATTTACGAGGCGTATCATGAGTAAGACAAATTTTTACATGCTATCTGGAGAGATGGGTTCCGGGAAGTCTACGGTGGCAAACCACCTCAGCTCTCTCGGTTATCGCGTTATCAAGGCCGACGACGTAGCAAAGTCCGTACTCTATTCCAATTCCGACACATGCAAGACCATTTCCGAAATTCTCGGAAACGATGTATTGCTGAGCGACGGTTCCCTTAACCTACGCAAGATCAAGAACCGGATTTTCCATCCGAACAACCACAAGATGTACCTCGATTTCGAGTCGTTCATCACGGACAAGTTCGGCGATTTCCTCCGCAGAAATGAAACCCCCGGTGCTCCGTACTTCGTAGAGATTCCTCCTATCGAGACCTCGTGGAGAATCGTACCTTACGTCTATACGCCGACGGCGTTCTATATCGACGTGGACAAGGATGAACAGCGTAAGCGTCTTTATGGACGCGGTTTGAGCGACAAGGACATCGACGAGCGTCTCGTTTACCAAAACAAGAAGTATATCCAGGACGCGTTCTATACGGAGACTGTGACCGGAGAAGGCTTCGACATGTTCGACGAACAGTACAAGCGTATCGCCGCCGACATCATTTCCAGACTCTCCGACGAAGACCGCACAAACGTCTTTGTCGACCACATCAAGAAGCTGCCAGAATCCGCAAGGAACGGACTCATTTGCAGCGTTTACAAGACTTCGGCACGCGGATGCAACGGGTGCCCGTTACAGTGCAAGGTAGGTGTATATGCAAGCATCTAATGTCATGTCCGCAATCGCCGGAGCTGGACTTACCGCCGGCATATTGCTCATCTTTCCGACAAAGACGACCGTACCGTGCCAGAATGAAATCTACACGGTGTGCCTCAAGGAAGTAAAGGAAGGCAAGTGGGAGACGACCTACAAGACGGTGACCGGGAAGAACGAGTGCAAGCAGTTCTCGGCTAAGAATTTCGCCATCAACGAGGAGTTCGCATACACCTACATCACTAACCGGTATAACCCGTCCGAGACCTACATCTACAAGGACCTTGAAATAGAAAAGAGCTGGTTCGTCTGTGCCGACTCGGTCAAGGCTACAAACAAAGGCAAGCCAGTCCTTCTCCCGGAGGTCAAGTAATGGACGACGGAGATGACTACGGAATCCCGAGAAACACAAGCACGGCTGAAATCATTGTCGTCATACTGATTCTCGTCGCGTTAATTTCTGGCGGATGGTGGGCAATCGGCGACCGAATCAAGAACGCCGAGGAAGCTACAAAACCGTCGCCACCGCCGAAATGCCAGAACGAGGTCGTCATAATTTGCGAAAAGACCTTGAGACCGGCTGACCGGTGCAAGGAATGGAATCTGAACCAGTACAAGGTTAGCAAACAGTTCGGCGGCTACCGGATTGAAAGCCGTACCATTCTCACTGAAAAATATACAATCGAGCATTACATGCTAAGGTCGGTCGACGTCGTCTGTACCGACACTATAGCCGTTCATTAGCACGGCGTTCAGCCTCGGCTGTACGGATTCTTTCGACAAGTTCCGCTTCGCCGAGGTCGTATCTCGCCATTAGAGCCCAGATGTTCATCGTTATCGATGTAATCAGCTTGTCAAGGCGTGAACGGAATATGACGTCCCACCTAACTATTGTTGTTGCTTCTGCGGGAACAGGCTTATAGCGGTTCCAGACAAAGTTTCCAGCCTTGAAATAAGTTTCGCCATGTGCCGTGTATCGCGTCATCTTTACCAGTCTGACTTTTAGCCTTTCATAATGGGTCGAGACCAGTCTCGACGTATTG
>JAEEGL016676346.1_pt1 | contig 12900 bp, 6 predicted proteins | sample 9134231 | NCBI WGS metagenome assembly JAEEGL01 (sample SAMN16246548, study PRJNA631951) | gut metagenome | biome: gut microbiome; feature: rumen; material: fiber-attached | host: Bos | place: Iran: Karaj | collected 2018-10 | reverse complement strand
TGTTTGCATTTATATAGTTGATGGTTCTTGCGTTTGCCGAATTTAATGACGTCATTTGACCCACAATAAAAGCATTTTTTGCATCATATTGAAAATAAATGCTGCAAAGATAAGGATTGATCGGCTTTCTCAGAGATTTCACCACGCAAAATGACCAATAAGCCCAAATTTCAGCAGATAGGAGGTATGAAAATGAAGCCAAGAAATATGTGAGAAAAACTCCTCATTTTTCTTGACTCCGTAGAATTTTTGCCTTCTTTTAGAATGGTGGTGCTTCTTCGTTGCTGTCGCGTAGGAAATCGGGGTTGCCTATGGGCATGTCGTCCATAGTTGGCGGTGGAGCGCCGATGTTCATTGGTGCCTCTGTGTTCTCACGGTTCATGCGCGACTCATACACTTGCTCAGGGGCGTTAGGACTTTCGGCAAGGCTGTCGTCCCAGTTGTCGAAGCGTGCAAACCGGGCAATAAATCTCATCTTGATGGTGCCCACCGAGCCACTGCGGTGCTTGGCGATGATAAACTCAGCAAGGCCGCGAATATCGTTGCCTTCGCTGTCCTCAGTTGAGTGGGTATAGTATTCTGGGCGGTGGATGAAGCACACGATGTCGGCATCCTGCTCTATGGCGCCACTCTCACGCAGGTCGCTCAGTTGCGGGCGCTTGCCTTTGCGGTCGTCTCCGCGCTGTTCCACGCTGCGGTTGAGCTGTGATAGAGCAATGATGGGAATATCAAGCTCCTTTGCTAGCTGCTTGAGTGAGCGTGATATCGTGCTCACCTCCTGCTCACGGCTGCCAAATCGCATGCCTGTGGCGTTCATCAACTGCAGGTAGTCGATGATAATCATTTTTACACCGTGTTCACGCACAAGTCTGCGTGCTTTGGTTCGCAGTTCGAAGATCGACAGCGATGGCGTGTCGTCAACATAGATGGGAGCCGTGTATAATTGTTTCACTCTCGACATTAGCACGTCCCATTCCTGTTCGGTGAGCTGGCCGCTCTTGATTTGCTCACCTTTAATCTCACACACATTGCTGATGAGTCGGTTCACGAGCTGTATGTTCGACATCTCAAGCGAGAACACAGCAATTGGTGTGTTGAAATCTACAGCCATATTCTTGGCCATAGAGAGCACTAACGCAGTCTTTCCCATAGCAGGGCGGGCGGCAATGATGATAAGGTCACTGTTCTGCCATCCTGATGTCACCTTGTCGAGCTCGCGGTATCCAGTGGCGAGACCGCTAAGGCCACTCTTGCGGTTACTGGCATCCTGAATCTTCTTGATAGCGTCGCTGATGATGGGGTCGATTTGAATCACGTCACGCTTGAGGGTGTTCTTCGACAATTCAAAAAGCTTGCCCTCGGCTTCCTGCATCAGGTCATATACATCGATGGAGTCGTCAAAGGCGAGAGTTGAGATGTTGGAACTGAAGCTGATTAGTTCTCGTGCTAGATATTTCTGCGCCACGATGCGTGCGTGGTATTCTATGTTGGCGGCACTCGATACGCGTCCTGTGAGGTCTGAGATTCTTATTGCCCCTCCTGCCTCTTCAAGATGTCCATCCAGTCGCAACTGTTCGGTCACTGTGAGCATGTCGATGGGTCGCTGCTTCACGCCCAGCGCCACAATAGCTTCGAAAATCAGCTGGTTGGCATAATCATAGAAGCATTCGGGCTTGAGAATGTCGCTCACTACCGAATAGGCATCTTTCTCGAGCATCAGTGCACCAAGCACAGCTTCCTCGATGGCGATGTCTTGTGGCTGTGTCTTGCCTAGTTCGCTCAATACTTCGCTTTCGTGCTGTGGTTTCTTTCTATTGTAGTTTCGGTTTTTTGAAGATTTTCCAGTTTCAAATTCCATGATGGTCGTGTGTTTTTTGTTTTGTGACTGCAAAGATAGAACACAATTGCTCATGCACAATAATTTTTCTTGCCACTTTTATCAACAAGATGTTAACAAGAGGATATTGCTACGTTTCGCTGGTCAATCAATAGCTGCGTTTCGTTGATTATTGATGTTGATTATTGATGTTTTTTTCAAAAAAAATATACACATTATGGTATATAATATTAAGATTTTTTGCTTATATTTGCAAAATTATTAATATGGCAAATCAAATCTTCTGAAATATTAATCATAAACTTTTTTTAATCATGAAAAAAATCTACTTATTTCTGATTGTTGCGCTGATTGCTAGCGTGGCAACTGCCAAGGTTGATTACAGCCAAAAGTATTCAAAAATGAAAAACGACCGCTCAGTAATGGCATCTATGCCTGATGGGAAGGCGATAGTAACAACCGAGACAGCGGCTCCCGACAACATGCCACTGCAACTCAAGGCTCAACCTCAGGAGGGCGAGACTTACTACTTCCGTCCTCATGGATCGTTCTATGTAGGTTACAACCCCTTGCAGTCGCGCGTGTACTACTCTCCTTACCTGTACATGCCCAACTACCGTGACGTGACCTTCCTCGGCACAAAAGTTGCCGATTGGTCTTATCAAAAGTGGGACCGCACGGTTAGTGCCCGTCCTTGGATTACTGTTGAAGATCAGCAAAACCTTACCCTCAGCTTTATAACCGAGACCGACTCGGTGCCCTATATCTATGATGATAGTGGTGAGTTCTGCTTGATAGGCCACAACTCGAGTGATGAAGAAGTGCCTATCACACTTTATGCCCATCACGACATCGCCACCCGCTTGGCTACTAACACTAATGGTTCTGAGGGTTGGTTCGCTTCTCCAAAATATTGGGCATCGCGTGACCGCGACTTGAATTATAGCGGTATCACACGCTATCTCACTGGAGCGCTTGATTCAGATGGTGGAACTACTGCCTTCTGGTTTGGTAAGAACTTTACCGGCTGGAACGGTTGTGCTATCTACTGCGAAAAACCCGAGAATCCCTACGTGCTGCGTGGTGCCGCAATCCGTTATGCTTTCTACATGAGCACAGAACCCGTTGAACTTACAATGCGCATCTACAAGGTTGTTGACCATGAGGCTCGTTTGTTGGGTCTAGGAGAGATGATTGCTGAGGCTAAAGCCACTCTTCCTGCTTCTGTAGGCGAGGAAACTTCGGGCGGCCTGTATTTCACTTTCACTGAGGTTGATGAGGAATATGGGCTCGTTTCGGAGATTACTCCCGAGATTGACGATGAGATTTATGTGGTGCTTACCGGTTACGACAATGATGCTATCCAAAGATTTGCTGTGCCTCTGTGTGCCGACGTTTGGGATGAGGGTATTGGCGAGACAGGTTACAATATCATGTTTGATGAGGATGGTGTAATTACCAATGCTCGCAGTTTGAACGCCATGTTCTCTGGCTTTAAGGGATATAGCGCTCCTGGTATCTTCCTTGATGTAACCTTCCCATTCATTATCAACAATTACACCAACGACCCAAGCGTGCGCAAGTATGATGCAGCTGGTAACTTAATCTATGATGGTACCGACAACTTGTTCTATGGCAGCAACTTCTCGGCTTATACAACAGAGCCCTCTGAAATGTGGGACATCACACTTGCCGATGGTTCTGATATTCCAGATTGGCTCACACTTACTCCTGAGGATGAGTATGAGGATGGCGAACTTACAGGTGAGGTAAACGTAGGCATTGAGGTTGCTCCTCTGCCTACTGGTCTTGAAGGCCGCAAGGCTGTGGTTCGTTTCCGCATCCCAGGTCACTATCATGACCTGACCATCATCCAAGGTGAAGTTCCTGAGGTACCAAGCGAGTTCTATCTTGTGGGAACTTTCAATGAATGGAATCAGAATGAGGATGGTGGCCGCTTAGTATTCGTCGAGACCGAAGAGGAAGGCGTTTACGAGGCTCAAGGCGACCTTGAGGCTGGCGCTGAGTTCAAGGTTATCACTCCCAACGGCGATGGCTGGACATGGTATGGTGGTGTGGATGAGAACAATGTTGGCTACTTCTTGATCAACAACGATTTGCTCAACGTGCCATTGGCAATGGTTGACGGCTCTAACTTCCGCATGGAGAACGGTGGCAACTTCACCTTCACTATCAACGCTAATGACATGACCCTCAAAGTTGTGGCTAACAGCACTCCCGCTGTTCCTGGCGACGTGAATGGTGACGGAGAGGTTACAGCTGCCGATGTTACCGCACTCTACAGCTGGTTGCTCAATAGTGACAACAGCACGCTCGTGAATGGCGACCAGAATGGTGATGGCGAGATCACAGCAGCTGACATTACTTCAGTATATAACATCATGCTTGGTAGTAATTAAGAAAAAACTAGATAATATTATAAAAGGAGAAGGTTGGTGTTGCCAGCCTTCTCTTTTTGTGTTTTTGGCATCGATAGCATTAAACTTTTTAAGAGTAATCAAGTCAAAAACAATAAAATAATCACTCTTTTAGCACGTTATTATTATATATGGTGAATGCGTGCCTCTTGCCATTATGAAATCTGTGATAATCAACATAAAATTATATCTATGCATAATCTACTGTCAAAACTTATTTTAATCCTTACCGTTATGGGATTATTTTCTTTTAATGCTCACGCGCAGGATGAGCCCGATTTCGACTATCCTCAACAGGTGAGCAAGGATGCACTCGCGCAGTTGAAGAAGGCGCAGAAGAGTGGCGACGGCCAAATGATGGTCGATGCCCTTGTGAGGTTCTCGATTGCCAAAGGCAAGGTGTCGCAGGAGTCAATGGATACCGTCATCAGGCAAATTGAGGACGTGAAGAAAAAAGAGAAACGTGCCGATTACAAGGCCATTCTCAACTACCTTGAAGCATGTGTGTTTAAGGACTATTTAGATGCCTATGGTGTGCATGATCGCGAGAATGCTGTTGATGAGGCTCCCGCTAGCGACTACACCCAGTGGGATAACGAGCAGTTTAACAACAAAATCAAAGAGCTGATTCGTGCTTCACTTGCCGACGAGGAGTACCTCAAGCGATGCCCCATAGGCAACTACAGCAAGGTGTTCATCGATGGCAATGAGATGGGAGCTGTATATGTCCCCACGCTCTTCCAGGCTCTGTGTGTGAACAGCTTAAAACTGTTTGAGTATCGTGATAACGAATTTGAGAAAGAACTCAATGAGCGATGGCTGCACTCTTGCCAGGAGGGCACTCCAGAGTGGATGTATGTGGCAACAGAGACTGACGCTATAAAAGACAACTTTGCCGAGTACCAGAAGTACAAGGACAACGAGCACAGCGCTTTGTTATTGCTCAACACCTATGCCAAAGACCATTATAGCGACTTGAAGGAATATGTCAACCGTTTTCCCAATTCTTATTACACTCCAGCTGTTCAAAATGTGATTTATAACGTTGAGAGTCAGAGTGTAAGTTTACATTACGACCAGCACCAGACCAATAGCGACCCTATTAAGGTGAGTGCCAATTTCTCAAATGTGAATGATATGGAGGTGCGTATCTACCGCATATCCGACGCTGTATATGAAGCATTAGTGAAAGGCACAAACAACAAATTTACTCTTAAAGAACTCGAGTTTGTACGCTCTCACAAGCTGCATAGCCCGGGTGTTGTGCCATTCTACAAAGAAGTGAAAGAGGAACTGCCGCCGTTGCCATTTGGCAGGTATATAATAGTGGGTGCTTTCACAAACCGCGAAGGCGAGGAAATTGTTGACGCTGATATCAGGAGCTACGATGTGGTTATCGTTCACAACCTAACCATGTTCACTGCTGGTGGCGAGGGCTTTGATGACAAGGTATTCACCGTTGACACTCGTTCGGGAAAGCCTCAGCAAGGAGTGAAGCTCGACATAGTGAGTAGGTATAATGATAAAAAGGACAAGTCCTCGGCAACTACCGATAAAGATGGTAGTTCTGTTCTTCCTAAGGAGAAGCAATACTACAGCCACAATGTGAAAGCCACACAGAGCGATGACAAGTATAGCCCAGAAATAAATGTTCGGCCATTCAGGAGCAGTTATCCTCACAGCAATGTCACGGCTCGCGTGTTTACCGACCTTAATATCTATCGTCCTGGCGAGACGATGAAATTTGCCGCTATCCTTCACATTATCACCAGCGAGGAGATGAGTCCTCTTGAGAACAAGAAGGTGCAGGTAATTCTTTATGATACAAATCGCAAGGCGGTTGACACACTTGAGGTTGAGAGCGACGCTTTTGGACGCATTCAAGGCGAGTTCAAGATTCCCACCGACCGCATGAACGGACGATTCTCGCTGAATTTCAGAACAGGCGAGAAATATAACGAGTATCTCGCGTCACATTCAATCAATGTGAGCGAATACAAGGCTCCAACGTTCACCGTATCATTCCCCGACGCGAGACAGGTGTTCACCCGCAACCAGCCCGTGAAAATCACGGGTAAGGCGCTCACCTATAGCGGAGTGCCAGTGCCTAACGCCGAGGTTAAGCTTCGCCTCTATCGCAACGAGTGGAGCTGGTGGTGGAGAATGTCTACAACGCGTGGCGAAAACGTTATCGACACCGTGATGACCACCAACGACAGTGGCGAGTTCACCTTGGAACTCCCTGCATCGGCCTTTAAGGAGAACGAAGCGAAATACTACTATTACAACTATGTGCTCGACGCCCAGTGCACCAACGGTGCCGGCGAGTCGCAAGAGGGTAGTCACTGCTTCATCATTGGCGACCGCCGTGGCATTGAACTCTCGGGCAACAAGGATTTCAACAATGTGGCGCCATTGAAGTTGCCGCTCACTTTCAACAGCACCGACGAGAACGAGAAGGGCGTGGAATGCTACTACAAGGTGGAAGACGAGAACGGCAATGTGGTGGCTTCGGGAAACATCAACAGCGAGAATCCTGTTGTCGATCTCACCAAGTTACCTTCAGGTAAATATAAGGTTACTGCCAATATGCTAGGCGACAGCGAGACCACCACTTGCAACCTTAATCTTTACCGCAAGGGCGAGAAGACAAGCCCAGAAAAAGACTCTCCTCTGTGGCTGCCAAGTGATGGACGCAGCGTTGATGACAAAAATGTGGCTCACATCACCATAGGTACAGCAACTCCTGAGGCTTACATCTACTATATCGCCTCGTCGGCCGAGAAGGTGGAGAAGCAGGGATGGGTGACTATGAAGCAGGGCATGAACGACTTCACCATCGCTCTGCCTAACACTCCCGGAGGATACCTCAACATCAAGTTCTACAGCGTGGCAAACAATGAGGTTTTTACCCAGCAAGTACGCATGAACGGCAACGTCAAGGCTAAGGCTCTAAAGGTTAAGGTCAACTCTTTCCGCGACAAACTGCTTTCGGGTGAAAACGAGAAGTGGTCATTCACTCTCGTAGATGAGAACGACAAGCCACAATCTGGCGCCATGGTGCTTGAAATGATGGACAAGGCTATCAACGACATCAGCGACAACACATGGTCGTTCCACCCCGCTGTTTATGGAAAGCGAGTGTTCACATTTGATGAGAACCGTCTGTTTGGAAGCATCAACAACAGACCTTCGTGGAGCCACTCGAGTCTTAGAACTAATAATGCTTCTATAGCTGAGTTTAACACCTACGATGAGAGTTTCTTCGAGAGCTTCAGGGCTTATGGATTGCTTGGCGCTGCTCGTGGCATGGTTATGTATGATGCAGCACCAGTTCCTTTGGCTAAGGCAAATAGCGCTGTTAAAAGCTTAGAGTATAATATGGTCGCTGATGAAATGGCCGAAGAGGAGACAACTCTCAATGAAGCTGTTGTAACCGAGGGTCCAGCGCAAGTTGACGAGGCAGCACTTGAGAAGGTGCAGCTGCGTGAGAGTGACGTGAAGGTGGCACTCTGGAAGCCTATGCTCGTAAGCGATGACAAGGGCAATGTCTCACTCGAGTTTGAGGCGCCAAACTTCAACACCACTTGGATTATGCAGGCTATTGCCTACAACAACGCTCTCAACACCGACGTGCTCAAGAAAGAGGTTCTCACCAACAAACCCGTGATGGTAAAGTCGAGCCTTCCACGCTTCCTGCGCCAGGGCGACAAGGCCCAGCTGGCGGCAAGCTTGCAGAACTCTACCGACAATGCTCTGTCATGCGACGCTATCATCGAGTTGTTCAACCCACGCACCGATGAGGTTATCATGCGCAAGAATTTCAACGAGAACATAGCGCCTAATGGCACCAACACCCTCAAGATTGACTGGGAAGTGCCCGACACTATTCCTTTCGTGGGCTTCCGCGTGAAGGCCGCCACCGGCAACTTTGGCGACGGCGAGCAGGTTATGATTCCTGTGCTCCAGGCCATCTCGCCAGTGATTGAGACTCAGCCGTTCTATATCGATGCCGCTACTCCATCATTCACCACACAGCTGCCGCAGTTTGCTAAGGACGCGCGTGTGACACTTGAGTACTGCGACAACCCCGTATGGTACTGTGTTCAGGCTCTGCCCACCATCTTCAGCGACAACTACAAAGTCGCAACTTCGCTCGCTCATAGCCTCTTTGCCGTGACACTGGCACAGGGTATCGCCAAGTCGCAGCCAAATATCAAGGAGGCAGTTGACTACTGGAAGGCGAATGAGCAAGACTCTACTCTCGTGTCGATGCTGGCTCGCAACAGCGACCTCAAGATTGGCACCCTCCTCGCATCGCCTTGGATAAACGAGGCCGACCGCCAAACGCTGCGCATGTCGCGACTGAATGAGCTCTTCGACGAGACTCTCATGGCTGCCGAGCACAAGCGCATCGTCGAGAGTCTGCAACGCCTGCAGATGAGTGACGGCGGTTTCACATGGTATCTGTATCCAAATTGCCAGTCGTCGCTCTACACTACCGAGACAGTGCTTGAGCTCATCGGCGAGTTGCGTCACTTGGGCTATCTCAAGGACGATGCCGACATCAATGCTATGGTGAAACGTGCGATAGTCTATTTCGACAAGGAGTACCTGCGCGTTTACAAGGAGCATCTCAAGTACAACAAGAACAACCACAGTGGTTTCAGCGATTATGTTTATGTTCGCACGCTTTATCCTGAGTTCCCCGTTACTGGCGAGAACGAGAAGATGCTCAAGAACTGCCTCAAGGCGATGACCAAGGATTGGAAGGGCACTTCGCTTGGCAACAAGGCGTTCTATGCTATTACCCTCAACCGCAACAACTACCAGAAGGTGGCTAAGGACATCGTTGAGTCGATACGTCAGTTCGCGCTCAATAAACCTGAGATGGGAATGTACTGGGACAACGTGCAGGCAGGATGGCGCTACCTCGACAAGGTGGCTGTGACATCTACTATCCTTCAGGCCTTCAATGAGGTTGACCCACGCCAGCAGGAGATTGACCAGATTCGCAAGTGGATGCTGCTGATGAAGCAGACCAACGACTGGGGCTCGAGCAGCCTAGCAGCCGATGCCGTTTACAGCCTCCTCGCTACTGGCAGCAAGTGGCTCGAGCGCAACGACGCGCCAACCATCATCATTGATGGCAAGCCCGTTGAGTTCGACAAGGTTGACACCTATCTGGGTTACTGCCGCAAGCAGATTCCTGCTACATCACTCGCAACGCTTCACATCGAGCGCCATGGCGCAAGTCCTGCTTGGGGCGCCATTTACAGCCAGTTTAAGGCCGAGATGAGCACTATAGATGAGGTGAGCATCTATGACCTGTCGATTCACAAAGAGTTCTATGCCTATAACACTGACGGCACTCTGCGCCGTGTGGAGAACTTCAAGGTGGGCGACAAGATTCAGGTGCGCACCGTCATCAAGAACGCCAAAGACCTCGACTTCGTGACAGTGAAAGACGAGCGTGGCTCATGCTTCGAGCCAGTGGACAAGCTCTCGGGCTACCGCTATGCCGACCGTTCTTACTACTATCTAGAAATTAAGGACAGCGAGACCAACATCTTCTTCACCAGTCTCGACAAGGGCACTCATGTGATAAGCTATGATGTTTTTGTCACCGCACCAGGCAAGTACAACGTGGGCATCGCAACTGCACAATGCCAGTATGCACCACAAATCACCGCCCACAGTGCTGGCTCAATAGCTACTGTAGAGCCATAAGAAGAACCCTCATTAAGCAACAAAAGGAGCGCAATCGCGCTCCTTTTGCTTTATAGTTGAGAGTTGAGAGAGGAGAGTTCATAGTTCATAGTTCACAGTTCATAGTTCACAGTTGATCTCTTCCTTCCACATTCCACTTTCCACCTTCCACATTCCACGCGCCGCAGGCGCTCACTTAAAACTTAACACTTAAAACTTAACACTTAATTCAGATTTTTCCTTCCACCTGATAGCTGTAGAAGTTGCCTCGGCATACAATAATGTGGTCGTCGAGAGGGATGCCTATGGCGTCGCAGGCGCGTTTCACTCGTTGAGTGAGGGTGTCGTCCTGGATGCTAGGCCTGGGATTGTTGCTCGGGTGATTATGAGCGAGGATTATGCTGCTGGCGAGGTGGGTGATGGCGTGCTTGAGTATTATCTTCTCATCGCCCACGGTTGCTGCTATGCCGCCAGTGCTCACCAGTTCGCGGCCTTTCACATGCTTTGCTCGGTCGAGCAGCAGTACCCACATCTCTTCGTGCTCCTTGTCGAGCATGAAGGTGCTCAGGTAGCGGTAGGCGGCATTGGCATCGGTGATTTGGTAGTCGTCGTCAAACTCCTCGCCTTGGAATCTGCGGGCGATTTCTATGGCTGCAAGAATCTCCACCGCTTTCACTTCGCCCACTCCACGGTACATGCGAGCCAGGTCGCTGTATTTGTGGCGGGCAATCTTGTATATCTTGTTGTCGTGGTCATTGAGGATGCGTTGGCACAGCTCCACCACGCTCTCGCCGCGGCTGCCGCTGCCCAAGATTATAGCAAACAGCTCGGCTGGCGACAAGGTGGAGAACCCATATTTCATCGCCTTCTCGCGTGGACGGTCATCAAGCGATGTGTTAAACTTCAACGCCCGTGACTTAATCTCGTTTTGTTCCATTAATATAGTTATCAGTTTTCAGTTATCAGTTATGAGTTGTCAGTTATGAGTTGTCAGTAATCAGTTGTGAGTTATGAGTTATAACCTTCCACTTTCCACCTTCCACTTTCCACCTTCCACTCGCCGTAGGCGCTCACTTAACCCTTAACACTTAATCTTACTTTCCCTTGCGCATGGCAATCTCTTCGTTAATGTCGCGGCCGTGGCCCAGGAGTATTTTCCACACAAAGGCCTTGATGAACCCAAAGCCGTAGGCACCCAGCTGCACAAAGCTTGTCACCACTGCAAGGCTGGCAATCTTGAGGCTCTTGGTCTTTACAAGTGCGCTCACCCACAGCATCACCACATATAGCACAAGTGGCAATATCGCCCACCAGCGCCAGAAGATGGCGAGCAGAATCAGTGCCAGGCATCCCAGTACAAACACCGCCGGCAGGCAATGCACGAGTTTCAATGAGTCAGGGTAGAGGAGTTTCAGTGTGATGCGTGACATGCCGAAGACGTAGGTCTGGCGTGCAAATTTCTTCAAATCCACACGGCGCTTGTGATAGACATAGGCGTCACGAATGAGGCGTGTGGAAAATCCCGCTTGACGCACTCGTGTGCTCATGTCTATATCTTCACTGAACATCTCGCGGAAGCCGCCCACTGTCTCCCACACCTTCCGCGAGTAGCCCATGTTGAACGAGCGAGGCACGAATTTCTCGAGCTGCACTTTGCCGCCACGAATGCCGCCGGTGGTCAAGAACGATGTCATAGAGAAGTTGATAGCCTTCTGCACGTCGGTGAAGTCGTCGCTCGCAGCATCGGGGCCACCGAAACAGTCAACCGGTTCGCGTTCAAGTTCGGCTCTCAAGGTCTTGAAATAGTCCTTGGGAATCACGCAGTCGCTGTCGAAGAAGATGAAATACTCACCGCTGGCGCGCTCAATGCCGTAGTTGCGGGCAATACTGCGGCCCTCGTTGTCCTTGTAGTGGTAGTGCAGGTCAAGGCGGTCCTCATAGCGCTTAGCCACATCCTCGCAGCGCACCGTGGAGCCATCCTCCACAAGATACACCTCAAAGTCCTGGCACGACTGCTCTGCCAAGCTCCGCAACAAGTCATCCACCTCCGCTGGGCGGTTATACACAGGTATTATTACCGAAAAATAGGGCATAGCGATTGGTTGTTATAAGATAGAGGCGACTTTCACTTTTTCCTCCATCGCTTTTTTGATATAAGCATTAATTGACATGCCTGCTTGTTTGGCAAGGATCGCAATTTGTCGATGAATAGTTGGTGTAAGCCTTACGTTCAAATTCCCTGTATAGCATTTATCGGGTTCTATCCCTTCATCGTTGCAATAGGCGAGATAATCATCAACGGCTTCATGGAAAGCAGCAGTCAATTCTTTGACACTTTCTCCCTCAAAGTTGACAAGCCCATTAATCCCTTCTACTTTTCCAAAGAAAACTTGGTCTTTCTCGCTATATTCAACCGAGCCGATATAGCCTTTATAACTCATTGTATTCATAGCCTTTTGTCTTTTCTGCAAATGTAACTAAAAAATAGTTGCTATGCAAGTTTTTTTTGATTTTTCATTCAAACTGCAAGAGAATGATCCCTCAAAAACAGCCTAAATATTTTGATAATTCATTGCAATTCTTTATTTTTGCATATTAAAACATAAACACTGACAAATCATGAAGAAATTATTTATCTTATTATTCATTGCAGCCACATTTAGTGTGGCGGGTTATTCACAAACCTATCATTATGATGTGAATGGTGATGGTGTTGTCACAGCCGCCGATGTGACAGCTCTTTATGACTCTATGCTGGGCAATGTGCCAGGGGGCGATCAGTTCGATGTGAATGGTGATGGTTTGGTCACAGCCGCCGATGTGACAGCTCTTTATGACTATCTTTTGGGCAATGTGCCGAGTGGCGATGAGCATGAGTACGTTGACCTGGGCCTGCCCAGTGGCACGCTGTGGGCG
>JAEEGL015225677.1_pt1 | contig 12900 bp, 6 predicted proteins | sample 9134231 | NCBI WGS metagenome assembly JAEEGL01 (sample SAMN16246548, study PRJNA631951) | gut metagenome | biome: gut microbiome; feature: rumen; material: fiber-attached | host: Bos | place: Iran: Karaj | collected 2018-10 | reverse complement strand
GATAGCGGCATAAAGTACCCATTTCTCCGTTCCGACGAACAGGCCGCACATGGACAAAGCCATCATCACCACGCTGATGATGATGAAGGTACGCATCTTTAGCACACGCAGGAAGAACGAGCCTGTCAGACAGCTGATGGTACGGAAGATGAAGTAGAGCGAGGTGGCAAAGGCGGCTTCGTTGAGGGTCATGCCCAACCGCTCCATGAGAATCTTCGGAGCCGTGGTGTTCGTACCCACATCGATTCCTACGTGGCACATGATGCCGAGGAACGACAGCAGCACGATGGGTGTGCCGAGCAGCTTGAAGCACTCCACAAAGGTTGAAGGCTTGCCCTCGACAGGCTGCTCCTCAATGGGCGTCACGAACAGCAGAATCGTGGAGAGTATGCCGACAACGAGGAAGACGGCAAACAGCACACGCCAGTCGTAGCCAAACTCAGGGATGGCCTTCGTAGCACCCCACATGGCAAAATAGGGGGCTGAGAACGAGGCAATGGCTTTGACAAACTGGCCGAAAGTGAGGGTTGAAGCCAGATTGCCACCGCCCATCACCGTCGATACGAGCGGGTTGAGCGATGTCTGCATCAGGGCATTGCCGATGCCCAGCAGCGAGAAGGCCATGAGCATGATGCCAAACGAATTGTCGAACAGCGGCAGAAGCAGCGACACGACAGTCACCACGAGCGAGAGCAACACGGTGTTCTTACGGCCAATCTTGTTCATCAGCATGCCCGTGGGAACACTGAAGATAAGGAACCAGAAGAATACTAACGAGGGAAACACATTGGCCATGGAGTCGCTCAGCTCCAAGTCGGCCTTCACATAGTTGGAGGCAATGCCCACCAAGTCCACGAAGCCCATGCAGAAGAAGCAGAGCATCACGGGAATCAGATAAAGAGATTTGTTTTTCATTGCTTTTTATTAGGGGACTAAGTTGTAGATAGTAGCCTTGCCGCCTTTCACCTTGATGGTGTTATAAGGCTCTGAGGGGAACACGAGGTTGGTCATTGCCATCTTTCCTTCTGCATCGAATGCCTCGATGGAGCAGCGGTCAATGAAGATGCGCAGTTGCCTGATGCTGCCATAAGTAGGAGCAACGGTCTCACAGGGGAATGCCTCGCTGAAGCTCACGTCGCCGCTCTTCGAGCGATCCATGCTGAATGTCTGCTTGGCGGCATCGTATTTCATAGTGACCTGTTCGCCCTTGGCGTTCGACAGGACAATGTCGGTCGAGTTCTTCATGTCGACAACAATCTCGCAGGCCTCCGTGGGCTTCTTTATCTTATCACCACGCAAGGCAAGCATCTCCTTCGAAGGCATCACGCTGACGTAGGTCTCCTCTCCAAAAGTGAACAGGCCGAGATCACGGGGAATACTGTTAGAGGAACGGTACTGCTTGGTGGGCACCTGATTGGCATACTGCCAGTTCGACATCCATGCCAGAACCGTCCGACGGTTGTCAGGAGCATTGTAGAAGGAGACGGTGGCATAGTGATCCTTGCCGTAGTCCAGCCATTTCGTCACCTTCGGCATGGACTCGCAGGTGAACTTATGGCCATCGAACTGACCAACGAAATATTGAGTGGCCGATCCGCCAAAGGGGCCGCCGGGGTTGATGTTGCACAACAGCGCCCACTTGTCGCCAATCTGCATCAAATCAGGACACTCCCACACGCCACCATGGTTGCCATACTCCAGACCAAATGACGACTCATATTTCCACTGCTTCAAGTCGGCTGAGGAGTAGAACTGCATTTCCTGTCCTACGGCCAGAATCATCACCCATTGCTTCGTCGGTTCGTACCAGAACACATTGGGGTCGCGGAAGTCGGGCTTGTCAGAGGTGATGACGGGATTGCCCTCATATTTCTTAAACGTGCGCCCGTTATCGTTCGATATAGCCATGGACTGTGTCTGATGGTGTCCGGCCGAGGTGTAGAAAGCCACCACCTGGTTGTTGCTGGTGACGCACGAACCGCTGAAGATACTGCCTAACCAGTCGGGTTCAAAGGCCATGGGCTGTGCCTCCCAGTGTATCAGGTCTTTCGACGTGGAGTGGCCCCAGTGCATATTCTCCCACTGCGAGCCGTAGGGATTCCACTGGTAATAGAGATGCCATACGCCATCCTTATAGAACATTCCGTTCGGATCGTTCATCCAGCCATAGAGGGGCGTGTGGTGATACAGCGGGCGGAAGTGCTCACGGTTTGTCGTGTCGAACGTATCGGAGAATTTCATTTCTTTCCAGCAAACAAACTCGCCCATGGCACCTTTCTGCCGACGGTCGCCATGGAACTCAATGTCGAGCAAGCGGACACCCTTCAGCTCGTAAGGAACGTAATAGTCTACACGGTCGATGGCCAGTTTCACATTGATGCGCTGCACCATCTCGTTACGCCCGTCAAGCACGGCGATTGACGCAATCTCTTCAGTCTCTTGCACGGGCAGCAACACGTATTTCTTATCCTGCGAGACGCGTACCATGGCATGCTTCTCGCCCAGCACCATCGGTGTCACCTGTGCCTGGACTGATACGCCCAGCAACAAGGCTGTCATGAATGATAGAAAATGTCTTGTACTCATATTATATGATGTTTTAAGTTTTTAGTCAAAAAAAAGTGTTACCCTGAGTACCAATCTTCTACCTCAACAATTCTTTCAGCAGAATGAACTACTAACAAAAACTACTACTAACTTCTGTTTGCAAATTTAACTATTTCCCTCCGTCGCAACTATCATTTCTGTTACAAACATTATAAAAAAACGTTCAATGCAACAAAAATGTAAGCAAAGAACGTTTTTTGAGGTGAAAAAGAACAGCATCAACTAATTGGCCTCTCAGGTCAGTTGACCGTCCTTGGCTTCTTATCTCAGAACCATCTTCTTGCCATTGACAATATAGAGGCCCTTTGCCGGCTCATTAACACGCAAGCCTTTGAGGTTATGGCTGGTGCGCCCAGCAGTCTGGTATTTCACTGTGCTGATGGCAGTTGATTTCTCAGTAATGATGGTGATGTTGGGACACTTGGACTTGATGACATCCCAGTCGGCCTCCCATACGGCAGCTCCTGTCACGTCAAGGCTCTTGGTAGTGGCCGCGAGCTTTGAAGCCAGCAGGGCGAAGTCGTCATAAGCCTCACCATGCCAGTCGCCCTCCCAGGTGTTCTGATAGGTTCCCTTGCCAATAGTGCCCGTCAGCACGACGTCGCCAGTCAGCGAGTTGTCGGCCAAGGTGCGGATGGCCATGCCGTTCACCATGGGGCCTTCCACCTTGATGTCGTCAATATAGATGGTCTTGCCCTCACCGTCGGCAGTCTCCTCAAAGGGCCAGATAGCCAGCACGTTGTTGCCCGTATCGGTAATTTTCTCGTTCTCAGGACCTACGGCATACTCATAGACCATGACCTGCCACTCGTTGGGGGTGTCGTACCAGCAGATGCGCTTGGCATTATAGGCACCGTCCTTGCCTTCGAGCTGCACCATCACGTTGTGCTTGTCGGCCATCTTCAGGCGGAAGGTGATGCGGCGCAGTCCCTTGAAATCGGCATCGCCCACGGGCAGGGCTGCATTGTGATGCTCCTGATCCCAGCCACCGGGGTTGCTCTTGAGGGTCACTTTCAGACATTTGTTGCCTTCTTCTTCGACCACGGTGGGGTCGGCACGGTTCCAGAAGCCGCCGTCGCTGCCAGTTTCTTTGTCATCACCGTTCCACAGCACTACCTGTGCGTTACACACTGTTGCGGCAAACAATGTTGCCAAAAATAAAACTTTCTTCATGTTTTTTTAGTCTTTTGATATTTGTTAATATGGATTGTTGTTGAAAGCAATCGTTCAATGTGACTTTTTTCTAAGCAGCATTGAACGATTACGGTTCGCGTGTCTGCTTACTGCTGGCTGACCTTCACGTCGCTGACGGTGATGGAGCCGCCGAAGTTGTCGATGCTCCAGTTGTTGTTCTGGATACCGTAGATGCGCTGTGTGTAGCAGACGTTGTCGTTGATATACATGACGACGACAGAATTGTCTGTGTAGATGTCAATGTTGTAGGTGTTATCTTCCGGACGCGGGAACTCATAGCTGTCGATAGCCTCGATGAAGCCTTTGCCCTCTTCGCCTTGCTGCTCAAAGTTCACCTTACGCTTGGTGTCGCCGCCCTCGGGGTTGACGACCATCGTGTAGTATTTCTTGGCACCAACGTTGCGGACGAGTGAGATGCCGAAGCGGTCGCCGTTGCCGTCGGTCTTCACCGTCATGCTGATGTGGTTGTGGAACCCCAGACGGCCATAGAGCACATAGGCATCGTCGCCCGTGAGCTTGCTATCAGCATAGCCGTTGCTGGCTACCACGCTGAGGGTCTGCTGCTTGTTGTACTTGGCAGCCATGGCAGGCACCTCGCCGAAAGAGATGGTACCGTCTTCGTGTTGAACGATCTTATGGCACACCAGCGCACCGCTCCAGTTGGGCTCACCGCCAGCGCCGACGTTGATATTCTTTTCGTCAATATCGCTGCCAGAGCGATAGGGGCACCATCCCCAGATGTAGCGGTCGGTGCCGTTGGAAGCAGTCTTGCCGGCATAGAAGGCACGGCTGTCGAGCACGCCCTCCTTATAGTCGGGCCAAATCTTGGGGTAGCCTAAACAGGTTTTCAGTTCTTCCCAGCTCTTGGCCTTAACGTACTTCACCTTGCGGCTCCAGTTGACGGCCTGGCTCTCGCTATACACGAGGTACCACCAGTCGCCCATCTGGAACACATCGGGACATTCGCACATGCGCTCCCACACCATGTCGAACTGGCCGACATGCTCCCAGTTCTTCATATCAGAAGACTTGAAGTCGGCAAACTTAGGATTGCCACCGTAGGAAGGCGTGGTCGAGATAACCATGTGGTAGAGACCATCGTCGGCCACGAAGACCTGTGGGTCACGGAAGTCCTTGCCGGAGTAGCCATAGTCGGGGCCATGGAGCTGCCAGAGGTTGTCGCGCGTCCAGTTTTTGAGGTCTTTCGACGTGGCACGCATCACCACCTGACGGTCCTTGCAGTCGCGGTTCTCGCCAGTGTAGTAGATGTAATAGAGGTCTTCCTTCTCATTGTAGTAGCAGCAGCCAGTGCCCAGGGCAGCGTCCTGCTGATAGTCGTTGGTGCCGCAAGCGAGCACCTCGCCCATCGACAGATAGTTGCAGCCGTCGGTGGTCTCTACGCCCCAATAGGGGTGGAAGCAGTAGGATGCATTATTGTCGTACTCTTGCAGGTAGAGCACCTTGAAGTTGCCGGTCTTCTTGTCGTAGAACGGCATGGGGTCGCCCACACGTCCCATGGCAGGCTTGAAGTAGGTGAGGAAGGCATCCTCATCAACGGGCGTATAGCGCTCTGTGCTGCTGTTCCAGTCCTTGACAGGGTCGCCAACGACTTTGTCATCAGAGCACGCATAGAAGGCGAAGGCCATGAGACCGCAACTCATCACCATTATGGTGCGGTTCAGTTGTTTTATGATTGTTGTGTTCATAAATATCTTTTTTATTAGTTACACACTGTTTTAAGGATTATTCACCGGTGAGATAGTGATAGGCGTTCATCAGGATCTTGTCCATATTCTCGTGGTAGACAGAGATGTAGTCGGTGGGAGAGTACCAGTCGAGCACACCAGCACCGAAGCAGATGATGCCGCCCTTGCCGAACTCACCGTTGAAGTTCTTCAGTTCCCAAGAGGAGATTTCGTTGCCATGACCAGTGAGACGACGGGCCTTGCCACCTGTCACTTCGTCGAACTTCTGATAGAGAGCATCGTCGGAAACGCCGTCCCAATGGAACTGTACGCACGTATTAGAGATGGTATAGTCTTTGTCGAGGGTATAGACAGCCTCGGGGTTGGCGGGATTGGTCACAAGACCTTGCCACAGGGCGTGGCTCTTGTCGAATATGGGCAGAGTCCAGGGATCATCACCCATTCTGTCGCCACCTTCACCCTTACCACCATTGAAGCAGTTGTTCGGACAGCCTTCCTCGGGCATGGCATCCAGTGCTACAGCCAGGTTGACACCCTGACGCTGCAGGACGAAGGCACCGCCCTTCTTCCAGTAGTTCTTCAGGTTGGGCACTGCTTCGATGGCATCTTTCTCACCGCCTTCAAAGCTTGAGAAGTTGGTGTAGTCGACGGTGTTGCGATGGAAGAAAATCAGCTTGCAGTCATCTAGTAACTCCTCATAGCCGACAATCTGTTTCCATGTCACGTAGGCAGAACCTATTATATTGGAGGTAAGGCACTTGGCTGCAGCCTTCTCTTCGTCGTTCAGTTCGTCGACGGTGGCAGCCGACCCAACAAAGACAGCAACAGGCTTCTCGATAAGAATAACCTTGACAGTATAGGTGCTTTCGGCGGTGTTGTCGCGCAACGTAATCTGGAAAGGATTCTTAGGATCGCTGAAGTCGGCAGCAGAGCCACTGGCAGGATAGCTGACAGCATCTTCGCTGCCACTGACATCGAAGGTGGCATTGCTGAGGTCAACGCCGCTAATGGAGAGCACATAGACAGTGATGGTCTTTGTCTCTTCATCAATAGCACCACGATTGCCAGCCAGGTAGAAGTTGTTGATTTTGGCTTCGTCGTTGCGCACGGCAATGCGATAGTTCATAACGAGGTCGCCATTGGTGACGCGCAGCGTCTGGTCGGCTTCCATGTTGATGTGGTCACCCTGCTTGATGTTGCTTTCAGCGCCTGGTGATACCACCATGCTGGTGACAACCATGTTGTTCTTGGCGGTGAAGTCTACGGGCACTTTCACTTTGATGAGTTTGGTAACCATGTCGATGCTGCCTTCGTACTGGTCGTTGAGCACGAATTTCTGCACCAGACAGTCACCACTGATGTTGACGCTGCCCGTGTTGTCGTCGGAGCAGGCGGTCAGTGCTGCACTGATGACGCAGCCTATGATACCTGCAAAGAATAAACTAAATATCTTGTTAATCATAACTCTAAACTTTAAACTTTAAACTTTAAACTTTAAGCTCGTTCCTACCAGTTGCCGCAGTTTTGGGTGTACTTGCCGTTAGAGGCAGCTATCTGCTCGTGGGGAATGGGCAGATACTCGTTCTTGTCGGCATTGAAATGTGCGTCTTTAAGGAAGCTGGAGCTATTGCTCTCAGTAGCATAGAAGTTGTTGATAACGGCAGCGGCTTCACCCCAGCGCACCAGGTCGAAGAAACGCTCACACTCCATAGCCAGTTCCAGACGGCGCTCCATCTTGACGATCTTCATGGCCTGAGCCTTGTCGTAGGTGCCTTCGTAGGGTTTCACATTGAACTTCACGCTCAGCGTGCTGGGATAGGTAGCCACGATGCTGCTCGACTGCATGCCCTTGGCACGGTTGCGCACCTGATTGACCAACTGGATGGCCTCTGAGGTCTTGTTCAGCTGTGCCAGAGCCTCGGCACGCATCAACAGCACGTCTGCATAGCGGAACACGATGCGGTTCATCGATGATGCCCACTGGTTGTCGGCATTGAAGATGTATATGTCGGTCAGGTCGGGGTCTACACACTGCTTCAAGGAGATGAAGTTACCATAGGTGCCATTGGAACGGCTCCAGGGCTTTCCTTCACCAATCGTAAACTTCTTATCGGGATTGAACATGAACTGTGTGCCGGGCATGCCTACGGTGATGAAGAGTCGTGGATCTACGGTCTGGCTGTTGCCAATGGTCTTGCCAACAAGCACGGCATAGTCGGTGGCGGGGGCATTCTCAAACACGGGAAGTCCTTCGAAGTCGGTCTGATAGGCATTCACCAAATTGTGTGAGGGCTTGTAGAAGTCGCAACCACCTAGGATACCTTCGAGTTCGGGTGGAATGAGTCGGTTGGAGAAGTTCAGGTTACCATAGTTGGTACCGTCGTTCTTGGAATACTGAATGGCCCAGATGCTCTCCTTGCCGTTCTCGTAGGTTTCCTCGGGACGGAAGTTGTTGTGCAGGTCACCTTCCAGGTCATAGCCGCGATAGAGGTTCTGCTCGGTATAATCGACAACTTTCTTCAGGTCGTCTTCATTGATGCTGGTCACCTGGTTGGTGTTGGCATCGTCCTGACGATATGCCTTGTAGAGGTAAGCCTTGGCCAGGAAGGCGGCAGCGGCAGCCTTCGTGGGGCGTCCCTTATCGGCCTGTGTCTGAGGCAGATGCTCGTAGGCGTAGTTCAAATCATCGATGATCTGTTGCCATCCCTCGTCGTTGGTATATTCGGTGTTAGAGATGTTCTTGATATCCTCTTCCTCCAAGTTGGGTTTGTTCACAAAAGGAATCTTCTTAAACAGGCGCTTCAGCTGGAAGTGGCCATAGGCACGCAGGAATCGCATCTCTGCTATTTCCTGCTGCACGGCAGGGTCGTTCTGATCGGCAGTGTTCAGCACGTTCAGACAGAGGTTTACGCGAGAGAGATATTTATAGAAACGAGTCCAGATGGAACTGAAGTTCCAGTCGGTGGTGAGCACACCGGTGCAGAGTTCCAGGTTGTGGAAGGGAGTACCGTCGGAGTGGTCGGCACCACCAACGTAAGCGTCGTCCGAGCGAGTGTCATAGTTCCACAGTGAGAACGAGGCATTCATATCCTCGATGGTCACCAGTCCGGCGTATGCAGCGGTCAGTAGATTGCTTGCATTGGCAGGGTCCTTCGCTTGCTCCTCGGTCAGTGTGGCTTGTGGCCGCTGATCGTCCAGGAAGTCAGAGCAGGAGGTAAGACCGCCGAGGGCGCAGCATGCGAAAATAGTTTTATATATTGTTTTCATAATTGTCAGTTTTCGATGATCTGTTAGCTGTTAAAACGATACATTCATACCGAATGTGAGGTTGAGAGGGATAGGATAGCCGAAACCAGGGTTCTCGGGGTCGACACCCGTGAACTTCTTGCTCTTGATGGTCAGCAGGTTCTGTGCTGAGGCATAGACGCGTACACGCTCCAGCTTTGCTTTGCTGACGAGCGACTTGGGCAGGTTGTAACCCAACTGTATGGTGCGTAACTTGGCAAATGAGCCGTCTTCGATATAGTAAGAAGACAGGCGGCCTTCGTTGGCAGCGTCTTTGGTACTCAGTGCCGGTATATCGCTACCAGGATTGGCAGGGCTCCAAGCGTCAAGTACGCGCGTGCCTTTGTTCAGATAAGGCAGGTTCACGGCATCGTAAGTGTTTGTCCAGAAGTCGGTCTGCGTCTTGTAGTCGTAGCAGTTGATGTCTACTCCCTGAATACCCTGCCAGAACATCGAGAGGTCCCAGTCCTTATACTGTAAGTAGATGTTCAGACCCCAAGAGAAGTCGGGTGTGGGGTCGTAGATCCAAGTCTGGTCGCTCTCGTTGATGACGCCGTCCTTGACAATATCGAGATAGCGGATGCGTCCCAGTCCTGCTGCCTCCTGTGTGGCGTGGTTGTAAATTTCATCCTGTGTGTGGAACAGACCGTCGGCAATGTAGCCCACCTGAGAATTCATAGGATGTCCGACGACGCTGAACACGCCATTGCCACCGTAAGTACCGGCAGCAGCCACTGTCTCTGGCAGCTTCGTTACTTCGTTGGTGTACTTACTGATGTTACCAGTGATGTCCCATGAGAAGCCGTTGGCCAAGCTGTGGCGATAGCCCAGTGAGAGTTCCCAACCCACGTTCTTCACCTCGCCGGCGTTGATCCACTGTGTGGAACCCTCGCCCTGTGTGCCCAGGCCTTTCATCTCGACCAGAATGTCGGTTGTATTCTTGTAAAACCAGTCGAAGCTTCCGTAGATGTCTCTTCCCAGCAAGGTAAAGTCGATACCGAGGTTATGTTGTGTGGTGGTTTCCCACTTGATGTTCTCGTTGCCAATCTGCTTGCGAATATAGCCGCTGGGCAGCGAAGTGCCACCGTTGCTGCCAGTGATGTCATAGATGGTGCCAGCCGGTGCCTCACCATCCCAAAGTTCTGTAGTCACTACAGGCGCATACATTGTGAAGCGTGCCGTGTTGGAAATTTCCTGGTTACCGGTCATACCCCACGAATAGCGCAGTTTCAAGTCGTTGAGCCAACTCTTGGTGCTCTCCATGAACTTCTCCTGGGTGATGCGCCAGCCTACTGATGCCGATGGGAACGTACCGTACTGGTTGTTCTTACCGAAACGACTGCTGCCGTCGCGACGCAGCGTGAACGATGCCATATAGGTATCATTATACGTATAGTTGGCCTTGCCGAAGAACGACATCAGTGAGTAGCCGTCTCCGTCACCCTTGGCTTCCTGTCGGCCAGCACCAGCCGATGGCCACATAAAATCAGTGGTGAGCACGGCCATGCCATAGCGTCGGGCACTGCTCCAGTTGTCATCGCTGCGGTTCAATTCCATACCGATCATGGCGTCGGCGCGGTGCTTGCCTATTTCGAGGTTGTAGGTGGCAATGGCGTTCCACATCCAGCGCATCCAATGGTCCTGATGCATCTCGGCAGAATTTTCAGCGTTGGCAATCTTACCGTTGACAATGGGGTACTGGAAGTTGCGCTGTTGCTTCTGCGAGTAGTCCAAGCCCACGGTAGAGCGGATCATGAAGTTCTTGAACGGCGTGATGCTGATGTGGGCATCGCCGAAGATGCGCCACAACGTATATTCATTGTTTTTTGTGCGGTCGAGCATGCTCAGTGGATTCTCACGCTCAGGGAAGGCTCCCACCGGCTGTGCATACTCGCCGTTGGCAGCATAGATGGGGAAGTTGGGGCTGAACTGGAGGGCGTTCTTCAGAATGTCGCCAGGAGCATCGACGCCCTTGGTGCGGTTCAGGGTGAAGTTCTCACCGATGGTCACAATGTCGTTGAGCAACTTGTAGTCGGTATTGGCACGAGCCGACAGACGGCTGAACTCTGAGTTCTTGATAGTACCCTTATTGTCATAATAGCCCAAAGAGAAGAAAGAATTGCCCTTCTCCGATCCGTTGCTGATAGAGACATTATACTGTTGCACAACACCCGTACGCGTCACCTCGTCGAACCAGTCGGTATCGCCGGCATGCAGTGTGCCGTTGGTATCAAGGTAGTTGTCCATGGTGATGCCCCAGAGCTGTGCATTGCCATTCTTGTCGTACCCCCAGTCATAGTTATAGCCTATCAGGTTGTTCTGCTTGTTGTTGGGGTCTTTTCCGTCATTGATGTTGGCCTGCCACAGGGCCTGGCCAAACTGACGGGCATTAAGCGTTTCAATCTTATGAGCGTAGAAAGAAGCAGCTATGCTACCGTCAAAGTCCACACGCACCTTTCCTTCTTTGCCTCGCTTGGTCGTAATGATGATCACACCGTTGGCAGCGCGAGAACCGTAGATAGATGCCGAGGCAGCATCCTTCAGCACCTGGATAGACTCGATATCGTTGCCGTTCAGCTCGTGCATGCCCGACTTGGTGGGCACACCGTCGATGATGTACAGAGGGTCGTTATTGTTCAGCGTACCGATACCACGAATACGTACCGTGGCGGCTCCTGATGGATTACCATCGGCACTAATGTTCATGCCTGGCACACGGCCCTGTAGGGCCTTCATCGGGTTGTTCTCGTTCTGCTTGGCCAGTTCGCTGACGTTCACTGTCGAGACAGCACCCGTCAGGTCAATCTTGCGCTGGGTGGTGTAACCCGTCACCACCACCTCGTTCAAAAGTTGGGCGTCATCTTTCATCACCACCTTCATACCGCTTTGAGCTGGCAGCTCCTGGGTCTGGTAGCCCACATAGGAGAACACGAGCATGGCACCGCTCTTCACCTTGATCGTGAAGTTGCCGTCGAAGTCGGTCACCGTGCCGGTAGAGGTTCCTTTTTCCTTCACCGTGGCGCCAATGACACCTTCGCCGGTCTCGTCGACCACTGTTCCTGTTATCGTGGTCTGCGCACTGAGGGTGACGCAGAGCAACATCAACAGGAAACTCAACAAGAATCGTTTCGATTGTTTCATTTGCTATTCTTTTTAGTTAGTAATTATTGAAAAGATTAAAAAATTTGCAGCAAAAGTACAACTGGCGATGGTTATAGATATAAAAATATCGTTCACTCCGTGCAAAATATGTTGCAATGAAACATTTTTGCCACGGAATGAACGATAATTCATAACGAATGAATTATAGCTCACTTCAGCAATATCTGCTAAAAAACAGTGCCTCTCAGCCCTTCCTGACGTCGCCGGGCACCATGCCGTATTCTTCTTTGAAGCATTTGGTGAAATAGCTGGGAGCCGTAAAGCCTACGGCATAGGCCACCTCGCTGACGCTCTTGTCGCTGGTGAGCAGCAACTGGTAGGCACGCTTCAGCCGGGCGATGCGCAACAGCTCGATGGGTGAGGAGCCAGTGACCGATTTCACTTTGCGGTAGAGCTGCACGCGACTGAGGGCCATGTCGGCTGCCAAATCGTCAATGCTCAGGTTGCTATCGGAAAGACGAGCCTCAACGACCTCCCTGAAACGGGCTACGAACGCGGAAGAGACGGAGACCACAGGCTGTTCCTTGCCTACTGACGGCTGCTGCGAGTCGGAGACTGTTTTTTCGGTCTGTAGCTCTTCCTCTTGCGGTCTGTTGCATGATGCCTGCTTCTCCATGTCTGCTGACTTCTCAGCAAGCTCGGTGTCACCCATGTTCCACAGCGCAGTGGCCACGCGCTCCCTTTGCATGGAAATCTTGCGGAGATGATAAAGATAGAACAGCACGAACACCACCATCAGCAGCACAATGAAACCAAAGGCAAGCCAGTTGACAACACGCTGCGTGTCAAGCTCGCGCAAATAAGTGTTCGCTTTCCTATGCAACAAGTCGAGACGAGCATACTGACGCATGATTTCCTCATTTTCCATCAGCAGTACCTTGGCATTGTCCCTGGTGACGAGTGCCGACATGAGCAGCGTCTCCTTATTATACGGCTTGCCATCAAG
>JAEEGL015175820.1_pt1 | contig 12900 bp, 8 predicted proteins | sample 9134231 | NCBI WGS metagenome assembly JAEEGL01 (sample SAMN16246548, study PRJNA631951) | gut metagenome | biome: gut microbiome; feature: rumen; material: fiber-attached | host: Bos | place: Iran: Karaj | collected 2018-10 | reverse complement strand
GGGCAGCCAGCGTATCTCTTGCCTTGAGTGCCGACGTGTTCATGCGCTTCATCACCATGCCGCCTTCCAGTTCCTTGCGGAGGGACAGCATCCACGCGAATGCCTCCGCCAATGCGCAGATTTTCGCAAGTTCTGCATTAAGACTCTTCAGGCAATTTGCGGACAGGTCGTTTATGTTTTCCAGTGATGCCAGCTGGTTAACCATCTCAATCAGGTTCTGCGCCTCTGCGAGATTGTCCTCCAGCCTGACCTGTGCATTGTCCATGGTCTCAAGTTTTTCCAGGGCAGCCTGTGGATATGCGCCGCCATTTGTCACTGCATATTCATCGTATGCGCATACTGCCAGTTCAGGTGACGAGGCCAGCGCGGATAGACGCTTTATTATTTCCTCGTACTGCCCGCCATTTTCACCGAATTGGGCCAGCGCCCAATGCTTCAAGCCCTCCTCAATGGAAACCATAGGCTTTACATTCCAGGTGTATTTTGACAGAAGAGCCAGCTGGTCGTAATGTGCCGTGTCGTATATGTCGTATGCCACCGCGCCTGATATCTTGTCCTCTATGCCTGCCTCAAGCACGTTCTTCAGATTGCTATAGGAAGGCCTGTAAAGGGCACTGTATGAATTGCTTATCACAGGGCATACCCATGAGGCAAAGCCCGCCTTCTTGGCCAATGCGGGGCGGTTTTTCTTGTTGAAGCCATTGTCGCTGTCTTCACGCCAGTGGATTACAGCCTTGTCACGAAGTCCCGCCGCGAACAATTTTCTGGCGAAAGTGCTTTCCAATGCCCTGGAATTGCGCACCAGCGCGTCTTGCCAGAAGATGACCTTGCCTACGCCGCGGTTCACCAGTGTCTTGGTGAGCCACAGCAGATAGTCCGATGCGATTTCGTCATGGCCTGCGACGCGGCATTTCGGGCATGCGCAGAGGTCGTGGACATCGTCCAGCCGCACATGCACAAATGGCGCGCCATCTGGGTAGTATTTTTCCAGGAATGCGGCCAGCATTTCAGTGACGAAGACCCTGTTGTCCCTGGAATATGTGCAGACGCCTTTTTCCGTGGGCTCGCCATTTTCGTCCAATGCGGAGATTTCAGGCATCATGCGGGGGAACAAGGTGTTGTTTCCAAACAGGGAGAACACTGGAAACACCATCAAATCCTTTTCACGCGCGTAGTTTATGATTTCGGAAAGCAAATCTTCCCTTTCAATGGTGGAGGAAATGTAGGTCTCACTGTTCCAGACATCTTTTTCGGCGGAGTACCAGTTCAGGAAATGCTCGTTTTTGAGTTCTTCCCTGTCCTTCATGTTGAATGCGAAGAATTCCGCGGGGTTGTTCTGGTCCTCGAAAGTCGAATTGGGGAGGCAGTTGTATATTCCAAGGCCCAGTGCGTTGAATTTCAGCGTGGTGATCTGGTCGATTGCCTTCATCCAGTCGTTGAGGTTCATCCTGTCCGTGCCCCAGATTGTATCGATGATGAGGCCTCTGACAGGCAGGTCAGGCCAGTCCCTGATGAACAGGTTGGGCAGCTTCTGCCCTGCCAGGAAGAGACGGTACAGCGAGGCCAGTGTGCATGCCGCCATGACGGCGCCGCGCTGCTGCTGCGCACGTATTGTGATTTCACTGCCCTGGATGGTTATTTCGTAGTAGTCGCTGCGGCATGCCTCAGGCACGCCTGCGAAGTTGAAATCCCCGTTCTCCTCGATGCGCGCCTCGATTATATACGTCTTCTTGTTCGCTATGACGCGGACACCTGCCTCCGACAGTATCGCCCTTATTGACTTTCTCTGCAAGGGCAGCACATTCGTGGTGATAAGCCTTACATCTGCCGACAATTCCGACATGTCTTCCAGCTTGGATATGGATTTTGGCTGGGGGAAAAGTTCGGGGATTTCGTATGGTGTCATTTTTCCAATTCTCCAGTGCCCTGTGCCTTCCAGGACGGATTAAAAATTAAAAATGCGCTGCCATCATACAGTTTTGGCACTATGGCAGTAGCATTGGTAATGTATCGCGAAAATTGGAAAAATCAATCTGGCAAGACGCATTTATCTGCGCGGACAAAGGTCCGCGCATCAGGATGAAGGTAGCAAGATATGCGGGCATGCAACAACGACCTGCATATCTGAACAGCCAGAGGGGCAGGAACATCATTGTATGCCCGCATAGCGTTTTACCTTCATCCTGACGCGCGGCCAATGGCCGCGCGGAACAGCGGGCAGCACATAAGAGCACGCCGAATATTAGATATTGCGGTCGGCGAAGTCGTAGTAGAAGTTCCAGTCAAAGGCGGTGAGGGAGTGCTTGCCTGTCTTGACATGGTACCCGATTTTGCCTTTGCCGCATGAGACATCGCAGGGGGGCATCTCGTCCACGCCTAGGCCTGGCAGGCCGTACAGTTCCCATATCTTGGAGGCATTGTATGCTGAAATGAATTCGCTCTTGGGGTCCGCAGTGTAGTCCAGACTGGAACTGCCCACATACAGCGCCCTTGGCGCCACCAGCGCCAGCAGCGCGTGCTGGTCGATGGGCAGCAGTTCTTCCTGCCCCGCGAATTCCATCATCTTGTCTGTGAACCAGTTCGGCCTTACATGCCATAGGCAGCTGAGTGTTTCACCGAAGAGGCGTCTGCTCAATGCAGCGCCGCCGTGCCCCGAGTTGTTGGAGACCACCATCTTGAAGCGCTCGTCATTGGCGCCTGCCCAGAGGCAGGCCTTGCCAAGGCGGCTGTGCCCTACGATGGCGCAGCGGGACGCATCCACCAGTGGCTCCCTTTCCAGCGCATCCAGAATGCGGCTGTATCCCCATGCCCAGCCACCGATTGCGCCAAGATTGCGCCTGCGCTGGTGCAGTTCCTCCAGCGGGATGTCATAGTCGGGGCGCAGTTCCTTTTCATCGCAGAACAACGTGAATATGCTCTTGCGCGCGCCGTCCAGGTTGTCTGGGAAGATTTCGCCGCAATGCGCCGTCGCCACGGCATAGCCGCGTTCCATTGCCCCGAGGTAGTTCATGAACTCCTGCTTGGGCACACAGCGCCAGCTTTCGTTTGGCGCACCGATGGTATGCCAGAGACGCTGGGATTTGTCATCCACGGGGCCTCTTGTCATGCGCACGTCATATTCAGGCGTGTTGGCCTGGTTGCCGCTGAAGTTCAACTGTATGAATACAGGCGGCTTCACCGCGCTTTTGGGCACATACAGCAGCATGTCGAAGTTGAAGCTGCGGCCATCGTTCATCTCGCAGTAGATGCGGCATTCCTTGCGGATTGCCTTGCCGTCCAAGGCGTCGTCCTTGATGGTCATGGTCTCCACCCGCAACTTGTCTGGCGCAGGCGGCATGAAGCCGTACATGCAATCCTTGAATTGCTGGAGTATTTCAGGGCGTTTGCGCTTCCATTCGTACAAAGTCGCTGGCAAAGGCGGCAGCGTGTAGGGCTTGACCTTGTCATCGGTTGTCACATAGCGCCTGAAGAATTCATCGCTCCAGGCATTGGTGGCGCGTTCCGCGAGTATGATCTTCTCAGGATGGTCGGGAGTGCGGAGAAACTCCTCTGTTGCAGGCGGGGTGTAAAGTCGTGTCAGCATATTTAGTGGGCTGTGGACTGTGGACTGTGGACTGTGGACTGTGGACTGTGGACTGTGGTGTGCGCGGGGCGAAAGCCCCGCGTTCAGAAGGCACGCTTTTCCGCGCGGCCATTGGCCGCGCGTCAGGACGCGTGACTACCATCTGCGCCTACACTATCTGTAGACAGTTTACAGTCCACAGTCCACTTGAATTCATTTCTTCAGAATCACCATGAATGCGGCGGAGCCTGGTTCGGATTTGACCAGGTTGTAGATGCCTTTCTCGTCTGGCTCGCAGGGTGTGGGTTCGTTGTCGCGGGCATCGTCCAGTGCCAGATAACTGACGGAGCTGGGCTGGAAGCCCTTGATTTCCAGAGGTATTGAAATCCTGTCGCCGTAGAGGTCCGCCACCAGGACTGCGGCCTGTGTGCCGTCCTCGGAAATGCCAGCTATAGCGCGTTGCGTGTCCTCGCCGCCAGTGATTTCCACCTTGTTGGGGAAGTCATAGACCATGTCGCGCATCATCAGCAGTGAATAGTAGTTCTTGTTGAAGCGCCTGCTGGGGTAGTGTAGTCCCCAGCTGCCCAGGCCGCAGCCATAGTAGAACGCGCTGTCAAGCGGGCTGTTCTGCCAGATGCAGAATGTGGCGATGTTGAATGCGGCGGAGTTGATGCCCATGAGGCCGTCGCGGCCTTCGGAGGAACGCTTGTAGGATTCTTCGGTCACATTGGAGTGCACGCCTGTCCATGAGCGGATGAAATGCCATTCGTTGATGCAGGTCTCCACGCCTGTCCAGCCGATCTTGTCCAGGTATGCGCGCGGTTCGGTGCCGTGATGCGTGGGAGTTTCCAGGCTGTTGGCGTACATGTGGTATGAATAGAAGTCGGGCTTTACGTTCAGCTTGTCGCATTCCGCCTTCAGCATATCGACCAAGTCTGGCCTGAAGGTGCAATGGGCGGGACCGCCAATCTTCAATTCGGGGTATTCATCCTTGAGGCGCTTCAGCACGATGGCGTAGAACTTGGCGAATTCCTCGTCCGTGCCAGTCCACATGGTGATATGCCCTTCTGGCTCGTTCCAGATTTCCCAGTACTTCATGTCGTAGTGGAAGCCATTGGCCCAGCCTTTGGTATAGTGCCTGATGATGCCGGCGCATACCTCGGCGTACTTTTGGTAGTCCTGTGGAGGAATTGCGTTGAAGTGGAAGTCCTTTGTATGCTCGATGCTGGTGCCCATGCGATAGAACACTTTGCTTCCCGCCTCATAGACCAGGCGTATCGCTTCGTCTGACGGGCCGAATACATAGTTCTTCTCGTCCTTGGGGTCCAGATGCATCAGGGGGAAGATGTGGTGCACGTCAATCAAGCGCTGGTTGGGGTTGTTGAGCGCCCAGTCATGGTTTCTGACAATTGGGAAGCGCAGTGATTTGAATGTGTCGTTGTAGTCGGAAATGCGCCTGTTTGAGATGAATACATGCAATCCCGAACCATAGAGTTCCTTGCGAATCAGACCTTGCCTTGAATTGAAGTCGGCTGTAATCATTTGCCTTTCCTTTTTTCGTTGTGGATAATCTCTTTAGAAAAATACGGCGGGAATTTAACTCTGCTTTTCACTAGTGCAAGATTATTAAAGGCTAAAAAGGAAAAGAGGGGATGTGTTAAAATGCGCTATTACGAATTTTCCAAAAACTCATGTGTAAAATGGTGATTATCGGTTAAATTATCGCATTTTCGCAACATTGTTTAGGAGAATGAGAATGAATCCTGTTTACATAAGCACCCGCGGCGCGGTGGCGCCAGTGGATTTTCCCGCGGCGGTTATGATGGGGCTTGCCGATGATGGCGGCCTTCTGATACCAGAGGTGATACCAGACGTCACATCGAAGCTGTCTGCCTGGAGCAAGCTGAACTATCCTGAACTGGCGTTCGAGGTGCTTCGTCTTTTCATAGGGGATGCGGTGCCCGAGGCTGATTTGCGCTCATTGGTGCAGCGCAGCTATGCCACTTTCGCGGCAAAGGAAGTCATACCCGTGAAGCGTTTCGGCGAACTTTTCATTGCAGAACTGTTCCATGGGCCGACCTTGGCGTTCAAGGATGTGGCATTGCAGTTCCTGGGCAACATGTTCGAGTACATCCTCTCCAAGACAGGCGAGACACTCAACATAATCGGGGCCACCAGCGGGGACACGGGCAGCGCGGCGATTCATGGCGTCCGCGGCAAGTCAGGCATACATATATTCATAATGTATCCAGATGGCAGGGTAAGCCCGTTGCAGGAGAGGCAGATGGCCACAGTGCCTGACGCAAATGTGCACTGCATCGCCATCAATGGCACCTTTGACGATGGGCAGCGGGTGCTCAAGGAGATATTCAACGACATGCCTTTCAAGCGTTCCAGGCACCTGGGCGCGGTGAATTCCGTGAACTGGGCGCGTGTGCTGGCGCAGGTGGTATATTACTTCTGGGCGGCATTCCGCGCCATGGACGAAACTGGCGCGGAACAGGTGCAGGTCGCCGTGCCCACAGGCAACTTCGGCGACATATTCGCAGGCTACATCGCGAAGAAAATGGGCGCGCCCATAAAGCGCCTCATCCTGGCCACCAACGAGAACGACATTCTGTCCAGGTTCTTCAACACAGGTGAATACAGCCGCGGCAAGGTCAGCCCCACATTGAGCCCCAGCATGGACATACAGGTGGCCAGCAACTTCGAGCGCTATCTGTACTACCGTGTTGGCTGCGATTCCGCTAAGGTGCGGGAATTGATGGCGGCATTTGCCAAGGACGGATGCATCAGGCTGCCTGGCAAGGACGAGGATTTTGCCGCAGGCAGGGGAGACACCGCCGCCACTTTGGCCACAATCAAGGACTTCTACGGAAAATACGGCTACATTCTGGATCCGCATACAGCCGTGGGTGTCTCCGTGGCGCAGACATTGCCGCTGCCAGGCGTTCCCACGATATGCCTCTCCACCGCCCATCCAGCGAAGTTCTCTGGCGCGATAACGCAGGCACTTGGCTCGGATTTGGCAAGGCATCCTGCGCTGGAGGCGCTTAAGTCCCTGGAATTGAGGCGCGCCAGGCTGGAGCCGCAGCGTGATGTGATTGAGCATTACGTGGATGAGCAACTGGCATTGCCTTGAAGTTGGGGTATATTGCGAATCCACAAAAAAGCCCACGCCATTAAGGCATGGGCTGAAAAGAATGGCGGTCCGGGCGCGGCTCGAACGCGCGACCTACGGCTTAGAAGGCAGTTGCTCTATCCAGCTGAGCTACCGGACCCCTGGAAGAAATTGCCCTTAATTTAGCCCAGAGCCCCTATTTTTCAATTGCAGTTTCCCTTTTAAATTCAATTATAATGGAGAGCTTATGAGACCACCGATTGCATTTTTGCTTTTCATGGGCTTGATGCATCTGCTGTGCCTTGGAGAGACGCCCAGATTTGTCGCGCTGGAGCAGTATGAGGAAAGAAGCAAGGTGATGCAGATACGCAAGATGATGGAGGAAGAGCACCTGCTTCGGGAAAACCGCGAAAAGCGCATTTCGAGGATGGAGGCTCGCCTGGTGCTGATACCCCAGGAGAAGAAAGTGGAGGAGCGTCTTCAGGAATATCTTAAATTGCGACGCCAGGTGAAACAGACTGCCGAGGAACTCAAGGCCAGCAATGAGAGGCAGATCAAACTGGCTGGAATGATAGATGCCTCCATGGATTCCGTCAATGTGCTGCCTCAGGTATCGGGATATTTGACGGAGGCCCGCAGCGAGTTGCGCAGTCTTGGCATTTCCCAGAAGAGCGAACGGAAACGACTTGAGCAGCTTATGAATGGAATAAAGCTCTCCATAAAGAACATCCCCGCACCAAAGGAATATACTACAAATGGCGGCGTCACGATGCAGCTTGTTCAGTTTGGGGACAGCAGGTTCTATGTCAGCAAGGAGCCCCTTAAGGCGGGAGATGTGAGCTTGAAGGAGGCGGCGGCGATGGTCAATGAAATCAGCCGCGAGGAAGGCGCAAAGTACAGGCTGCCTGAATTGAAGGAATTGAAGGCGATGGGGCAGAAGAGGATGACCATTCCCTGCGCCGTATGGTCCATCAGCAAATTCCAGGGAAATGACATAGAACAGGAAAGGACGATGGACCGCTTCGGCGTCAGCATGTATATGATATGGGACGGCGCCAGGCTTCTTGGCAGGGAAACAGTGTTTGCTGAACTGCCCAATGCAAAGTATCCTGAACTTGGCTGCTATGTGGTGACCGATGTGCGCACTGGCTGGAACAAGCGCTGGAACAGCGTGCTGGTGAAACTCGGCGGCGAACAGGAGGGCGATAAATGAGACGTGTTCTGAATGTGCTTTTCCTGCTATGCCTGGCCTTTCCCTTGCTGGCGCAGCAGCCTGATAACAAGAGGCGGGGAAGATATCTGCGCACTGAGGTGCGCCGCAGGGATGCTACCGAGACCTACGAGGTGAAGGCAGTGCCCGCCAAGGGCTCATTCCCCCAATTCGTATTCAAGAAAATTCTTGTTCTCACTATTCACGAAGTCAAGTTGTATGAAACTGTGATGGAAACCGTGACCGCCAACGACGGAAGCGGCATTACACCAGTGGGTTCAGTGAACTATGTGGTCATCCCTGGAGAATACATCGAGGGTGATGAAACCCAGCGCGTCGAAAGAAAGTACGACGGAGTGCTGAAGATGGAGCTTTTCACCCTCAACGGCAAGGCATATACCACCGATGAAAATGGCATCTGGACCGATGAGAGCCAGACCGTGCTGGCGGCATTTGACAGGATGCGCACAAAGAATGTGGAATTCAGATTCAGCCATAAGGAATATGGCGAGGCCGCGCTGGAAATGTCAAGAAACTTCATCAAGCGCGAAATGCCCGTCCTCCCAGGCACGGAAAAAGCGCAGCCCACCGATGTGCTGGAGGCATTGGGCTTGGATTTCTCACAGCTGAAACTATGCTCGGACGAGGGCATAAGCGTACAGGCCACATATAACAAGACCGCAAAGCCAGGCGAGGTGCTGGCATTGACCGTGGAAGTCAAGAACAATGGCCTGCGCTCCGTGAGCAATGTGATTGGGCGCAGTTTCACCTCAACGCCTGGTCTTGATGGCAAGATGTTCTACTATGGCCTGCTGCTGCCTGGCCAGAAACGCAGTTTCTCCAGGCTTGTCACCATGCCGCAGCGCAAAGGACCTTGCTATATAAGGCTGGCGTTCTGGAGTATTTGCGGCCCGATGAACAAGGCTGCTACTGATTTATGCATAGAGATTGAATAAAGGAAATTGCAAATCATGAGAATCGGCACAATATCAAATTTCAGGGACGATGTCCAGGGCATGTTTGACCGCGTGGCGGGCTTTGGCCTGGAGGCTACGCAGGTCGCCATCTGGGACATGACAAAATACACCGATGAGAATGCGGCCAAGGTGAAGAAGGCCTCCGAGGACAGCGGCGTCGCCATCGCGGCAATCTGGTCTGGCTACAGCGGCAGGGTATGCTGGAATTTCATAGAAGGCCCCATTACGCTGGGCATAGTCCCTGAGAGCACCCGCAGGCAGCGCATTGAGGATTTGAAGAAAGGCGCGGATTTCGCCCTCAAAGTAGGGGCTCCCGCAATCATCACCCATTGCGGCTTCATTCCCGAGAACATGACCGATTACACATACGGCCCTGTATGCGATGCGATACACGAGATTGGCAGCTACTGCAAGGAACGCGGGCTTGGCTTCTGGTTCGAGACAGGGCAGGAAACACCAGTTGTGCTGCTGCGCACCATCAACAAGGTTGGCCTTGACAACCTTGGCATCAACCTGGACCCCGCAAACCTCATCATGTACGGCAAGGGCAGCCCCTGCGATGCAATCGAGGTCTTCGGCAAATACGTCCGCAATCTCCATGTGAAGGACGGCATTCCTCCGATATGCGGAGAAAAGCTGGGCAAGGAAGTGCAGGTGGGCCAGGGCGCGGTCAATTTCCCGCGTCTGCTTCCACGTCTCAAGGAACTGGGCTTTGACGGCGATTTGATCATCGAGCGTGAAATTGCGGAAGGCGCCGAGCAGAACAAGAACATTCTGGAGACGGTGGAGAACATCCGCACGTGGTGGAAATAGAGGGGGTGCTTCATGGCAGGCTCCAAGAAGGAAATAGAGTTGCTCTTGTCGTTCATTGACGTGAAGGAGCGCATTGGCTCTGGAAGCAGCAGGCACATCCTTGAGGCGGAACTGCTGTATCCGCGCACTGGCGTGGCCTCGAAGACCGCCACCATGACGCAGCGCCTCAGCTCTGGCATGCTTGACGTGCGTGGGCTTCCCTGGTACAGGCGCATCCTTTTCAAGGAAAATGTGGAAGGGCGCTTCGCCATAAAGTTCCGCATTTCCAGAAGCCTGGGGCAGGCCGCTTTCAATGCGGCGATGAGATACATCGGCAGCGTTCTGTTTGGCGCGGTGGAAACCACTGTGGACAAGCACTACGGCGGCGTCATCGGCGATGTGGCCTCCTCCCCATTCGCGTACGGAAAGAAGCAGTTGTCAAAGACCACCTCCACTGAATTCATACTGGAAGGCGGCATTGATTTGGACGCCGCCATGCTTAACGGCACCATGCAGATTGAAGTGCCGCTTTTCGCGCCATCGGACGTGCTCGCCCCCGCAGGAGCGCACGAAAAAGGCACGCGCCCCGCGCCCCGCAAGCTGCTCTACAAGGAGGGGCAGATGCTGGGCAAGGCAAGCCTCACATTGACTGTAATAGGAGATTAGTTAATAACAAAGGGGATGCTGCAAAAAACGGGATTGACCAAACTGTGCGAAGTCCAACAGACGAAAACAAACAAGTTGGTCAACCTGAGTGAGCGCCGACGGCGCTCACGAAAAATCCCCCAAACAGGAGAGAAAATGAAAGTTACACCAGAGACAATTGTCCTTTTGAACTTTGGAAGGACGGACATTCAGAAAATCGCCCGCGAAGTGCGGGACAACAATTTCTACACAATGGTAATGCCATATTCCACGCCAGCAGAGCGCATTATGGCGGAAAAGCCATCTGGCTTGATAATCTGCTATGAAAATCAGCCATTGGACGATGTGCACAAGTTCGACAAGCTGGGGCTGCCCACCACCATCGTCAGCGGCGCCTGCAATGTCCAGGCTCTGCTGGACTTCTGCAAGAAGGACTGCGGCTGCCACGGCCTGTGGAAACTGGAGAACTTTGTGGACGAGGCAGTGGCGGACATCAAGGCACAGGTGGGTGATGGCCGCGTGGTGCTGGGCCTCTCAGGCGGCGTGGATTCCTCCGTTGTGGCGGTGCTGGTGCACAAGGCGATTGGCGACAGGCTGACCTGCGTGTTCGTCAACCATGGCCTGCTGCGCAAGAACGAGGCGGAGCAGGTGCAGGAGGTATTCCAGAAGCACTACAAGATGAATCTGCGCTACATTGATGCGACTGACCGCTTCCTGGACAAGCTGGCTGGCGTGGATGACCCCGAGAAGAAACGCAAGATCATCGGCAAGGAATTCATCGACGTCTTCGCAGAGGCGGCGCGGGAAATCGACGCGCCATTCCTGGGGCAGGGCACCATCTACCCTGACATTCTGGAGAGCATCCCGCTGGACGGCAACCCCGCAGGCGTCATCAAGAGCCACCACAATGTGGGCGGTCTCCCCAAGGACCTGAAATTCAAGCTGGTTGAGCCATTGGAAAGGCTGTTCAAGGACGAGGTCCGCAAGGTGGGCGAACTGCTGGGCATGCCACGCGAGATGCTGTACAGGCATCCCTTCCCAGGACCATCCCTGGGCGTGCGCAATGTGGGTCCCATCTCCAGGGAAACACTGGCAATGCTGCGTGAGGCGGACGCCATCGTCACCGAGGAACTGCGCAAGGCTGGCTGGTATGACAAGACCTGGCAGACCTTCGCCATCTACGTCCCCGTGCGCTCCACTGGCATCAAGGACGGGCACCGCTCCTACGACCATGTCATCGCGATTCGCTCCATCAACAGCGTGGATGCTGTGACCGCCCAGATAGTGCATCTGCCATGGGAGCTGCTTGAGACCATGTCCCGCCGCATAGCCACCGAGGTCAACGGCGTGAACAGGGTGGTCTATGACATCACCAACAAGCCACCAGCCACCATCGAATGGGAGTAAGATGCGCTGGAAATCATAATGATTCTCTTTGGTTGTTCTCGCCAAGGCAACCTGAGTGGGCGCCGCCTCGGCGCCCACATAAACATCGTGCCCACGTGGCGGGTATCGTATTGACAAAGAGGGCTTGCGTGTTAAATTCCGCAAGTATTGTTTTGTTTAGCCTTTAGGGGCATTTTAATTTAGGAACCGTAATCATTCAGGAGAAAGAAAGAATGTCGGGAAACATCAACACACAAGATGGCAACTACGCGGCAGCATACGTGGCATACGCGTTGAGCGAGACTGCGGCAATTTACCCAATCACACCTTCATCAACCATGGGTGAATGGGTTGACCAGTGGGCGGCTGAAGACAAGAGGAACATCTGGGGCAAGCAGGTCTCGGTTGTTGAAATGCAGTCCGAAGCAGGCGCGGCAGGCGCAGTTCACGGAATGTTGGCTGCTGGTTCATTGACCACAACCTACACTGCATCACAGGGTCTTCTCCTGATGATACCAAATATGTACAAGATCGCAGGTGAAATGCTGCCCACCGTCTTCCATGTGACAGCACGTTCACTGGCCTGCCAGTCCCTGGCAATCTTCGGTGACCATTCAGACGTGATGGCCTGCCGCAACACTGGCTTTGCAATGCTGTGCGCAAACTCCGTCCAGGAAGAGATGGATTTGGCTCTGGTGGCACACCTCTCCACCTATCCTTCAAAGGTTCCATTCCTCCAGTTCTTTGATGGATTCCGCACCTCACACGAAGTCCACAAGTTCGAGGAAATCCCATACGAGACCATCGCTGAGATGATTGACAAGAAGGCAATCGCAGAGTTCCGCGCTCGCGGAATGCGCCCAGAAAAGCCAATCACCAAGGTCGGCGCTCAGAATGGTGACGTTTACTTCCAGGGCCGCGAAACCGTCAACAAGTACTATGATGCAGTTGGCGCAATCGTGCAGGAGAAGATGGACCAGGTTGCAAAGGTAACTGGCCGTGCATACCACCTGTTCGACTACGTGGGCGCTCCAGATGCAACAGACGTTATCGTGTCCATGGGTTCTTCCTGCGAAGCAATCGAAGAGACCATCGAATACCTGAATGCCACACGCGGCACAAAGTACGGCCTGATCAAGGTCCGCCTGTATCGTCCTTTCTATGCGGACAAGTTCCTGGCAGTCCTGCCCAAGACCGTCAAGCGCAT
>JAEEGL013702308.1_pt1 | contig 12900 bp, 10 predicted proteins | sample 9134231 | NCBI WGS metagenome assembly JAEEGL01 (sample SAMN16246548, study PRJNA631951) | gut metagenome | biome: gut microbiome; feature: rumen; material: fiber-attached | host: Bos | place: Iran: Karaj | collected 2018-10 | reverse complement strand
TGAACTATAAGTATAAAAATTACAATAATCAAAAGTAGCGGCCGAATTTCCAGTTGAAGGATAGCCTTTATTTGACAACATGATTGTTGGCAATGTATCTCCAAGTGAATTTTTATAAGTATCTCCTACAATGCACTCATCTGGCATAATAACCACATGGTTAATGGTTACATAAGTTTGATCAACCTCTCCAGTACCTTGATAATAATTAAAACCAGCTATACGCCAATGTATACCCTCATTAGGGTCATACCAATAGTCACCAATAAACATATCATCAAAACTACCATTGTTAATTGCGGCATATTGCGCGGCGGTTGGTGTAGTGCCTAAACACTCACCCCTGTATATAGCGTTGTGTGCACCTGCATGAGGCTCAGCAACTATTGTACTACCACTATTTTTTATCTCGTTTATAGCGCCAACGACTGTTTTATTATTTGTTAATAAATTGCCAAAAAACATATGATTAAAAATCCAACTACCAATATTTGCTAAAGTAGATTTTTTTGAAACAAAAGTAGAAATATTATTTTCTGTATTGATAGCAGAAACTTCAACCAATTCTTCACCAGTTGGTATCCCTTCTTCTAAAGGAAGTTCTGATGTTCTTATTGTATCAGCCATTGTATATCTCCTTTCTCTTTGAAATTTTTATTCATATTATATGAAAAAAATAAGGGGTAGATTATTATAATCTACCCCGTTATTTTATTTCTCTACCCAAGTACCACTTGGTGTAAATATATAAGTCTTTGAATTTTCAATACAGAAAATCTCGCTGCCTGGTGTAATACCTGTTGTTGGAGCTGACTCAACATCAGCATAAGTATCAGCATCAAATTTCTGTATGTTATACTGAATATGATTTTCGTTTTGAGTTATTGTGAACATTTATCACTCCCCCTTTTTCTTTAGCTTCAAACTAATGGCTGAAATAGCTGTATTAGAGCCACCAGACATGTTAAGAGTTGCAGAGCCAGTTCCATAACATCCTATTGCGCGCCACTTACTATGATCACTAATAGGGTCATTAAGACTAAAGGACTCTGGGTCAGTAATTGTTGAATTATCCTCAATGTATGAATTTGTACTACTGCCCATAAACATGAAACAAGGACAATTCTCTATTGGTGATAAAATTAATTGAGTATTTAGAACTCCATTAACAGATTGAACACTATCGAATACTAAATCATCCACAAGGCGCAAAGCAACACAATATTTATCATATCCGTATTGATTATAATATTGAACTGTATCACCAGCTTTTAAATCTATTATCGCATATCTAGTAGCATTAGCATTATTATTTATTGTAATTCCGCCAAGAGCATAAGGCGTATTAGAAGAGTTAATTGTAATACTAACTGGCTTGTGTAAATTGGTTCCATCTGTTCCTGCTATTAAGAAGTATGTTCCTGGGTTTGTAACTGTAAATGTTCTATTTTCACCCTTAATTGAATATTCTTTAACAAAGAAAGGCACTTTTTCAAATTTTGAAGTATATTCAAGTTCTTCTAACTGAAAAGGAGTGCTTGTGGCAGAAAAATATGGTTTTTTACCAATCACATCATAGTAACAAGCTTCTCCACTAATTTTTGTTGGAATTAAATCTTTAACAAGAATATTATTCTTATAAATTTTCATTTCTGATGCCCAAAGGTTGCCCTTATATGCACCATTGTCTCCACCACAGAATAATTTTATAGTTTTGTTAGAATATGTTGTTGGAGTAAATGTAATTATTTGTTCATCTGCTCTCACTTCGCCATTTGTATCAAAAACAAAATATACTGGTTTATTACAAGGTACTGTTAATAAATCTGTTGCCCCTTGGCGTTCCCATTCAATACCTATTGAGCCAGCAGATGGTGTACTATTAGTTACACATAAGCAATCTCTTGCCCATTGTGTACCAAAAATTCCTTGGCTACCACCAGTGTAATCAGCTAAATAGCCATAAAATTCTAATTTGATTCCCTCGTTGCCACAAACATCTGACAACTCAATATATTGTTCACCAGTAGCCTTCAAGAAACGCATTTTAGTGGGTGCGGGCTCGGCCGCATCGTTGCTGATTATGACCTTGATGCCGATATCCTCAGCCTGGGCCGCAAAAGTCAAAGTAACTGCATTATTAGCTACTTCTATATTTGTTGGATTAACCCCCAATTTGGAGGTTTCATAATCTATTGTAGAATTACCTGTGATTAAGGTATCTACGAAACTAATTGAAGTTTCACCGGCTTCCAAAATACCCTTGAAGGTCTTAGTTGAGCCTCCAAGCATAGAGCCAGTATAAGAAACTCCATTTTTCATTAAATTTCCCATTATTTACCTCCTTTATTTTCTTTCGGGTTTACAGGAAAGGAATCCAGTATTCCATCCACCAGCACTACTTTGGGATTCTATGTTCTCTGTTGGTTGAATTGTAAACAAACCACAATCTCTACCTTCCCACCAACTACCGCGTAATCTTAAAAAACCATTTGGACAAGTTTCACCGGGAGTATAAGAATAGCAATAATCTCCTGCGTATTTATTAGTCCAAGCTTCAAGAGCATTGTTGGTTGGGAAGAAAGTATATTCATTATAAGTTTCTTCTGTTATACAGCAACCACCATACCGTGACGGAGTAGCAATATTTGGGCCCTCTAAATAGCCAGTAATATCTGAATAATTATAATCAACAACACTGGAACCGTCAATCGTAGAACGGGTTAATTTATAATAAAATTTTCCATTCATAATTAATACACCACCGCAAGCATTCCAACCATTACTATACCAATCTTCCATACCAAAGACTTTAACATTAGTATGCTTAGAACTTGAACCATAAAATAAACCTTTATCGTTTAAAGTACCTGTCGGTGATAAACAAGCAGGATTGCCACCATCATAAACATTACCAATTCCTAATTTATTTTGAATATCATTTGATTTAAAAATTAAAACACAGAGTAAAGTAATTAAAATATTGTCACAAAATTGTTCATTATACCAAGCTTTTGAATTTAATATGTTATTAGCTTCACAACTTACTGCAACTTCTTCAATAGTTTTTTCTCCTATACTACCGGGCTCTGCATCGTTGTAATATTTATCCAAATCCATTCCACTTAATGAACGCATTTTATCATTTGTATCTGGAACACCCTGGTAAACACCTGTATAAAAATGGTCAATTAAATGTCCATTATAATCTATAAACGACCAAGCTTTAAAATGGTTATCAAGTTTCATGTTGGCAATATAAATATTAGCCGATTTACCATTATTACTATCATCTGGTACAATTTTATACCAAATTTTTTGACCATTCTGTCCCCATTCCATCATGGCATTACCGGGGAAATTTACATTAGAAACATCAGAAGGTGTTCCATCTTCTTTTTTAGAGTAATCATTTTTATCAAGATAATAAGCCACAGTACCATCATAATTTAACATACAAGGTTTTGGCATAAAGAAAGCATTTTCCCAAGAGCCATAATTAAAAACTCCAGTTGAGAAGTTCATTGCGGCGGGGGTCATGCCCTCAGCATCTTCCAAATATGTGATACAGTTATCTGGATTGTTTACACTATTATTCATTCTGTATCCATAACAAATAGGATTTATTGAAGAATGTGGAGTTGAAATTTCAACTTTCACATTGTGTGTTATTTTAGTTGAATATACAACTGCTTTTAAAGTATGACCAGTTATTTTCTTACTAATCAAAACCATATCTTTGTCAGAAGAATAAAATTTGACAGTAGAATCTGGTACAATGAGCTCGTCCGTGAAAATTACAGTCGACTGGCCGCCAAGAAGCTCTTTTTCAAAAACTCTTGTATATATCTTATCACTTTTGGCATATGCTATGCCATTTTTCATTAAGATTGCCATTTTATTCCTCCTTTTCTTTTATTTTATAGAAAAGGAGTTGGGGTTTACCCAACTCCTTAAGAAAGCCATCTAAAGCCGAAATAATCAAGATGTCCATTGGCATAATAATTAGTATAATTAACTACAGTAAATCCAACTGATAACTCTTTAGTTAAATAATGTTGCGCATTACTGTAATTTAACGCAAATGTAGAAACTAACTCTCCGTCATAATATACTTGAATACTATTTGAAATACCACCATTATATGTGTATTTTATATCTACTGCTTTATTACTCCAATGAGAAGGCATTTGCGTACCAACTATTCGGTAATCTTGTCCTTGTCTCCATACGTTTATATTTGAGTTACTTCCATCAAAATTTGAAACCATATTGACAAGACCAGAATTACCACTAACTGTTTCTTCGGTAAATTTGAAACTTATTTGCCAATTTCTATTGATATTACCATCTTTAAATGGGAAAATACCAGTAGGTATTTGTTGTCCACTTGCACCAGAAAATTCAATATTGTCAATATAATAGTCCCAATTAGGAACAAACTTCAAACCAGCTACATAAATCCAATAGTTATCAGAGATAGAATGTTCTGATACTTTAACATATGCATTATGATAATAATAAGGAACATTCCATTCTATTAATTGTGTATCATTATCATTAACCATATTTAATTCTTTGTCGTTGGCACAAATATAAACCTGAGGAGAGATACACAATTCGTCCCAACCATGTCCAGAGATTCCCAATAATAAATTAAAATCATCAAATAAATTATATTCTGTTTCTATTGATGCCCAAACTGAATCTATTGCTTGTTTTCCATAAATTTTTGTTTCTACTATACTACCATTACCACATTTTAATCCTGTAATTCTTATTGGATACATGTTTCTTGCAGCACGATAAGTCAAAGTCGTATTTGAAGTGACACGATAAAGAGTATATTGGTTAGTGGGTGGTATATTAAAATTACAATAACCATCAAAATATGTAACCATGTGATTTAACATAGCTGGAGTTGCATAATACTGGGTATATTGAGTATAATTTGAATCTGTATCATAACAATAAAATTTAATAATGTCATAATTATTATAATTGTCAGATAAGGTAATATCTTCATTCGCACTTGTTTGATTTTCATACAAAATAGTTTCATTAAATTGTGGTTCTGTATCTATAACATAAGAAGGTTTTACTTCATTTATACATTTAAAGTAATTCATTTATTTCCCTCCTTTTATTCTGATACAATTTCTGTTAATATATTCGTACCAATAGCAAAATAACTCTTACCATCAAAGAATAAAGATTCGCCAAGAGTTCTAGTAGATGATGCAATAAGTCCTCTAGCAAATTTTGAAGGATTGCCGTTACTTGAAATAGGAACATACATATTGGCTAAATATGATATGGTTCCGGCTTGATCTACATAGTTAAGTGGCTTTATTAAATAATACCCCGCGCCGGCATCACTACACTTGTAATACTGCTGGCCTGCTATATCTGCGGAATTATATAATCCACTTGCATAACATTCATCATCTTCGTCCGTAACGAATGCTGTACAATACTGTATAGGGAATGTTTCAGTTACAGGGCCGTTATACTTTGTTCCAAACCATATAAATATAAAGTCATTATTAACATAACAACTGACCTTTACATATCCGCCACCTACTGCAGCTGTTCCGCTACTACCAGTACCGTTAGCCCACAAACGAATTGCCGATGATGATTTGCAATATTCAACGCCATTTACAATAATTGAAAACCAAAAATTATTAGTTCCAGATGAATTAACAGCACCTCTTTTTATTCTAAGTATATAATTATTTTTAATATTAATATCGAATGTTGCAGTCGCGGTAGAATCCGAATACTGAGCCTCTGCTGTTGTACTACAAGATATATTGGTACTATCAACTGCGCAGATGAGGTTTATAATTCTCTGCATAAACTCCTTCTCGGTTTCGGTATTAGAAGCTTGAATCTGTTCACTTTTAAATCCCATAGTTATACCTCCTCCGGTGTAGTATATTCTGTAATACGAAGGCGAACTTGGCGACTTTGTATGCCACCACCAACGTTTCCAGGTACAAATTTTTGATTAACGCTATCCCAAATAAGTGCTTGGCCCTCTACTGGGGGTGTTGTAGTAATATCAACATCTGTAAGATTGCCTATACTTGTTGGAATAGTTGGTTTATTATTTATATATGCTTTAGAAGTTGTATCTGCTTCATTCCAGTTTGCTTGAATTTGAGCCTCTAAAGTTCCAAGTTTTGTTTTTTCAGCTGTAGTATAATCCTCAGTTGATAATCCCTTGCCATTAACCGCATCGACTTTGCCAATAACTAATTCATCAATAGCATCTTGCACATCTGTTGCAAGCAAATCTGACAATGAATTGTCATAAGGGGTACCGGCCGCACTTTGCGCCCCAACTGAAGCATTATTTATATAATAATTAGTTCCATTTAATTGCTCTTCTGGTGTTAATGCATCATACTCATCTTGAGTAAGTACCATTTCATTAGCATTTCCACCACCGCCCTCTCCATTTATCCACTTACCTGTGGTTTCATCGTAGATAAGACTATTGCCATCTGCGGGAGAGGTAATATTAACATCTGATAACGCATTAAGGCTACCAGTTTTTTCTGTTTTAATCCATGCCATTTGGTTTCCTCCTTTTCTATTTTATAAGAAAAGGGGAGATTACTCTCCCCTTAATAAGTTGGGTCTTTATGTACTGGCTCTTCTTCTACATAAATTATTTGAGTTACAACATTGGGTTGACCATTTTCGACAGTTAATAAATCATCTGAATCTTCAAGTTGGTGGTAAACACCATTCTCAAATACAAGGAAGATTTGACTAATATCTTGACCACTTCCATCACCAATTGATTGATTTCCTGGAGCAGGGTCGTCTCTTGAACCAATGTAATATCCAAGAAGTTCTTGGTCAGAAAAATCACTTTCGTTGGCGCCATACAACTCCCAACAAAGAGGATTTCTCTCTGGGAAAGAAGCAGTGTCATTAGCAGTATACCAATTAAAAATATTATAAATATTAACGTCAATAGGACTATCAGTACCTAAGTCGATAGTAATTATTAACCCAGTTGTTTTATCCCAAGGCGCACAAAGTTTAGTTCCAGTGTTTCCATCAAGAAGATTAGCATAAACCTCAGAACCGACTGGAGTTAAGTTACCATTTATTGTTGTTCCAATGGGATAAGAATAAATATCGCTATTTGAATTAGTAAATTCAAGTTTACTCAACTGAATATATGGACTATCATTATTAGCTCCTCTAACCTCACTAACTATGAACTTCAAATAACGATATGTTTTACTCGTTACTTGGCGTGGAATAAATCGGCATCTATAAAAAGCCATTTTAATTCCAAACCTTTACTTTTACTGATAAGTTAGAGGATTGTTCATCAAATGTCAATACAATCTGACCTTCTGTTGTTTGAGCATCAGTTGGCATAATTGTATAAACGCCAGTATATATGTCTATTGTACTTGTTGTGTGAATTGCGGCGTTCTGCAATGTTACAGAAGTTGAGCCAGCTGTAAGTGTACCAGTAACCTCTGTATATGTAACACCTTGAATCAGTTCAGTAATGGTAGTTTGAGTCCAGTGATTTACATTCCATACCTCAGGAGTGGAAATATCAGTATTAGCAATATAAATAGTATTATTATGAATTACTATATCTCCTTTTGAGTATGGACTTAATGGACTATATTCATCACCGATAGCGTCGTTATCAATACGATTTTCTACTAATTCGTCAATAGCGTCTTGTACATTTCTACCACTAAGACCAGATTGAGTGTTATCGTAAGAAGTGGTTGCGGCAGATGAACCTGCCGCAGCTACATATATATTAGAGCCAAGAGAATACTCTTGACCATTTAAATAAACTCTACTCATTTTTTTCTCCTTTCATAGATTATAAAGCACTAATTACAGAAGAAACTCCATATACTGTTTCTGGGTCAAGACGGTTCAAAGCAGTATAATAAGTTTCAAGAGTGCCACTAGTTGTATATTTAAGCATTAAGATTGAACCACTAGCACCAGCTATTGTAGTTGCAGATTGAGCACAACCAACTGCCACATATACAATTTGGTCATGAGCAATTTCTGGTAATCCAGATATAACAGTAGTACCTGTATCACTAATACCAGAAACACCACCATCTCTAAATCTTAAAGTACCATTTAATACTATGAAATTAGCCTGCTTTGTGACAGACAAATCACAATCACTTCTTACTAAATATGTATTATCATAAGAAATATCACTTGATTTATCAATAGCATTAATTAACTCATTTATTGTAATTGGAGTCCAATCCGAATCACTCCAAGAACCATAAGTAGAAGAAATACATCTAAAAAGAGTTCCTTTGTAAAAACATACATCTCCTACTTCATATTCATTACTTGATGTTGTAGTAGAATCATAATCAGAAATAGGAATATTAGAAAGTGTAACTTCTTCCCAATCTGAAGAACTCCAACTACTAGAAGAAGTAGAATTAGTTATACATCTATATAATTTACCATGATAGAAACAAAAATCTCCATATTCAAAAGTAGAACTATGATTTTCAAAATTAGGAGCGATGCTATCAGCATTAGCAAAGGCATTAGCAGACTTCACTTCTTCCCAACTATAGAAGTCCCAACTTGGAGTTCCACCACCTGTGGCAGTACATTTATATATTTTATTATTATGTATACAAATTTCTCCAACTTCATATGAGTAACTATTATCATATTCATTAATCAATGTATCATTAATTGTAATTGGTTCCCAGTCTGAATCACTCCAAGAACTACTATATACAGTATTAATACATCTATAAAGTTGATTATCATAGATACACAAATCACCTTCATAATAATTTTCAGATGAATCATAAACTGGAGCAAGATTATCATTAGGGTTAGAACCTGCACCATCAGTTAAATAAAGTGTACCATCTTCTTTTTCTTCAATTGTAAGATTGTCATAATCAGATTGTGAAATAGCTCTTACAACATACATATTCTTCCAAACATCATTAGTAGCATCATATGCCAAACCTTGTCTTGCAACTTTATTAGAAAGTGTAACATCATCAAGGTCATTTAATTCGTCGGGAATATCTGCTGCAATTTCATCAATGGCCTCTTGGATTGTATCAGAAGTCAAACCAGAAACAGTAGGGTCATATTCAATTTTATCTGCGCCATTTGACACAAGTTCATCAATTGCATCTTGAACATTAGTAGCAGTTAATTGAGATGTAGTGTTATCATAACTTACATCATCTGCATCACTTGCGCCACCGCCGCCACCACTTTCATTAGCATTTGCCCATTTACCAGTGGTTGCATTATATTTCAAAACTTGATTATTGGCTGGTGAAGTAATTACTACATCATCCAAATCACTTAATTCATCAGGAATACCTTGAAGTGCTTGACCTACTGAAGTATTTCCATTGATAATTAAATCTCCGGCGAGTGTTTCATTACCTTGCCAATCAAGTGTTCTTGCATTAGAACGGGTAGGTTGTGAAGCTCCAGAAGGTAAATTACCATTACCTACGATTTCAACATATGCGTCTTGATTATCTTCAATATTGTATTTACCAACTACGTGCTGTGCTTCACTTGCGGCAATTGTACCAGTTCCCTCTGCGTGAGAGTTTTGTGCGGAAGCAACAGAACCGCCACCTTCAGCGTGGGACTGAGCACCAGTTGCTTGAGAACCGCCGCCCTCGGCATGAGACTGAGCACCGGAAGCAACTGTTCCACCACCCTCTGCGTGAGAAGCTATTCCACTTGCGGTTGTACCGTTACCTTCTGAGTGGGCGCCAACTGCATTTGCATGTGTAGCTGAACCCTCTGCGTGAGCTTGAGCACCGGCCGCACTTGTGCCACTACCAGTACCTTCAACGTGTGAATTTGCACCAGCTGCGGTATTATTCGAACCTTCAGCATGTGCATTAACTCCAGTTACAGTATTGTTAGAACCCTCAACATAAGTAATGTTTATCCACTTACCGCTTGTACTATCATAACCAAGTAACTGTTTGTTAGCAGGGGCAGTAATTGTAGTATCACTCAAACCCGCTAAAGTAGCTGAACCAATCTTAGATTCAATTATTTCAACGATAGTGGTTTCTGTCCATTTGGTTGGGTCAAAATCCTCTGGAATGTTAATAGTTTGATTTGTAATATAATAGTTATTGTTATAAACAACTACATCACCTGGATTATATGTCTGTGTATTGTCATAATCAGGTGCAATATCATTACTATCTGGTTTCTTGTCTAATTCATCCTCGATTTTATCACCTGAGTAAGTTGTGTTAGGACTTGGAGTTAAATCGTTGATTTCTGCATTAGCTGCACCAATACCATCAATCCAAACTCTAATCATAATAGGCATATCAGTTGCTTGTTCGTTAAATGTAAGGGTTACAGAGCCACTTGCAATAGTTATTGTTTCATATGTTACACCATCAAAATCATCATCTACAAAAACATCAACAACTGAATCAGCAGTAATATAGTCACTTGTAAATGTAATTGTAGTTTCACCTGCATCTAAAACATCATCAATTTCAGCATATACAATCTTGCCAGCAGAGTTCTTCCAAACTCCGAGTGTAGCATCATAGTAAAGACTCTGACCATCTGTTGCGCCGCTAATTGACACATCATCAATATCACCAATGCTTGTTGTAGCATCAGTAATTAAGTATTCAGTACCATCATTCTTCTCTTCTGGAGTTAATTGTTCATACTCAGCTTGAGTCAATTCTTTAGAAGCACGGAATTTCTTACCCTTATAGAAGAAATAGCCTTTGTCAGAAATTTGATAAATAATAGGTAAATTCTTTGTTTCAGAAGGTAAAGCATCATATTGTACTTGAGTTATTTCTGCAATATCACTTGGAATATCAGAAGCCAACCACTTTTCAGTTGTACTATCATAGATAATTACTTGACCATCTTGTAAATTTGTTAAATCTACATCATCAAGATTACCAAGCGAAGTAGCGCTTGCATCATCACCCGGCTTCCAAGTCTGAGTATCTTCATCATATTTCAAAACCTGACCATCTTCAAGGTTTGTTAAATCTACATCAGTTAACTGAGACATGGAGCTGGCTCCACCGGAACCTTCATCGATTTCATGCCATTCTTCATCAGAACCCATCATATAGGTTTTCTTCTCTGAAATGACATATGCTTTAGAACCGGGAATAACTACTTCTCCATTCTCACTATATGGCAAATCTTCTAAAGTATCACAGAGGTATCTCTTAATACCATAGCTAATTTTACCGCTATTTTTAACTATCCATATAGCCATTTATTTTCTCCTTTCTATTTAAGTATTTATTTTTGGTAAAAGCTTAATGCCTTCTATTACACCATATCTTGCTGGTGTTATAAAATTTGGGCGAATAATTATATGTTGCCAATCACCATAGATAAGTAAATGTTCATATCTTCCTTCGTAAATAGCTGCTTTTGTATCTATCAAATACCATCCCGGTACTTGTTCATCAGTAGTGGAGCTATTACCACCTAAATTTAGATAATCAAATTCAGATAAATCTATTCCTTCTAATGGAATATTTATATCACTACGACTACGATCTGTGGCAGTATATATATCTGTAATGTCAACATTATAATTATTACAATTTACACCATACATTTCATAAAATTGTGTTCCCCTACCCGAAGCAAAGGTAAAATGAGTATTGTCTGTTTTATAAAATAAAATATATTGAGCACCTACTCCATGGGTCATACAAACTCTATTTGCCCCTGAGATTGTTATCATTTTATCCAAACTACTTGGAGTGAACAAACTATCACTATATACATTGGGGTATCTAGTATTACTTAATCTAATTTTAATAAAATCAAAATTATGATAGTCTTCAGAAAGTTCAATATTAGTTCCATCTACCGTACTAATTTTTGTTTCTGAAAAAATTGGTTTTGTTTTATTCCATTTATATTCAATACTATCTCTATTATATTCATAATAGTTCCAAGGTACAGAAGAATAGAATTCTGTATTAGAAATTAAATCAAAATAAAAACTTAATCCTGTTTCAAAATTCTTTTTGGGAACCAAGTGCATTACCAACTCTTTGTTTAAATCATAAAATTTTATTTCTCCAACTGCTGCAGTTGCAGTAGAAAATAAACTAATAGAATTATGAGAGAAACCATAATCTTGTGTGTGTTTTATGGGATAATAAATATCTTTTTTTAAATCAATAAGTTGAGAATTTTCTAAATCTACTACATATCTTTGAATATTTTCATTATTATAAGGAATATCAAAATATTCACTGTTGTGTATTTGAAATCTAGCAAAGTTAGCTTCAAAAACTGGTACATTAAAATTATCTTGACTATAAAGAATATAACCATTATCATTGCAGCTACGAGGTGAAAATTCAATCTCAAATTTACTTATTTCATCTCCATATAAAGGTAATGTAATACTTTGATTTCCAGTATCTCTATCAGTTATAATTAATGGTAAAACATCAACAAACTGACCAATATTAACATTACCTGTCTTTGTATAATTCTTGTTATTTACTACAAGATTTGCCATTGTATAACCTCCTTTTTTTTAATTATTTTTACCCTTCAAATAATTTGAAAGTTATTCTTAAATAGTTGTCATATTCTGTCCAAATAAAAAAGGACGAAAGATTTAATCTCTTCCGCCCAATTTCTTACCAATATCTTGTTCCACAATATTCACAATAATTATCTCTTCCTATCCTACCTCCGCAACAGGAACATGATGCAGGAGTGAGTCGAGCTTGCGGCTCTATCTTTCTACTTGTCCATATTGATGATGAATTATCATTAATGATATACATTGTATCTGGGTCAACAGTAGTTTTTATATAGTCATCACGGGCCAATTCTACT
>JAEEGL013178970.1_pt1 | contig 12900 bp, 11 predicted proteins | sample 9134231 | NCBI WGS metagenome assembly JAEEGL01 (sample SAMN16246548, study PRJNA631951) | gut metagenome | biome: gut microbiome; feature: rumen; material: fiber-attached | host: Bos | place: Iran: Karaj | collected 2018-10 | reverse complement strand
TTCGGCGCACTGCTTTCCGGAGCGATAGTTACAGAGCTTGTTTATTATTACTCACTGACAAGTTATGTTATTCCGGTTATTGTCGGCGTATTGTTCACGCTCATACACGCCCTTATTCAGGCGTATGTTTTAACTACACTTGTTTCAATTTTTTACGGCGAATCTTCCGAAAAAAAGCCAAAGAAAGAAAAGAGGAAAAAATCATGAAAAAAACTATAAAAGCAATTCTTGCCATACTGGCCGTAGTATTTATTTTCGCATTGATTTCAGTGCCTGCCTTTGCAGCCGAAGCCACGCCCGCCGATGCTGCGGAAACTGCCGAATCGGCTGAAAGCGAAGCAGGAAACGGCATAACAAAAACAAAAGCTATTGTAGCCGGTGCAATTATCGGCCTTGTAGCATCAGCAGGCGCAGCCTCAATGTGCGTTGTAATCAAAAGCGCATCCGACAATATCGCGCGTCAGCCGGAAGCTGCCGGCAACATCCGTTCCACATTTATGCTCGGTCTTGTTTTCATTGAAACAGCCATTATTTACGCGCTTATCGTTGCTATACTTGTAATATTTGTCCTTTAAACGGAGGCTTAAATTATGCCGTTAAACATTGATATTCAGCAAATTCTGTTGCATATGCTGAATTTCGTTATTCTGTTTGCCGCCCTTTATTTTCTGACTTATAAACCGGTCAAGAAGTTTATGGCAAACAGGAGTAAATACTACGAAGACCTTGATACTCAGGCAGATAATGCAATGGAAGAAGCAAAACAGATTAAAACCGAGTATGAATCCAGAATTAAAGATATTGACTCGGAAGCACAAAAAATAAAAAGCGACGCTGCCCGTGAAGCTGAGGATAACGCAAAAAAGATTTTATCCGAAGCAGAGTCAAAAGCAGCTGAAATTCTTGATAAAGCCAGAGATTCCGCTGAAAGAGAAAAGAATCAGGCTATAATATCCGCAAATAAAGAAATAAGAACGCTTGCCGAAGAAGCGGCGTCTAAACTCATTATTGAGGGCGAAGACGCTTATGAAAGCTTCCTCAGTTCCGTAAACGCCGGGGAGAATAACTGATATGGCAAATATTGATTTTGCGACAATCTATTCTTCCGTCAGGCCGACTGAAGAACAGCACGAAAGACTGCTTTCATTTTTACAAAAGCGATTCGGTATAAATGAACTCAGGTTTTCCGCCGATGAAAGTATTAAAGACGGCTTTAAGCTTGATATCGGTGACAAAATTTATGACTGGACAAGATCAGGTCGTCTGCATCAGCTTTTTAATCAGCTGGATGCGCTCGATCCGCTTAAACCTGTCGTTCCGTTAATCAAGGAAACCATAAGCGCTTTTAAACCGAGCGCGGAATATACCGAAACCGGAACCGTTGACAGGATGAGTGACGGTATCGCCTTCATAAAAGGTCTTGACAGCGCTGAATACGGCGAAATTCTGATTTTTGAATCCGGAGCAAAAGGACTTGTCCAGGATTTAAAGCAGGATGAAATCGGATGCATTCTCTTTGATGACGGAGAGAATGTTTCTCAAGGCGACAGAGTTTACCGCACCGAAGGAGTCGCCGGTATGCCCGTCGGAGATGATTTCATCGGCAGAGTAATTGACTCTCTCGGCAATCCGATTGACGGACTCGGAGAAATCAAAAACGAAGAATATCTGCCTATTGAAAGGCACGCTCCCGGTATTATAGACAGACAGCCGGTTAATGTTCCTCTCGAAACGGGAATTCTCGCAATTGATTCAATGTTCCCAATCGGCAGAGGTCAGCGTGAGCTTATAATCGGCGACAGACAGACCGGAAAAACAACCATTGCCGTTGATACAATTATCAATCAAGCGGGTAAAAATGTAATCTGCATATATGTTGCAATCGGGCAAAAATCCGCAACTGTTGCGTCACTTGTAAACACTCTGAAAACAAGAGGCGCAATGGATTATACGATTATAATAAACTCCCCTGCCGCAGATCCTGCTCCTTTACAATATATCGCTCCCTACTCGGGATGTACACTCGGCGAATACTTTATGAATAAAGGTAAAGATGTTCTTATCATTTATGATGACCTTTCAAAACACGCGGTCGCGTACAGAACAATATCACTTTTATTGGGAAGAACTCCCGGCAGAGAAGCATATCCGGGCGATATATTCTATCTTCACTCCAGACTGCTTGAACGTGCGGCTCATCTCAGCGATGAAAAAGGAGGCGGAAGCCTTACCGCTTTGCCTGTTGTCGAAACACAGGCGGGTGATGTTTCAGCTTATATTCCCACAAATGTTATATCCATAACAGACGGTCAGATTTTCCTAGAAACAGACCTTTTCTTCAGCGGTCAGCGGCCTGCTATCAATGTCGGAATTTCGGTTTCAAGAGTCGGCGGTGACGCGCAGAGTAAAGCGATGAAAAAAGCCGGCGGTACATTGCGTCTGGATCTGGCTCAGTACAATGAAATGAAAGATTTCACCCAGTTTTCGGGTGAGCTTGATGAAGACACCAGGTCAAAACTTAATTACGGTGAAACACTGATGAATATGCTTAAGCAAAGGCAGCACAGTCCTATGCCGAGGCACAGACAGGTTATTGCTCTCACCGCCGCGCTGAACGGAAAAATCAAAGCAACAAATCAAGCGGAAATATCCGCTTTTTTAGGCAAAGTTTTCGAATATGCCGAAATAAATCACAAAGATATATGTGATATGATTAATCAAAAAGGCATTATCGGCGACAGTGAAAAGGAAACGATTTTTGAAATCTGTGACAGTGTGAGGTCAGATTATGGCATCATTGAAAGAGATTAAATCCAGAATTGACAGTGTCAACAGTATTCACAATGTTACCGATTCAATGTACCTTATTTCGGCATCTGAATATCATTTTCTCAATGACAGGGTTAATCATCAGAATTCATTCCTTAAAGAAATTGAAAAAGCGGCAGCTCCTTTGCTTCGGTTATCCGACAGAATCACTTCAATTTATTCCAATCCATCTCTTACAGGTGTTGAAGCGTATATTTTTATCGGTTCGGACAAAGGTCTCTGCGGTGATTACAATAAACAGATCTGCAAAAAGGCAATTGAGATAAGAAAAAAAGATTCAGACGGAAAATTCTTTGTTATCGGCGAAAAAATCAAAAAGTTTTTTGACAGCAGAAATATTGATTATGAAAAGGATTTCAATTTCAGTTTAAATAAATTCACGATATATAAAACAGACGAAGTTTCCTCTTTTTTTCTTGAAATATTCAAGTCCGATAAGATTAAAAATGTTTACGCGATATATAATGTAACAGATACCGGAATACAGTCGGAAACAGTCTTTGATAAAATTCTGCCGCTGAAAGCTAACGTGTATCCGGTAACAGAATGTGACGAATATATTCCTTCGGAACAAGCCGTGGCGGATGTTCTCCTTCCGTTATATTTCAGAGAAAAACTGAAAACAGTTTTACTCAGAAGCTATATTGCCGAACAGAAAGAGAGAATGACGGCGATGCACGCCGCCAATGACAACGCAAAGGAATTAATTAACAGTCTCACTCTTCAATACAATCATCAGAGACAAAATGCCATTACCCGTGAAATCACTGAGATTTCCGGTGAAAGGAACAAAAATGGTCGGTAAAACAGTTCAGGTCAACGGCTCAATTGTTGACGTTATATTTGAAGACGGAAAACTTCCGGCAATAAACGAAGCCCTGACGGTCACTGTCGGCGGAGAGAAAAAGGTTATGGAAGTATCCGCGCATATAGGTGACGGAAAAGTCAGATGCATAATGATGTCTGAAAGCCAGGGCATGGCAAGAAATCTTACCGTTGAAGCAACCGGAAGCAGCATTAAGGTTCCCGTGGGTCACTGTACACTCGGGCGTTTATTCAATGTTTTCGGAGAGCCGATTGACAATCTCGGAGAAGTCAAAAACCCCGACAGTTCACCTGTGACAAAAATGAATATTCACAGAAAGCCGCCTGCATTCACCGAATTAAAACCGTCAATTGAAATACTTGAAACAGGTATTAAGGCAGTAGACTTGCTTGAACCGTATGAAAAAGGCGGTAAAATCGGTCTTTTCGGCGGAGCAGGCGTCGGTAAAACCGTTTTGATTCAGGAACTGATACATAACATAGCCACCGAAAGCGGAGGTTATTCTGTTTTCACAGGTGTCGGCGAACGTTCAAGAGAAGGAAACGATTTATGGCGCGAAATGCAGTCGAGAGGTGTTCTTGATAAAACCGCTCTGGTATTCGGTCAAATGAACGAGGCGCCCGGAGTCAGAATGCGTGTCGCCTTGACAGGTCTGACCATGGCAGAATACTTCAGAGATGTTGAGAAAAAAGACGTTCTTCTGTTTATTGACAATATATTCAGATTCATTCAGGCGGGCAGCGAGGTATCAACCCTTCTGGGCAGAATGCCGTCAGCAGTAGGCTATCAGCCCACACTCGCTGAAGAAATGGGCGCTTTACAGGAAAGAATCACTTCAACACAAAACGGTTCAGTCACTTCGATACAGGCAATTTATGTGCCGGCAGACGACCTTACAGACCCTGCTCCGGCTACAACTTTTTCACATCTTGACGCGACAACCGTATTGAGCAGAAAAATTGCCGGTGAAGGTATATATCCCGCAATAGACCCGCTCGCTTCAAACTCCACTGTTCTGAGTGAAGAAAATGTCGGCAGCGAGCATTACAGAGTCGCAACCTCTGTACAGGAGATAATCGAAAAAGATACAGAGCTGAAGGATATAATCGCAATTCTCGGTATGGAAGAACTCAGCGATGAAGACAGACTTACAGTCAGCAGAGCAAGAAAAGTCCAGAAATTCCTTTCTCAGCCGATGTTCGTTGCAGAAAAGTTTACCGGAATAGAAGGCAAGTATGTGCCTCTTAATGAAACGGTAAAGGGCTTCGCGGCTATTATTGACGGTAAATGCGACAGCATCCCCGAGGATGCCTTTTACAATGTCGGAACAATTGAAGAAGCTTATTCCAAAGCTGAAAGATTAAAATCGGTGCAGTAATATGAATACATTTGTTTTTAAAATAATAACTCCGCGGGAAGTATTGTATCAGGGAAACTGTGAATCCGCGGTTATAAACGCTTCAGACGGGCTTTACGGCATTATGGCAGGTCATTTGCCTATGACTGCCGTTACTGTTCCCGGAGAGGTTAAAATCAAAGAAAACGGCAATACCAAATCTTATGAACTCGGAAACGGAGTTTTTCATTTTGAAAACAACGAAGCAACATTGATTATTAAATGATAAAGCCGGACGGTTAAACCGTCCGGCCGATTTTTTTACATTTTTTCGGGTACTGTGATATTAAACATTTCAAGTATATTCTTTAATACGGTCTTAACACAGAGGCACAGGGCAAGACGAGCGTTTCTTAAACCGTCATCGTCGCAGTTGACTCTGCAGGAATTATAGAATTTATGGAAAAGAGTCGCAAGCTCAACCGCGTACCTTGTGATTCTGGCAGGGTCATAAACCTTCGCGGCGGATATTATTTCATCGGTAAATGAAGCAAGGTGCCTGATAAGCTCTTTTTCTTCGGCGCAATCGAGAAGCATAAGCTGTGCTTCTGAGCATTCGGTATATGCCCTGCCCTCTTCTTCAAGTTTTCTGAGAATACTGCATATTCTCGCGTGCGCGTACTGACAGTAATAAACGGGATTCTCGCTGTTCTGTGAAATAGCAAGATCCAGATCGAAGTCTATCGGTGAGCCCGGCTCTCTCATATTGAAGAAGAATCTCACGGCATCTATCGGGATTTCATCGAGCAGGTCGGTCAACGTAATCGCCTTACCGGTCCTCTTGCTCATACGCACCGGCTGACCGTCTTTTTTGAGATTGACCAGCTGGAAAAGGACTATATCGAGATTGTCGCCGTTTAGTCCTACTGCATCGAGAGCGCCCTTCATTCTGGCTACGTGGCCGTGGTGATCCGCGCCCCAGAGATCTATTGCTCTGTCAAAGCCTCTGGCAAATTTATTGCGGTGATAGGCTATATCTGCCGCAAAATAAGTCGGATTGCCGTTTTGCCTGATGAGAACCTCATCCTTGAGTTCGAGGCGTTCTATTTCCTCATCGCTCTTACCTTTCTCTTTAAGACGGGCGCTGAGGATTTCTTTATTTTTATACCAAAGAGCGCCGTCTTTTTCATAGGTGAGCCCTTTATCTTTAAGTACCTGAACTGTCTCGGCAAGTTCGCCGTCATTATGCAAAGTGCTCTCAAGGAACCAGGTATTATAATTGATACGGTATTTTTCCATATTAGCTTTCATTGAAGCAATATTCTTCGGCAGAGCGTAATCAATCAGCGCCTGTCTGCGTTCCTCTTCGCTCTTCGATAAATAACTGTCGCCGTATTCGTCTGCAAATTCCTTTACTCTGTCAATTATATCTTCGCCGTGATAGCTGTCCTCGGGCAGCTCGGGAGCGTTCTCACCGAGAAACAGCTGCTGATATCTGATATCAAGCGAAAGGCCGAATTTGGCTATCTGATTGCCGGCGTCATTAACATAAAACTCACGGCTTACGCTGTAACCCGCTTTTTCAAGAACAGAAGCAAGGCAGTCGCCCAGAGCACCTCCGCGGGCGTTTCCCATATGCATCGGTCCTGTCGGATTTGCCGAAACAAATTCAACATTGATTTTCTTTCCTTTGCCGTATTCGGATTTACCGTAATTATCGCCTTTATCGAGTATATCCTCAATTATACAGGCGTTAAAGCTTTTACGAAGATAAAAATTAAGGAAGCCCGGTCCCGCTATTTCGCATTTTTCGATAAAAGTATCATCAAGAATCATTCTGTCCCTGAGGATATTCGCAATTGCAACCGGTGCCTTATGCAAATCCCTTGCCCATACCATAGCGGCATTTGAAGAATAATCCCCGTTTGTTTTATCGGCGGGAACTTCAACTTTGAAAGCGTTCAGCGCGCACTCGGGAAATTCGCCTTCCGCGACCGCTCTGCCCGCTGCGTCCATAACAGTTGTCTTAATTTCATTAATAACTTGCTTAACCAGTAACGACATCACTATCTTCCTTTATTTCAACTAAAATTTTCAATTCGTTTTCACTGACGAGATCTCCGCTTACATCGATTGTGTAAGCCAGATTTACTTCCCCGCCGTTTTCCGAAAAATCAATAAACATTGCGTTGGTATAAATACCAACCATAAGACTGCCGAAAGGAGTTTCATAACAGCAAATATGACGTTTCTTATTCTCAAAAATCATATTCGTATGAAATCTTCCGACCCTGACCATCGAAACTACTCCCTGTTTAATCATCAGGCAAGTCTGACAGTCATTGACTTCGTCAACGGATTCCTTGTATTTAATTACAATTGAATTTCCGTCAACGCCTATCTGACAGCCGGTTTTCAATTCACCGAATTCATCATCGTTACTGTAAGGTGAAAGGAAGTGCCGGTCTCTGACGGTTATATAAGCTTCTTTCATTTATTTCTCCAATGCCAGCTGAATAAGACGGTCTATCAACTCGGGATAAGATATTCCCGACGCTTCAAAGAGTTTTGGATACATACTGATCGGAGTAAAACCCGGAATGGTATTTACTTCATTAAGCATAACGGCGCCGTCACTTTTTCTGACAAAGAAATCAATTCTCGAAAAGCCGCTGCATCCGAGTGATTTGAAAGTTTTCACGGCAATATTTCTGACTTCTTCCGCCTTATCCTCATCCAGTCTTGCGGGAATATAGAGCTTGCTGTTATCGGCAATATATTTCGCATCGTAATCATAAAAATCATTACAAGGTACTATTTCGCCGACTGTTGACGCAACCGGATTATCATTGCCCAGTACCGCGCATTCTATCTCCGCTCCGTCAATTGATTCTTCAAGAACAATTTTGTTGTCAAATCCAAATGCGATTTCACAGGCAGATTCAAGAGATTCAATATCGGCCGCCTTGTTGATTCCTACCGAAGAACCGGCGTTTGCAGGCTTGACAAATATCGGAAATCCGAGATATTCCGAAGCGTTTTTCAGCAATTCCGCTTTTTTTCCGGAATAATCATAATGAGTAAACGCCATCCATTTTGCCTGAAGAATATTATTATAATCGGCAACGGCGTTAGTCATTGCTTTGTCCATACAAACGGCGCTTGAAACCGTATCACAGCCGACATAAGGAATACCGCTGATTTCAAGCAAACCCTGCATAGTGCCGTCTTCTCCGTTTTTTCCGTGAAGGACAGGAAACGCAACGTCAATATATTCAATCGAGCCGTCGGAAAGATGGATTATTCCGTGATGTTCTCTGTCGGTAGAAATAACACAGTTTTCAATCTCGCCGCTTTCAAGCCATTTTTCACCAGGTAATAACGACGGGTCTCCTTTAAAAAGAAAAGACCTGCCGCTTTTGGTTATACCGAAAGGCAAAATATCATATTTGTCTCTTGGAATATTTGCAATAACGGAAGATGCGGAAACCAGCGAAACATCGTGTTCACTTGATACGCCGCCGAAAATGACAAGAACTTTTTTCTTCAATTTCACCACTCCGTGATATCTGAATTAATGAAGTAATAATAAATATTTAGGATATATTAGTATAAATAATTAAAAAAGTCAACTTATTTCGTGATTACAAACATAAATTATGTAACATAAAGATTGAATTTCTTTTATTTTATTATAATATTATTATTTACTTTTAAATAGTAGTATGATATAATATAGCATATAATTTATTCATTTATTAAGGAGTATTGAAATGGCAGAAATTACAGAAGCTATGGAACAGATTTTCAAAGGCGTTTTACCTGCAATTACAGAGTGCGGATTTAAACCTGTTTATCCCGACGGTGCAGACAAAACAAAGGTGCCCGTAACTGAGGAAGGAAACAGATACACCATTGAATATTCCGGAGAAAACAAAGCGGCAAAAATCGAGTTTTTCAATAATAAAATCGCGCTGTACGGCGCTAACAAGGAAGGCGAAATAATCAGCAGCGATTTTGTTCAGCTTGCTCTTTCGCTTTTTGAGCCTGATGTTGCCAATGAAAAAGACATCAGATATATCACAAACGATTTTACAGATACTCTCGTTGAAAACTTCGGAACAAAGCTTGTTAAACCTACCAAGTCAAAATTGCCCGCTCCTGTTTCTAAAGCGCAGGCAAAAAGCGGCAGTGTATCTTATGACCCCAACACGCTTGCAAACCGTTTTACGGCAATATATCCTCAATTAAGAGAAGAATACAAGAGCAATTGCGAAAAATACGGACAGTTTCTGCCTGAAGACTTTTTTAAGAATTATGGCGCTCCCCTGGTTGTTGAAGTAATCAAAAGAAACGACCCCACGGAAATGAAAAGGTTATTCAAGCTTTTCAACGAAATATATGATGACGGCACCAACGATACACAGAGTCTTATTACCGTCACCATTCTCGGTTCACTCGAAAACGATATGGAGCTTCTTGCCAATTGCACCGACTATATGAATGACGATTTGACCGTAGCGGTAATCAATGTCAATAAATTTCTCTGGTCAAACAACGGCAAGGGAGCAAGAATGAAACTTGAGAACCCGCCCAAATATAAGCCCAAGAAACAAAAACAGAGTATAATGAGTAAACTCGGTCAGTAATACGGAGGAAACAGATTTGGATAATTTAGAAAACAACGAAAACATTGAAATGAACGAAATCGGACCTTCTGTCGAACTTGAAGCGGCAGATATGAGTACCAAGGTGACCGAGGATTACGATGCAAGTCAGATTCAGGTCCTTGAAGGACTGGAAGCTGTACGTAAAAGACCCGGTATGTATATCGGTTCAACAAGCTCGTCCGGTCTTCACCACCTGGTTTATGAAATAGTTGATAACTCAATTGACGAAGCGCTTGCCGGCTACTGCTCTCATATTGAAGTAGTTATTGAAGAAGGCAATATAATCTGCGTCACCGACAACGGCAGAGGTATTCCCGTTGATATTCAGGAGCAGACAGGTAAAAGCGCTCTCGAAGTTGTTTATACAATGCTTCACGCGGGCGGAAAATTCGGCGGCGGCGGATACAAGGTTTCCGGCGGTCTTCACGGCGTCGGCGCTTCGGTTGTTAACGCTCTTTCCGAATGGCTCGAGGTTGAGGTTCACAAAAACGGCAAAATTCATCAGATGAAATTTTCAAGAGGCGATATTACAAGTCCTCTCAAAATAATCGGCGATACCGACATTACCGGCACAAAAGTCAGATTCAAACCCGACCCGGAAATGTTTACCGATACCACCGTATATGATTATGAAATACTTCACAAGCGTCTTCAGGAAGAAGCGTTTCTTAATGCGGGTCTGAAAATTTCACTCACGGATAAACGTTTATCCAGCTCTGAGCTGCCTGAAGAAAAGCGCAAGGCAGTTATGTGCTATGAAGGCGGTATAAAGGAGTTTGTCACTTTTCTTAACAAAAATAAAACTCCTATTCACGAAGACGTTATTTATATGTCCGGTATGAAAGACGATGCCATGGCTGAACTTGCCATGCAATACACCGACACATATAATGAAGTCATTGTTTCATTTGCCAATAATGTACACACTCCCGAAGGCGGAATGCACGAAGACGGCTTCAGACGGGCGCTGACCAACGCGCTTAATAAATACGGAAAAGAAAAAGGTCTCCTCAAGGCGGAAGATAAAATCAGCGGTGAGGATTGCCGTGAAGGTGTTACCTGCGTTATTTCCGTCAAATTAACCGAAGCGCAGTTTGAGGGACAGACCAAAGCCAAACTCGGTAACAGTGAAATCAGAACACTGGTCAACTCACTTGTTTCAAAAGCTCTTGAGGATTATCTCGATGACAATCCCGCAACAGGTAAAATCATAATTGAAAAAGCGCTGACTGCAAACAGAGCCAGAGAAGCCGCAAGAAAAGCGCGCGAATCAGTTCGCCGTAAAACCGCTCTTGAATCCGGACTTCCCGAAAAGCTCAAGGATTGCAACGAACGCGATCCGAGCCTTTGCGAGCTCTATATTGTCGAGGGAGATTCAGCCGCGGGTTCTGCTATTCAGGGCAGAGACTCACGCTTCCAGGCAATTCTTGCCATGTGGGGCAAAATGCTTAATGTTGAAAAAGCGAGAGTTGACAAAATCTACGGTAACGATAAGCTCAGTCCGCTTATTCTTGCTCTCGGAGCGGGAATCGGAGATGAGTTCAATATTGAAAAATTAAGATATCACAAAATAGTTATTATGTCCGATGCCGATGTTGACGGCGCTCACATCAGAACACTGCTTTTAACTTTCTTCTTCAGATATATGAGACCTTTGATTGAAAACGGATATGTTTATTCCGCTGTTCCTCCTCTTTACAAACTGATAAAAGGAAAATCCCAGAGAGTCGCTTATTCAGATGAAGAAAGAGATAAAGTTTCCGCGGAAATGAGAGCCGGAAACGCCGAAGCCAAAATTGAAATCAGCAGATTCAAAGGTCTCGGTGAAATGGACGCACATGAACTTTGGGAAACCACAATGGATCCCGAAACCCGTACTTTGCGCAGAATCACTCTTGACGATGCCATTGCCGCTGATTCGATATTCAGTCTTCTTATGGGAGAAGAAGTCGATCCCAGGCGCGAATGGATCGAAGAAAACGCCAAATACGTCACCAATCTTGATATTTAAGGGGGTAGATTAAATTGGCTCATAACAGAGATTACAAGCCTGAGGATATACTTTATCCGAATCAGGTTATAACACAATCGGATATTATACCGGAAATGAAAACGGCGATGCTTGATTACGCAATGTCAGTTATCGTTGACAGAGCATTACCCGATGTCAGAGACGGTTTGAAACCCGTTCACAGAAGAATACTTTATACTATGTATGAGGGCGGTTTGTCCTCAGATAAGCCGTTTAAAAAATCCGCCACTTGCGTCGGTGATGTTTTAGGTAAATATCATCCTCACGGAGATACTTCCGTTTATGACGCAATGGTCAGACTTGCCCAGGATTTCTCAATGAGATACATGCTCGTTGAAGGTCACGGAAACTTCGGTTCCGTTGACGGAGATCCTCCTGCGGCTTACCGTTATACTGAAGCGAGACTCAGCAAAATCAGCAACAGAATGCTTGAGGATATCAACAAAGATACTGTTGACTGGGTTCCGAACTTTGATGAAAGCCGTAAAGAGCCGAAAGTTCTTCCCTCAAGATTTCCGAATCTTCTTGTAAACGGTTCGCAGGGTATTGCGGTCGGTATGACGACAAGCATTCCTCCTCACAACCTTACAGAAGTAATCAACGCCTGCATTTGCGTGCTTGATAATCCCGAGGCAACGCTTGATGACCTGATGGAGCATATCAAAGGTCCCGATTTCCCAACAAAGGGAATTATTATGGGCAGAGCGGGCATACGCGCCGCCTACGCAACAGGCAGAGGAAAAGTTGTTGTCCGCGCCAGAACAGAGTTTGAAGAAAAAGATAATAAAACAAGAATAGTTGTCACCGAACTGCCTTACATGGTCAAGAAGCGCGCTCTTATCAAAAAGATTGCAGACCAGGTAAGAGACAAACGGCTTGAAGGAATATCCGATCTGCGCGATGAGACAGACAGAAACGGAATGAGAATTGTAATAGAGCTCAAAAGAGACGCCAGTCCTCAGGTCGTTTTGAATAAGCTTTTCAGCCAGACAGAGCTTCAGTCGACTTTCGGCATTATAATGCGCGCTCTGGTCGATGACCAGAGGCAGCCGAAAATCCTTTCGCTCAGGAACTATCTTGATGAGTATCTTACTTTCCAGGAGCAGGTTATCCGCAGAAGGACAAGTTTTGATCTTAACAAGGCGCTTGAAAGAGCGCATATACTCGAAGGTCTTATCATTGCCCAGGATAATATCGATGAAGTAAT
>JAEEGL012826129.1_pt1 | contig 12900 bp, 8 predicted proteins | sample 9134231 | NCBI WGS metagenome assembly JAEEGL01 (sample SAMN16246548, study PRJNA631951) | gut metagenome | biome: gut microbiome; feature: rumen; material: fiber-attached | host: Bos | place: Iran: Karaj | collected 2018-10 | reverse complement strand
TATTTGAATCTCACAATTCGGCTACAAAGGTACTGCTTTTTTTTGAATTGTGCAAATAAAAATGTTATTTTTATGTGATTTTTTGCGTATATTGCGAAACATTTCGAAACATATGCCGGTTCGTTCGGGTCAGCGGGGGATACGCACCGGAGTGTGAGGTGCCCCCGTGATTCGCGTTATAACCTACTAACCACCTACTAATAACCTACTAATCACCTACTATTCACATACTAGAATAAGGGGAGAGAGGTTACGGGTTATGGGTTACGGGGAGGGGACAAAAAAAAGAGGATGCGTCGGGGACACATCCTCTTGGGGATCACGCCAAGCTTGGCGGATACGAGAGATATCGGATAGCGAGTTGCGAGGCTATCAAAGATAGCGAGTTGCGAGGCTATCAAAGATAGCGAGTTGCGAAGCTATCAAAGATAGCGAATAGCAGAGCTATCGATAGCGGAGGGCAGCCGATTAGAGGCGGAAAGCCTTAAAGGCGGGCACCTTGGGCGTCGAAACGAACGCCGTTCTTGATGATGACGAGTTTGCCGTTCTCGATGCGCTTGATCGCCTTTGTCTCGATGGCAGCGTTGTCAATAGCGGTAGTCTTGCTCTCTTCAGCGGTGATGAAATATACCTGCGGGTTGCTCTGATAGATCGTAACAACACCGTAAACGTCATACTTCTTGCCAGCTGTGAATGCATAGCCGTTCTTGAATTGGTTACGAACGGCAACACCATTCATGGTGATGTTCGATTGCGTACCTTCAGCAAAAGCGGCGTCTGCCTCAAATTCTACGTTCTTCATCACGATGTACTTGTTCACGTCAGTAGTAGCGACGGTCTCGAGCACTTCCGCAGCGGGAGCCTCACCAGCAGTAGCGGTGACAGCAGCTGCTTGAGCAGCGGACGGCTTGATTTCGGTAACACCGTTGTAGATATCCACTGTACCAGCTACGCCGGAGAGAACGTCACCAGCCTTCCAGGTAGTGTTATCCGAGAGGTAGATGAGCATGGAAGCGGTAGCATCCTTAACCCAAACGTTCTTGCCGTTTGCGTAAGTAACGGTCACATCGTTGAGGAGGTTCACCTTGTCGTTCTTTGCCAGAGCATATACCTCAGCGCAAGTGATCGCTTGGATCTTGATAGCGTTGATGTATCCATAGTGCCAGCCTTCCTGACCGCCAGCGGGACGGAAATAAACGGTGTATTTACCAGCCTCGGTGATGGTGTAGTTATTGTCCATTCCATCGGGATACCAAGTGGTGGTAGTACCATCATAGCCGATCACCTTGAAGGCATCGTTAGCAGCGAAAGCCATTTCGATCATGTACTCGCCTTCTGCACCCGGATTAGCAGCAAGTTTGTAATCCTTGTTACCGGCAGCCGAAGCCCATCCGTTCATAGAACCAGCTACGTAGTAGTCCACAACGGGAGTCGGAGGCACTTCGCCCGTATCATACGTAGCGCCCCATACAACGAAACGCTTTGCGCAAGAAAGAGTAAGAACTGTTTCTGCAGAAACGCCAGCAAGACTTACTTCAAATTTGAAGGAATCCGCGTTACCGCTCAACGTAAACGGAGAGTTATTGGAGATACCGTCATCGGGGCTAATTGCCAACGAAGCGGGGTTAGCAGTAACACCTTCAGGAGCAGCGATAGCAATGCTTGCGCCATTAACGCCCTTCCATGCGGCAGCATACAAAGTCAGTTTGGTAGCACCTGCACCTACAGTAATGGTCATGTCACCGGCGTTCTTGCTTGTGCCACACTTGATACCATCATTTCCATTGACAGTACATGCAGAGCCATTTGTACCGGCAGCCATAGTAGCATCAGCTGCGAACATGCTGCCTGCAAAGAGCACGGCAGCGATTAAAGAGAAGAATTTTCTCATAATGATTTTGATAAATTTAGTTAAACAAAAAGTTGGTTGTTGTTATTTTCTGATCGCCCAAGATTGGTCGATGCAATATTTTCGGGTGCTATGTTTTTCAAATCCGGTGCAAAGATACAACAAAAAAATGACATACGCAAGCACGCATGCCATTTTTTTGAAAATTTATCGCAATTAACGAATTTCTGCGCCAATTACGGAGTATTTCTTACCGGCTTTCTTGATGATGAGCTGGCCGTTCTCAATCAGCTTTTGGCTATTCGCCTTTAGCTCTTGATTTTCGATACCCTCCGTGTAGTCGCCCACTAACATGGTCACCTTATAGAGGGTATTGTTGAAGCAAAGGATGTCCGCCGTTACTTTGTAAGTGCCTTCCAGGTTACCCGGGAGTACGTTGATCGAAGCGGTGAAGATTTCATACTGTCCTTCTGCATCCATCACAAAGCAAGAAATATACTCGTCCGCAAAATCGTCTTCGGTAAAGTTACCTTGGAAGCCATTCTCTGCGAAGAGAGAGATTTGTACATAGACACTGTCTTCATTTTCTCCGTAAACAGCGTACAGATCCAAGATGCTTGCATACTCGTCATACAACACAGCGTTGTTGATATTGACGGTCACCGTCTTCTCTGCAACCGGATCCTTGTAGGTAAGGTTGATCCTATAGGTGTTGTCGTCGTCACCAACGAGTTCACCGACAACAGTAACCACACCTTCTGCACTAACCGCCAAGGTGATCGAACCACTGACAAAAGTCACATCTTCCTCCGTTGCCAACACTTCGATGAAGGAGTACTCTGCATCCAGATCTTCTACCGTATAGGTGCCCGGAGCGGCATTGAGGGAAACCGCATTGGAGAGGGTGATATAATAGGTAGAGTCTTGTGCCTGAATCTGCCACCAGCCTTGCGATGCGGTAGCGTCGGTATAACGTACCCATTCGGTGGTGGAGTTAGCCACGAGGTTGATCGTGTCACCCGGCAGAACCGGAGCCGGCTTGATGTCCGTGAGGTAGCAACCGGTGTTGAGTTCGTAGGTAGTGTTGTACAGTTTGTACTTACCGAACGCTATGACGGTGTCACCCATACGGATCACGTTGCCTGCAGCGTCCTCCACTTTCTTGAGGTTCAACCAAGCAGTGCTGGTCTCATCGTAAGCGGGGGTAGTGGTCATGAAGGAATCCTTATCGAGCGAGTAGCAGTTGAAGAACTCGAACTCACCCTCTGCGCCGGTAGCGTCTGCAACGTAGATATTGACCGAACCGTATTTAGCGAAGTTCTTGCCCTTGATCTGCATTTTGGTGATGACACCGCGAACGAGGATCTCCGTATCGTCAGCCAAACCGGCAGCGATTGCCTGAGCTACTTCGTACTGCGGAATCACCGGCTTTTCTTTCTTAATAGCGTTGATATAGCCATAGTGCCAGCCTTCTACGCCACCCTCCGGACGGAAGTAAACGGTGTAAGTGCCAGACTCGGTAATTTGGTAGTTGTTCTCCATGCCAGTCGGGAACCAATCAACAACTGTAACACCATCAGCAGAACTAATAACCTTGAACTGATCACCCGCAGCGAGCTCGAACTCACCCATGTACTCACCAGCGTTAGCAGGGTTAGCCACGAGTTTGTAGTCTGCTTTAACTGTCCAATCGCCACTAACACCAACTACATAGTAGTTAATGGTCGGCTGCGGTTCGCCTGCTTCTTCAGCGGAGATGAAATAAACTTGCGGAGCACCCTTATAAGCAGAAACGACACCGTAGATATTATAGGTCTTGCCTGCCTCGAAGGTGTAAGCCAACTTGAACTGGTTGTAAATAGTTGCCGTATCCGTACCAATCACCGCCTTGAGGCTGGTCTTGGAAGCATCCGTGAACGCACCCACGATGGATGCACCCGGCATAACGACATATTTATTCACATCACCCGCTTCTATGACAGCAGCCTGAATGGGAGTCGGAGCTTCGCCAGCGGTAGCCACGATAGCGGCTGCCTGAGCAGCGCTCGGCTTGATCTCATATACGATATTCTGGTAAATATCCACGATACCAGCCACACCGGAGAGGACGTCACCAGCCTTAAAGGTATTCGTGAAACCAGACGGCAGATAAATCAACATAGAAGCGCTGCCATCCATTACCCAAACGTTTGCACCGTTCGAATAGGTAACGGTAACATCGTTGAGCAGGCCAACAGTGTCACCCTTCGCCATTTGGTACACATCCAGACAGATGATCGGCTCCACTTTCGTCGTATCCACCGGAACAATCGTGGTGTCGCCACCCGGTTGATCACCACCTCCTTGACCGTTGAGGGTCACAGAAAAAGTATTCAGCAACAACTGACCAGAAGCACCAAGAGTGAAAGTAACAGACGTAGCCGAACCGGTCCATACGCCGTCACCAGGCTCAGCGGGGTGCGTGTAATTGCCCGTGGAAGCCGAAGCCGTGTTAAAGGCTTTTGTGCCCTGTTTCTGCCAGTTAAAGGTAACACCCGTGATCGGGGTAGCACAGGAGATAGTGACTTCGTTATTTGCGTAGAGACGCAGACCATTGTCATACCAAGCAGGAGCATTGTTTCCGGAACCCTTAGCAAAAGAAACAGTAACACCCTCCAGCGTTACATCGTTTGCGCTTGACAATGTGAAATCAATCGCCATCATGCTGCCTGCAAAAAGCACGGCAGCGATTAAAGAGAAGAATTTTCTCATGATGTTTTTGATAAATTTAATTAAACAAAGAGTTAGTTGTTGTTATTTTCTGATCGCCCAAGATTGGTCGATGCAATAATTTCGGGTGCTATGTTTTTCAAATCCGGTGCAAAGTTACAACATTTTCTTGAATTGTGCAAATAAATTTGCAGATTTTTCATTTTTTGCGTGCAGCGAGGAAAAGTTGAACGGAATTAAAGAGATTTTGCCAAATAATATAGGCTGCCGCGCCGAGAGAGGCGAGCGGGTCGAGGTATGTCTGCGCCATCCAGACGCCGAGGGAGGTGTTCTTTTGTCCGAACGCTTGTCCGGCGGTAATGGAGGATACGCCTTCCATGGTCTTCGGCGCTGCTTTGGGGTTGATGAGCACGTCCTGATAGTCGCGACCTTTGCTTGCAGCGGGCAGTTTGTAGCCGATATATTTGCCGAGACCGAATTGGAGAAGGCAGATGAAGAATGAACATACTAATAAAATTAGTATATTGGATATTTGAGATTGGAAATTGGAGATGGTTGTTTCCGTCACCACCGCTGTAAGCACAGTGATCGAGCCCACCCAGAGATAGAAGGGGATCTGAGCCATCTGCACAGAGAGCACAAACTCTTTTTTCGTGCGTTTTTCATAAATTATGCGCAGGAGCCATGCGGCAAAGAAGGGACCGAGAAGGAGGGGTGTTATATGGGATAAAATGAGTGTAAAGGCCGACCAGAAACTTTTCTCCGCCAAGGGGTTTACGAGAGGAAAGACGGTCGGGACGATAAGGGTAGTAGCAAAATTCGAAAGGAGGGTGAAGGTGGTGAGATTTTGTATAGAGCCTCCCATTTTACCGGCAATAATAGGTGCAGCAGTAGCTGTCGGCATCATAAAACAAAGCATCAAGCCTTGTGCGAGATAGCGGTTTTCGGTAACATAATAGACCCCCACATAAGTAAGAAGACTCAATGAGATCTGCGTAAACAGTACCACCCAATGCCATTTATGCAGCCGCAAGTCCAGCGGATTGATCTTACAGAAGGTAAAGAAGAGCATGAAGAAAATGAGCCAAGGCAGAATGGGGATCAATGGTAGGAGCCATTTATAGCAGAGGGCACCGATGAGCATCGAGAGCCAAAGGGCGTTGGAATCGAAGAATTTTCTCATTTTCTCATTTTCACATTTTTTCATTTTTACGGGATGACGGGATTACGACGGGTTTCCCCATTTTTCTACGATTTCATCCATGATTTTGAAGACCTCATCAAGGGTCTCGGCACGGAGAAGGGCAATGCGAGTTTGCTTAAAATCCGCGAGGCCTTTGAAGACCGGCGATGCCGCAAAATGACGACGGGAATGGACAATGCCTTTGCGTTCGTCGTTTCCGCACCAGGTAATGGAAGCCAATACATGTTCCTTGAGAACCGCCACTTTCTCTTCCATCGTTACCGGCGCGGGTAGTCCTTTCATTTCGGCGAAGAGCCAGGGGGCACCAAAGGTGGCACGGCCGATCATGATGGCATCGACTCCGTAGCGGTCGAAGCATTCTTTGGCACGTTCAGGGGTAGTAACATCGCCATTTCCTATAATAGGTATGCGCATGCGCGGATTGTTCTTCACCTCGCCGATGAGGGTCCAGTCTGCATCGCCCCGGTACATCTGTGAACGGGTGCGACCGTGGATGGCAAGTTCCTGAATGCCACAGTCCTGAAGGGCTTCGGCTAAATCGACAATGAACGTCGATTTGGCTGTTAGCTGTTGGCTATTAGCAGTTAGCCCGAGTGGATTGAGACGAGGGATCAGGTCGTTTTCATCCCAGCCGAGACGGGTTTTGCAGGTAACGGGGGTATGGACGGCATTGACGACCGCACGCGTTATTTCGAGCATTTTGGGTACGTCGCGAAGGAGGCCTGCACCAGCACCTTTGCCTGCTACTTTTTTGACCGGGCAACCGAAATTTATGTCGATGAAATCGGGATTAGCTGTCTCTACGATGCGCGCGGCATCCGCCATCGATTCGGGTTCACGGCCATAGATCTGGATTGCCACCGGACGCTCCTCATCGTGGATGGTCAGTTTGCGGGTAGTGGAGGCAATGTCGCGGACAAGCGCGTCCGCGTTGACAAATTCCGTATAGACACGATCGGCCCCGTAGCGTTTGCAGAGCATACGGAAGGCAGGATCGGTCACGTCCTCCATTGGTGCCAAATAGATTTTATTATCTCCCACAGATTTAACGGATTTAACAGATTTTTATTTATTCAGCGTCGGGTAGGATATACGATGATGGTTCATGGAGATGAGGCGGGCGGTGAAGACGCGGCGGATGTCTTCGACATCCTTGAAGGAGAGCGGAGTCTCGGCGAACTGGCCGTCGGCTATCTGGGCGTCGATCATCTGATTGACCGCTTTGGAGATGGCTTCTTCGGTAAATTCATCCAGACTGCGCGAGCGTGCTTCGACGGCATCCGCCATCATAAGGATGGCACCTTCCTTGGTAGTCGGTTTGGGACCCGGATATTGGAAAAGTGCCGTATTCACCGACTCTTTCGGGTGGGTATTGCACCATGTATTATAGAAATAACGGACGAGCGAGGTTCCGTGGTGAGTAGTGATAAAATTGACGATGGCTTCGGGCAGATGATTTCGCCGTGCTATCTTCTCTCCTTCGGACACGTGTGCGATGACGACCTGTGTAGCTTTGTGCGGTTCCATCGACAATAACGGGTTCTCCACGCCTGTCTGGTTTTCCACAAAATAGAGCGGATTGGACATCTTACCTATATCATGATAGAGCGCACCCGTACGCACGAGCAGTGCATTCGCGCCTACCGCCTTGGCCGCCTCGGCGGCGAGGTTGGACACCTGCATGGAGTGTTGGAAAGTACCCGGGGCACGCTCCGCGAGGGTGTGGAGCAGTTCGGAGTTGATGTCGGTCAGTTCGACCAAAGTGATCGATGAAATGAGGCGGAACATCTTCTCGAACATATAGATCAGACCGTAACTACCAATGGTGAGCAATGCGCAGATGGCGAAATAGATATACATCCATCCGTTCACGGAGGACCACACGCCGGTCTGGGCGAAAGTGATAGCAGTATAGGCAACTGTCTGGGTGAGGAAGATCCAACCGGCCGTCTGGATAAGTTGGGCGCGGCGGGTCATATCGCTGAGTGAGGAGACTGCGACCATACCTACCGCCACCTGGATGAAGAAGAACTCCACGGGGGTCGGTACGATGATACAGGTGATGAGCACGGTCGTTATATGCAGGAAAAGAGCTGTTCGCGCATCATAGAAGACGCGCGTGAGGATGGGTACCCACGCGAAGGGAATGATATAGATGGAGAGATTGAACTGATGACTTTGGTTTAAGCGCAAGAGGAAGCACGCCAAGGCGATGACGATGAACATCTGCAAGCAGAAGAAGAGGATCGTGGAGGTCTTGCGTATATAACTGAGGCGGAAAACATACAGATAGATGACCAGCAGGGCGAGGAAAAGCAGGACAAGTGTCGCTTCGCCGACGATGGAAAGGGTGCGCTGGTGCGTGCCGAGCGACTCATCATCGTACGCCCGACGAAGCGACTGAAGGATCTGATAATTGCGCTCGGTGACGATGTCTCCGTGGTCGATGATCTTCTCCCCTTTCTGCACCAGTCCTTGTGTGGGAGAGAGGGACGCCAGCAGTTTTTCCTGCATGCGGTCGGTGAGCATGGTATCGCGCACGAGGTTTTGAGCACAGTCATAGCCAAACTCTCTGTGTGCCGTCATCGGAGTATAGACTTCCGAAAGCGGATAGGTCTTGGAGGTTTTGTTCTGCATGACAGCGATGCGGCTGAATCCTTCATTCTCCAGCCATTCACGCTCCTGGAGGGAGATAACGAGTACCTGGCGCTGCACGCCACGGATATACCGGTAGGAGGGTGTAAAGGTAGAGAGAAGCTGGCGCTGCTCGCGTGCCATCTGTTCGTCGGTTTTGTAGATAGGAAAGTCAAAATCGGCGGTAAGCAGGCTGTATCCCCAGGGCTTGCCCACTTCGAAATGGTAGCGGAAGGTGTTGTTATAGTTAGGGAACATCAACACGATGAGGACTGCCAACACCACAAAAATGCCCAGACGGAAGACCGGCTTTGCCATTTTCGAATTGAAAGTTGAAAGTTGAAAATTGAAAGGATTTTTCATTATCGTTTCTTTTTAAAAAATTCTTGCATAAGTGCCTTACATTCGTTTTCGAGCACGCCGGAGGTGACGGTTGCTTTGGGATGGAAGACGCGCGGAGCGTAGGTCCGGTAACCGCGTTTGGGGTCGGGTGCACCATACACGATACGGTTTATCTGCGCCCAGCCGATGGCACCGGCGCACATAGGACAGGGTTCGACGGTGACATAGAGGGTCGCATCGGGGATGTATTTGCCGCCGACGGTCTGTGTGGCCGCCGTGATAGCTTGCATCTCCGCGTGGGCGGTGACATCACACAGGGTCTCGGTGAGGTTGTGCCCACGACCGATGATCTGATTCTGCGAGACGATGACGCAGCCGATGGGGATCTCGTCAGCGGAGAGTGCTTTTTGCGCTTCGTCTAACGCCAAGCGCATGAAGCGCTCATCCGCTCCATTTACCATTTTATCATTTACCATTGGGTCATTTATTTGACCATTTGGTGATTTAGCCATTTGACAGAAATGGGCGATTTCACCGGGGTTTTGTTCGAAGTAGTTGCCGATGACGACGATGTCTGCGCCGGCTGCGTAGGCGGCGTTCATTGCCTCGGTTGTACGGATGCCACCACCAACGATGAGTGTACAGGAAGTATTCGCACGAACGGCGGCAATTATCGCCGTTGAAACCGGCATTTTTGCCCCACTACCTGCCTCCAGATAGATGGCTTGTTTCCCCATCAGTTCGGCAGCAATACACGTGTCGATGATTGTTTGGAGGTTGGAAGGTTGGAGGGGTTGGGTTCCTGTTACCTTCATGGTTGAGGTCTCCACCCCACCGTCAATGAGAATATATGCCGTTGGAATCGAAACAATCTGCGAGTTTTTTATTGCTTTTGCCGACTTGATTTGCTGGCCGACGAGGTATTCGGGATTGGTTCCGGATAGAAGGGAAAGGAAGAGTATAGCGTCCGCTTCGGATGTAAATTGGGAGGCGTTGCCGGGGAAAAGAATGATGGGAATATTGGCTGTTAGCTGTTGGCTATTAGCTGTTAGCTTTTCTTTGAGAGCCCGAACGAAATCCGTGGTGTCACCGCCGGTGGAACCGCCGACGAAGATATAGTCGGGGTGCGCCTCGGAGGTGAAGGTGAGGGCATCCAGATTTGCTTTCTCGGGATCGAGGAGCAGGGCGAGACCCTTTTCTATTTTTGCATTTTCACATTTTCGCATTTTTTATTTTTTCCATTCGAAGGATTCGACCATGCGGATGATGTCCGTGCGGAGGTAGTTATAGACCGGTGCGAGGGAGTCGGCGTTCGGTTGACAGTTACAATAGACTGATGCCCGGAAGAAATGGCGGGTGGAATCGGTGACAAAGAACTGGCAGGACGAAGCGGTGTTGCCTTCGAGATCAAAGAGCACGCCGTACACATCCGCCTCCGGATGCGCATAGCCGCGTTCGGGAATAGAGGTGGCGTATGAGGCATTGCGATAAACGAACTCGAGCGCGTCGTTGGTCAGTTCGCGCAAGTTGCGTTGTACGGGTTTGTAGGAACAGTGGATGGTGGCATCTAGAGCCGGGTACCATATATTGATCCAGTAGGGTTCTTCGCTACGAACTTGGACTTGCGCATTCGATGAAAGCGCAAAATCATAGGGGAAAGCGGGGTACTGCGACGAGAAGGGCACGTAGGCGGTGTCAGGTGTCGTGATCCGATAATATCCGTAGGGTTTGGGGGTCGAAACATGGTTGCACGCAACGCATGTTATCCACACCAAATTAAAAATTAAAAATTCCAAATTACGAATTCTATTTTTTATTAAAACGCCCATTTTACTCCAATTTGGGTACAAAATTACTACATTTAATTAAAAATTAAAAATTAAAAAATAAAAATTTCTTATTTTAGCGCCAAAAATGCACTTTTTTTGAAATAAAATGCGCGCGCGCTTGCACATATGAAAAACTTTTTGTAACTTTGCACCCCAAATTAAGTATGGATTCTATGACTGAGAGTAAAAACAACTATTGTGTAATCATGGCAGGCGGCGTAGGAAGCCGTTTCTGGCCGTTCAGTAGAGAAAACAAACCGAAACAGTTTTTGGATTTCTTCGGTACCGGGCGCAGTTTATTGCAGATGACGGTGGATCGTTTCCGTCCCATCGTACCGATCGAGAACATGTTCATCGTTACCAATATCTCCTACAAGCAGACCATTCTGGAGCAGATACCGGATATGAAAGAGAGTCAGATTCTCTGTGAACCGGCACGTCGCAATACAGCGCCCTGTATCGCGTATGCGACCGCGCATATCCGTGCATTATGCCTGCAGCGTGCGTACGGATGGACAAAAGACGAGTGCATACAATTGGAGGGTTATACGAAAGAAGGCAGCATGAAGGGCAACAAGAGTCTGCCGAAATTCCAGGACATTGACTGGTCAAAGCCGGAAATGCAGGCGAATATTGTGGTGGCGGCGAGTGACCATCTGATATTGGAAGAGGAGAAATTCCGCCAAACGATCTGCAAGGCGTTTGATTTCGTAAGCAAGAACAAAGCTATCGCTACGTTGGGAATGTCGCCAACGAGACCGGAGACGGGATATGGGTATATCCAATTTGTCAAAGACAAATTAGATGAATTCAAAATTCAAAATTCAAAATTCAAAATTGAAGACGGTATTTATCCGGTGAAGACGTTTACGGAGAAACCTAATCTGGAGATGGCGAAGGTATTCTTGGAGAGCGGCGATTTCTTATGGAACTCGGGCATATTTATCTGGAATCTGCAGACCATCAGTGAAGCGTTCCGCTATCTGTTGCCGGAGGTGGCAGACCTGTTCCGCGCCGGCGAGTTGCTGATGGGCACAGACAAGGAGGAAGATTTCATCGAGGAGATGTTCCCCAAATGCCCGAATATATCCGTTGACTACGGCATTATGGAGAAGGCGGACAATGTGTATGTGCTGCCGTCCAGTTTCGGTTGGAGCGACCTCGGTACCTGGGGCAGTCTGTATGAGTTGAGTGAGAAAGACGAGCAAGCGAACGTGAGTCTGCACAGCAGTGCATTATTCTACGAAGCAACCGGTAATATCGTGACGTTAGAGCATGGCAAGCTGGCAGTGGTACAGGGGGTTGATGACATGATCATTGCCGAGCAGCAGGGGGTATTGTTGGTATGCAAGAAAGCCGAGGAGCAACGTATCAAGCAGTTCGTTGCTGATGCGGCAAGCAAATTTGAGGGAAAATTTGCGTGAGAAATTAAAAATTCAAAATTAAGAATTAAAAATTACTTTACTTAATAATAAATCTTACATCATGAGTTATCTGAATTTTGACAAGACAGTGCTTGTTAATCTGGAGCGCTCGCTTCAGAAAGAGATGATTCGAACGAACCGTGCAGGTGTGTACAACTCGACCACGCTGGTCGATTGTAATACACGCAAGTACCACGGCCAGTTGGTGATGCCGTTACCGGAGCTGGGAGAGGACAATTTTGTGCTGCTCAGTTCGCTGGACGAGACGGTGATCCAGCACGGCGCGGAGTTCAACTTGGGCTTGCACGAGTACGGAGAGAATCATTTCTCGCCTAACGGCCACAAGTACATCCGCGAGTTTGACTGCGAGTTGATCTCGAAGACCGTGTATCGCGTAGGTGCGATGGTATTGGAAAAAGAGCGTATGCTCGTCAGCTTCGAGCCGCGTGTGATCATCCGCTACACGCTGTTGGAGAGCGGTAGTCCGACGACCTTGCGTTTCCGTCCGTTCCTTGCGTTTAGAAGCGTGAACGAACTGACGCATGAGAACCCGCTTGCGAATGCGGACATGAACGACTGCGAGAACGGTCGTTTCAACCGCATGTATCCGGGTTTCCCGAACCTGTACATGCAGTTCAGCAAGGCAGTGGAGTACCATCACGACCCGCAGTGGTACAAGGACATCGTTTATCGCAAGGAGCGCGAGCGCGGCTATGCGTACAAGGAGGATCTGCTGGTTCCGGGTTATTTCGAGTTGCCGATGAAGAAAGGCGAGAGCGTCATCTTCGCTGCCGGTGTCACCGAATGCAAGACCGCGCAACTCAAGACGATATGGAAGAAAGAACTCGAGCGTCGCAACAAACGTCTCGATATGTTCTCCACCTTGAAGAACAGCGCCAGCCAGTTCTA
>JAEEGL011784021.1_pt1 | contig 12900 bp, 8 predicted proteins | sample 9134231 | NCBI WGS metagenome assembly JAEEGL01 (sample SAMN16246548, study PRJNA631951) | gut metagenome | biome: gut microbiome; feature: rumen; material: fiber-attached | host: Bos | place: Iran: Karaj | collected 2018-10 | reverse complement strand
CGGTTCTTCTCATCGTCAAACAGCGCCTGTGCAAGGGCTTTCGCCAGTTCCGTCTTGCCGACGCCGGTCGGTCCGCGAAAGAGGAACGAGCCGATCGGCCGGTTCGGGTCCTGGATGCCCGCGCGGGAGCGCAGGATCGCATCGCTGACCTTGTCCACCGCCTCATCCTGGCCGATTACCCGCTGGTGCAGCGTTTCGGGCAGACGGAGCAGCTTGTCCCGCTCCCCTTCCATCAGCCGGGAAATCGGGATGCCCGTCCAGCGTGCCACGATCTTCGCGATCTCTTCCTCCGTCACCTTTTCCCTGAGGTAGGTATGGCGGGCCGTGCCGTTCTCTTCTTCCTCCTCGGCCTGCTTGAGGTCGGCGGTCAGTTTCGGCAGTTTGCCGTATTCCAGCTCTGCCGCCTTGTTGAGGTCATACTCGTTTTTGGCCATGGCGATCTCCGCCTTGGTAGCTTCAATCTCCTCCCTGAGTTTCTGCACCCTGCCGATGGATTCCTTCTCATTCTTCCATTTGGCTTCCATCTCCCGGTAGGTTTCCTGCATCTCCGCCAGATCATGCTCAATCTCGCTGAGGTGCTCCACGCTGAGCTTGTCCTTCTCCTTGCTCAGGGCGGTCTTTTCAATTTCGAGCTGCATGATCTTGTGATGGATCTCGTCCAGCTCGATCGGCATGCTGTTCATTTCCGTGCTGATCATGGCGCAGGCCTCGTCGACGAGGTCGATGGCCTTGTCCGGAAGGAACCGGTCCGAAATGTACCGGTTGCTCAGGACCGCCGCCGCGATCAGCGCGTTGTCCTGGATCGCGACATGGTGGAAGTTCTGGTACCGCTCCTTCAGGCCGCGGAGGATCGAGATCGTATCCTCAACCGTCGGCTCGTCCACCAGAACCGGCTGGAACCGGCGCTCCAGCGCGGCATCCTTTTCGATATACTGCCGGTACTCGTCCAGCGTCGTGGCGCCGATGCAGTGCAGCTCGCCCCGCGCGAGCATCGGCTTGAGCAGGTTGCCCGCGTCCATGGCGCCTTCCGTCTTGCCGGCGCCGACAATCGTGTGCAGCTCGTCGATAAACAGGAGGATCTTGCCGTCCGACTCCTTGACCTCGTTGAGGACCGCCTTGAGCCGCTCCTCAAATTCCCCGCGGAACTTCGCGCCGGCAACCAGCGCGCCCATATCCAGCGCGAAGACCTTGCGGTCCTTCAGGTTCTCCGGCACGTCCCCGGCGACGATCCGCTGCGCAAGGCCTTCCGCGATCGCGGTCTTGCCGACGCCCGGCTCGCCGATCAGGCAGGGGTTGTTCTTCGTTTTCCTGGAAAGGATCCGGATCACGTTCCGGATCTCGTCATCCCGCCCGATGACCGGGTCCAGCTTCTGGTTCTTCGCCAGTTCGACCAGGTCCTGCCCGTATTTCTTGAGCACGTCGTAGGTGCTCTCGGGATTGTCCGAATTGACCTTCTGGGAACCGCGCACGGTCTTGAGCTGCTCCTCAAACGCCTTCCGGGTAATGCCGAAGCTTCCGAAGAGCCGCTTCGTGCTCTGGGACGGCTTGTCCAGGACGCCCAGGAAGAGATGCTCGACCGAAACATACGAGTCTCCCATCTTCTCCATGACCGTCTCGGCCTGGTTCAGCGCATTCGCGAGGTCGCTGTCCACATAGACCTTCTCCGGCGCGCTCCCGCCGGAAATCATCGGCAGGGCGTTCAGGTTGGATCCGGCCGCTTCCAGGAACTGCCGCATGGGAACGCCCATCCCGGTCAGCAGGCTTCCGATCAGCCCGTCCTTCTGGGATGCGAGCGCGTAGATCAGGTGTTCCTGCTGCACCTGTGTATTCTTTCTCTCCTGCGCCAGGCTCTGCGCCTTCTGTACGGCCTCGAGGCTCTTCTGCGTATAGATGTTGATATTCATATTCCTTTCCTCCCCTTATGAAAGCACGACACCCGCATTGTGCAGGTATTCCGCGTAGATCCGCTCCACGCCGTCCACCGCGTACTGCGCTGCCGTCAGATGGCTGAAATAGTATTTCATGGCCCGGTCCAGCGCGGAGATATAGCCGGCGATCGCTTCGCCGATCTCCCGGCCGTCCCGCCGGTCCCCTTCCGGAAGCCGGAGTTTCCTGAGATACCTTCCGTCCGAATACACCGCGTCCGTCTCCCCGATGTACCGGTTCTCGACCCGGTTCCACAGCTTGAAGAACTGCATAATCAGAAGGATGAAGCTGCTGTTCTGGCTGCGGACGGACACCCGGAGCTCCCCGATCTCGTTCGGGTCCCCGCTGGTCAGCTCGACGCTGTAGCGGACGGAGGGGTTGTACTTGTAGGAGAGCGCGCTCCGGATCGAATACATCGAGCCGGAAGGCTGCAGGACGGTCTGGAACCCGCTTGCGCCGAGCAGCAGCTTCTCCATCCGGTCGAAGACTTCCTTGATCCGCTTTTCCGGCGTATCATAGCTGAAGTACTCCGCCAGGATCTGGTTGATCATATTGGAACGGCTGGTGTTCATCTCGTAGGCAAGGCTGTCCACTTCCTGGACAATCTCGTCGGAAAGCACCAGCGAATAAATGCTTTTGTTCATATTCTGCCATCTCCCTTTTCTTTGTTCCAAGTCTACCATAACTCGTTTCCAAAGTTAATAACTGCGAACACGATTTTTCCGTTTTGTCACAATCTGACCTATAATGGCATCATGAGTTTGAACCGGAGGATTCCTATGCAATACGATTTTGACCGAATCATCGACCGGACCGGCACCCGGTGCATCAAATCCGACTTCCCGCACCGATCCGACCCGGACCTTCCCGAGGACGCCCTGCTGCTCTGGGTCGCGGACATGGACTTCGGCTGCCCGCCGCCGATCCTGAACGCCCTGCACGCGCGTCTCGACCGGGAAATTCTCGGATATACCCATATGGACGACGAGGAATACCGGAACGCGGTGACCGGGTGGTTCTCCCGCCGGCACGGATGGGATTTCCCCGCCGAACAGATCGTCTTCTCTTCCGGCGTTGTGAGCGCGTTCTACCAGGCGATGCGCTTTCTGACCGTCCCGGGCAGCAAGGTCCTGCTCATGACGCCCGCCTATCACCCGTTCGCGGATTCCGCCCGCGCGGCAGGCCGGGAACTGCTCTTCTCGCGGCTCCTGGAACAGCTGGACGGGACCTACCGGGTGGACTGGGAGGATTTCGAGCAAAAGGCGTCTGACCCGGCCTGCACCCTGTTCTTCCTCTGCAGCCCCCAGAACCCGACCGGCCGCGTCTGGACGCCCGGCGAGCTGCGGAAAATGGGGGAAATCTGCTTTGCGAACGGGGTCTTCGTGGTCTCGGATGAGATCCACTGCGACCTGACCCGCACCGGCATCCGGCATACGCCGTTTGCTTCCCTGTTCCCGGATGAAACCCGGCTGGTTACCTGCACCGCGCCTTCCAAAACCTTCAATATCGCCGGAACCCGCCATGCCAACCTCTTTATCCCCGACCCGGCACTCCGGGACAGGTGGAAAAACGACGGCCTGAACGGGCATACCGGCGCCTTCGGCCCGACCGCCGTCATCGCGGCATATACCGAATGCGATGAATGGCTGGAACAGCTGCGGGGCTATCTGGACGAAAACTTCGCCCTGCTGCACGGCATGCTGGAATCGGAGCTGCCGGGAGTCCTGTGCCCGGTTCCGGAAGGAACGTACCTGGCCTGGCCGGACTTTTCCGCCCTCGGGCTGAGCGACGCGGAACTGCGGGAGCGTATCTCCCGGGCCGGCGTCTATATCCAGTACGGTCAGGAATTCGTGGACCACGGGGACGGACACGCGCGCATCAACCTCGCTGCGCCGCGCAGCGTGATCCGGAAGGCCGCGGAGCGCATCTGCTCCGCCCTGAAGCCCGTCCTGTAAGCGGGCACATCCGGGCCCGGCACTGCAGCGTCCGGTCTTATGTGCAAGGAAAGGAGAATCCCATGCGAATTACCAAAGTCGATGTTTTCAAGGTTTCCGATCCGGCCAGTCCCGGCATCTATCCCGTCCTCTGCCGCATCCATACCGACGCGGGCATTTACGGGGACGGTGAGGCGGCGCTTTCCTACGGCATCGGGGCGACCGCCGCGTTCGGAATGGTTCAGGACCTCGCCAACATCATCATCGGCATGGACCCCCTGGAGAACGAGGTAATCTGGGACAAGATGTACCGGACCACCTTCTGGGGTCAGAACGGCGGCGGCGTGTTTACCGCCGGGATGAGCGCCATCGATATCGCGCTGTGGGACATCCGCGGCAAATACTTCCATGTGCCCGTCTATACCCTGCTCGGCGGGAAGCTGAACGACAACCTGCGCTGCTACGCCTCGCAGCTTCAGTTCGGATGGTACCATGACCGCATGAGCGCGATGCGCTCGCTGCAGGATTATGCGGACGCCGCCAGACGGGCCGTGGACGAGGGATATGACGCGGTCAAGGTCGACTTCTTCACCTTCCGGCCCGGGGAGGGCGGCTACACGGACCGGGACCGCACCGGGCTGCTCGATCCGGTGACGCTCCGCACCGTCGCGGACCGGGTGCGCGTCACCCGCGAGGCGGTCGGTCCGGACGTGGATATCATCATCGAGAACCACAGCTACCTGGACGCCAACACCGCCATCCAGCTGGCGCAGGCCGTGGAACCCTACAACATCCTTTACTTTGAGGAACCCAATACGCCCGATCCGGATACCGCGGTGCGCCTTGCCGAAAAGATCCGCATCCCCATCGCAAGCGGGGAGCGGATCTATACGCGCTGGCAGTATGAAAAATACTTTGAGAGGAACGCCCTGCATGTGGCGCAGCCGGATATCGGGACCTGCGGCGGCATCACCGAGGTCAAGAAGATTGCGGACCTGGCCTATATCCATGACGCTGCGGTCCAGGTGCATATCTGCGGCACGCCGATCAGCGTGGCGGCCGGCCTGCAGGTGGAAGCGGCCATCCCCAATTTCGTGATCCACGAGCACCACCAGTGCAACCTGCTCCCGGACCACATCAAACTGTGCAGATACGACTACCAGCCCGTCAACGGCAGGTACAAGGTTCCTGAGCTACCCGGCATCGGTCAGGAACTCTCCGATTTTGTCCTGAACGGCGGCCGGTACGTTGAGAAGGTCACGGTCACCGGCAAAGCCGCCGCATGGGTTATGTCGGATGTCGGCGAAGAGTCCTGATCCATCTTTATAAAAGAATGCCCGGACGGCTTCCGAAATATCCCTCCGTCCGGGCGCGGTTCCGTATGAAACGGAGGTTCCCTTTCCGGGGCCTCCTATTTTTCCGCCTGTTCCGGAATGGCGCAGTCCGGCTCGCTTTTCCTGCGGACGGCGCGGTAGCGGATCAGGTCCCCCGCGATGCTGACCGCCATCTCCTGCGGGGTCTCCGCCAGGATATCCGTCCCGATCGGGGTGTGCACCCGCGCAAAATCCGTCTCGGAAAATCCGGCGCCGAGCAGCTTCTCCCGGACGATTGAAACCTTTTTGCTGCTTCCGATGCAGCCGACGTATCCCGCCGGCGTCCGGAGCACCTGCCGCAGGACCTGGAAATCCGTCCCGTGCCCTGCGGAAAGAACCACTGCCGCGTCCCATTTCTCCAGCCGGCAGACATCCGGAATCCGGTCATACGAGGAAAGGCAGTCCACCCGGAACGCATCCGGGAACCGCTCCGGCGCGGCAAAAGCCGACCGGTCCTCCAGCACGCGGACCGTAAAGTCCAGGCGTCTCAGCTCCGGGACAAGGTGGAATGAAACATGGCCGCCGCCAAACACGTAGACCGTACCGGGATCGCAGGCAGGCTGGACCAGCCACTCCCCCTGCAGGCGGGGAAACGCGGGCAGCCCCTCCCCGGTCCGGACGGTCCGGCATGTCACGCGCGCGTTTTCGATCTTCCGGAACAGGCAGGCGGGTACATGGTTTTCCTGCGCCTCCAGCAGAACGCGGAACAGGTCCGCATCCTCCGGGCCGATCCGGTCCAGAAGAACGTGGATGCAGCCGCTCCGGTTCGCGTCCGGCCCGCAGGCTTTTACCGCGGCGGACGGCAGATCGGATGCCGCGGATTCCCCGGAACGGATGATCCGTTCAGCCAGCTCAATCGCCTCATATTCGGCAAGGCCGCCGCCGATCGTGCCGTACTGGCTGCCGGCCGGATCGACCAGCATGGACGCGCCGGTCGAACGCGGCGCGGGCCCCTTTGCGTACAGAACCGTCGCAAGCATGCACGGGACGCCGGCGTCCAGGTGTTTCACAATGTCCGGAAGGATATACTGCATCTCATAAAGACCGGCCACAGAGATCCTGTGGCCGGAAACCCTTTCTCTTCTTTTCAGCGCTTCTCCGCTTTCAGCGGCGGAAGCTTTTCGATATGCCAGATATTCTCGGCATAGTCGCGGATCGTACGGTCCGAGGAGAAGAATGCGCAGGAGGCGATGTTCATCAGGCACTTGCGCCCGAATGCCATCCGATCCTGGTAGTCCCGGTTGACGTCCATCTTCCGGCTAATGTACTGAAGCAGCTCGAGGAGCGTAAAGTAGTGGTCGGGCTTGTCCCATCCGGACCCGAACAGGAGCGAGCGGTGCAGGTCTGAGAACGCCCCGCTGTTGTCATCGGAGAACATCCCGTCGATCAGGGAGTCCACGACCCTGCGCACCCGCGGCTCATAGTCATAGATCGCCTTGGGATTGTAGGAATTCCGCATCGCGTTGAGCTCGTCGACCCGGTAGCCGAAGATGTATTCGTTCTCGATCCCGGCCTGCTCCACGATCTCGATGTTCGCGCCGTCATAGGTCCCGAGCGTCACAGCGCCGTTGAACATGAGCTTCATGTTGCCGGTTCCGGAAGCTTCGGTCCCGGCCGGGGAAATCTGCTCCGACACATCGGCTGCCGGGATGATATGCTCGGCGTAGGAACAGTTGTAGTTCTGCACGAACACTACGCGCATGAGGTCCTTCATGTCCGGATCGGCGTTGATCTTCGCCGCGATCTCGTTGATGAACTTGATGACCGCCTTGGCCCGGATATATCCGGGAGCCGCCTTGGCGCCGAAGATGTACGCGGTCGGCGTGAAGTTGCGGATCCTGCCGTCCTTGAGGCCGAAGTAGGTATCGAGGATAGCGAACGCATTCAGGATCTGGCGCTTGTACTCATGCATGCGCTTGACCTGGACGTCAAACAGGAAGTCCGGCGGGATCTCGACGCCTTCCCGCTTCCGGATAATCTCGGAAAGCTGCTCCTTTTTGATCCGCTTGACCGCCAGGAACTCTTCCACGTCCTGATCCGTCAGGTGCTCCTTGAGCGCGCTGATCCGGTCCATATCCGTGAGGAAATCCCCGTCAATCCGCTTGGAAAGGTATTCCGTCAGTTCCGGGTTGCAGAGGCCCAGCCAGCGCCTCGGGGTAATCCCGTTGGTCTTGTTCTGGAACTTCTCCGGCGTGAGGCGGTACCATTCCTTCAGGACATCCGACTCCAGAATCCCGGTGTGGATCCGCGCGACGCCGTTAATATAGGTGCTGCAGTAGCAGGCCAGCCTCGCCATGTGGATGGTAGAGTCCTGGATCACCGCCATCGGCGCGCAGTCGATGTGCTTCGCCATCAGCTCGCCGCAGAGCCGGGTATTGATCCGGTAGATAATATCAAAGATCTCGGGAATTACGCTCTTGAACAGGTCCACGTTCCACTTTTCGAGCGCTTCCGACATGACGGTATGGTTCGTATAGTTGAATGTCCTGCACGTGATCTGGAAGGCATCCTCAAAGGAAAGCCCCTCCTTCATCAGCAGGCGGATCAGCTCCGGAATGCTGACGGTCGGATGCGTATCGTTCAGCTGGATGGTCACCCATTTGTCGAAGTCCTGGATCGGGCGGTTCTCCCGCTTGTAGCGGAAGAGAATATCCTGCAGGGAGGCGCTGGAGAGGAAGTACTGCTGCTTCAGGCGCAGGGCCTTTCCGGCCGGCGTGGTGTCGTTCGGGTAAAGCACCCTCGTAATGTCCTCAACGGCATTCTTCTCCAGAACCGCAAGGGCGTATTCCTGATCGTTGAAGAGCTTGAAGTTAAAATCCGTCATCGCTTCGCTCTGCCAGAGGCGGAGCGTTCCGATGTTGTCCGTTTTATATCCGATGATCGGCATATCGTACGGAACGGCGCGGACGCTCATGTCCGCAAAATCCACCTGCATGACATGCGTCTGCCTGCGTACACTCCAGGGATCCCCGTATTTCTGCCAGTCATCGGCGGACTCCACCTGGAACCCGTCCCGGAAGGACTGCTTGAACAGACCGTACTGGTAGCGGAGACCGTACCCTTCGAGCGGCAGGTCCATCGTTGCCGCGGAATCCAGAAAACAGGCCGCCAGCCTCCCGAGGCCGCCGTTCCCGAGGGCCGCATCCTCAATATCCTCGAATACCGCAAGGTCCATTCCGCGCTCGGCGAACTCCTTCTTTACCTGATCCAGAATGCCGAGGGCGAACAGGTTGTTGTATACCGCCCGGCCGACCAGGTATTCCGCGCTGAAGTAAAACGCTTCGCGGACCTTTTCATGATTGTGGCGGCTGTCATACCAGTTGTCCGCCATCATGCCCATAACCACCTTTCCAAGCGCGTTATGGAGCTGTTCGGTTGTAGCTTCCTTGAGAGAGACCTGGAAATTCAGCTTCAGACTGGTCTCGAGATTTTCCATGATGTGTTCTGAATTCATCCGCAAACTCCGAGTAAAAAGAAAATCAGCGGCGGATCCGACGATATCGATCTGCCGCAATCGAAAGAAGTATAGCAGAACAGGCTTTTCCATACAAGATTTTTCCTTCGATTCAGGGGTGCGGCAGCGGATTTTTTATTTACCTATTGACTTGGTAGTTAATTGGTTCTATTATTCCAAAGCAGCGCATGAGGGGGAGCCCGCCTCTTTCCCCGGCCTGGGGCTGCCGCTCCATCCGGGATGCCGGATGAAGGCATTCCGGCGCGCATCATTTATTTTGCCGATGAATCCTGACGATTTATCAGAAACATTTCTGTTCAAACAGAGGAAGAAAGAATATATAATTTATCGAAAGCTATTTCGGCTGGAACCAACAGCCGCAGATCTAAAAAAAAGGAAAGGAAACTCGATTATGAAACGTCTGATTGCCCTGATCATCGCGCTTGCCATGGTTCTCTCCCTGGCAGCCTGCGCAGAAACAGGCGCTGCTCCGGCAGCATCAACCGAGAAATCCTACAAGGATACGCTCAATATCGCCGGAACCGCCGAGCCGCCGTCCCTGGATGCCCAGGTCACGTCTTCCAACGTTGCCGCCGGCATCGCCATCCACATCTTTGAAGGTCTTTACATGGTCGATGATGACTACGTTGCGCACCCGGTGCTCGCCGAGTCCTACGAAGTCAGCGATGACGGCCTGACCTACACGTTCCATCTCCGCCACGGCGTCAAGTTCCACAACGGCAAGGAAATGACCGCGGACGACGTTGTCGCCTCCATGAACCGCTGGATCCACGCCTCCTCCAAGGCCTCCGCGATTCTGGGAACCGGCTCCTTCGAGAAGGCCGATGACTATACGGTTGTCTTCCACGCCATGGAAGCCGCCGCCGACATCATGACCCTGATCGCCTCCCCGGTCCAGTTCGCAGCCATCTCCCCGGCGGAAGTCATCGAAGCTTCCAGTGACGCGGAAGGTCTCAGCGAATACATCGGCACCGGTCCCTACAAGCTGGTTGAATGGAAATCCGGCCAGTATGTCCATCTGGAGAAGTTCGAAGACTATGTCTCCAATCCGGAGGAAGCGACCGGATTCGCCGGCACGAAGGAAGCCGCAACCAAGGACATCTATTTCCGCTTTGTCACGGATCATGCGACCCGCGTTGCCGGCATCCAGACCGGTGAATACGATGTTGCCGAGGAAATCCCGACCGAGCGCTATACGGAGCTCGCTGCGGATGAAAACCTCGTCACGATTTCCAAGCCGGCAGGTGTCCTGAACCTGTTCATCAACACCAAGGAAGGCATCCTGACCAACCCCGACCTCCGTCAGGCGGTCCTCGCCGCGCTGAACTGCTCCGAAGTGCTGCTCGCCAGCTTCGGCGATGAGAACCTCTACGTCCTCAACAACGGCTTCATGAACCCCGCCGCGGCGCAGTGGAGCGTGGAAAGTGGAAAGGAGTACTACAACCAGAACAATCCGGAAAAGGCCAAGGAACTGCTGGAGAAGGCCGGCTACGCGGGCGAGAAGATCCGCCTCGTGACCACTCCGGACTATGCGGAAATGTACAACGCCACGCTCGTTGTCCAGGATCAGCTCAAGAAGGCCGGCTTCAATGCCGAGGTTGAGTCCTATGACTTCGCCGTCTTCATGCAGCACCGTTCCGACCCGGCCCAGTGGGATCTGTTCATTACCTCGAACAGCTACACCCTCCTGCCGCAGCAGCTCTCCGTGCTGAACCCCGGCTGGGCGGCCTTTGACCAGCCCGAAGTCGCGGAAGGCATCCGCAAGATCCGCTTCGCGGAGAATGCCGAGGATGCAAAACAGGCATGGAACGATCTGCAGGGCTTCGTCTACTCCTTCGGCGCCGCGATTGCCCTCGGCCAGTTCTCCGATGTAATGGCCCTGCGCACCAGCGTGGAAGGCTTTGACTATGCGCACTATCCGGTATACTGGAACGTGCGCGTCGCAGAAGGCTGATGCTCTCTGTCATTCTCTAGCGTCTTTCCGGTACAGCTGCCCGGGTTTCCATGCGGGCAGCTGTACCTGTTTTTTCAGATCAGACCGGCCTGTTCTGCTGGTTTTTCCCTATCCGTGTTAAACTAGTATCAATTTCCATCCGTCCGCAGACGGAAGAGTCCGGAGATGCCTATGCTGTCCTATACGATCCGAAGAATTCTGTCCCTGCTGCCGGTGCTGCTGGTCGTGTCCGTTGTCGTCTTCCTGATCACCTACCTGATGCCCGGCGGGCCGGCGGCTTCCATGCTGGGGCTCGACGCCACCAAGGAGGAGATGGATGCGCTCAACGCCGCGCTCGGGTTTGACCGCCCGTTCCTGACCCAGTACACGGACTGGCTGTCCGGCGTTTTCCGGGGCGACTGGGGAAACTCCTTCTTTCTGAACCAGTCCGTCCTTTCCGCGATCCGGTCCTATTTCGGACCGACGCTGAGCCTGGCTCTGGTCGCCGAACTCCTGGCCCTTCTGGTCGCCCTTCCGATCGGCATCCTTTCCGCATACAAGCGCGGAACCGCCATCGACGTGGTCAGCGTTTCGCTGACCCTGCTCGGGACGGCAGTGCCCGGATTTCTTCTCGGCATGTTCTTCATGCTGTTCTTCGGGGTCCGCCTCCGCTGGCTTCCGGTCGCCGGATACGCGCCGCTCACGGCCGGACTGGCCAAGCATCTGCGCTACCTGCTGCTTCCGGCGCTGGCGCTCAGCGTCGTCCAGGCAGCCTATATCACGCGTATGACCCGGTCCTCCATGATCGACAAGCTGTATCTCAACTACGTGCGGACCGCGCGCAGCAAAGGGCTCCGGGAACGCAGCGTCCTCCTGGTGCACGTGCTGAAAAACGCCGCGCCCTCCGTCCTGGAAGCCGTCGGGCAGTCCTTCGGCTCCCTGGTGACCGGGGCCATTGTCACGGAAAGCATCTTCAACATCCCCGGGCTCGGGAACCTGATTATGAACGCCATTTCCAAGCGGGACATCTTCGTGATTCAGGGGGTGGTCCTGTTTGTTACGATTGTCTATGTCCTTGTCAACCTGATCGTGGACCTGCTCTATGCGGCTGTGGATCCGCGGATCCGGCTGGACCGGAAGGAGGCGGCGAGATGAAACGTTCTGCTACCGCGCTTTCCGAAGCAAGCATCCGGATCCTGGCCGAGCAGCGCATGCTGAGGCGGGAGAAAATCCTGACGAACCCTTCGCTGATGATCGGCGGGATCGGCATGTGCATCATGGTGCTGCTTGCCCTCTTTGTCCCGATGCTGACCGGCATTGACCCGAATGAGATGCATGTCACGGAACGCCTTGCCGCCCCCTCTTCCGCGCATATCTTCGGCACGGACGAGTTCGGCCGGGATATCTTTGCGCGGGTCATGTACGGGGCGCGGATCTCCCTTTCCGTCGGCGGTCTGGTCGCGCTCTGCTCCGCCGTTCTCGGTTCCATCATCGGGATCTACGCCAGCTATTTCCGCTATCTCGATGCAATCCTGATGCGGATCTGCGACGGCCTGATCGCCATCCCGGGCGTGCTTCTGGCCATGGCGCTGATGGCCGCGTTCGGCGCTTCCTACTGGAACATCGTGCTGGCGCTGACTATTGTCAGCACCCCGAGCGTGGCCCGCATCGTCCGCTCGGGGGCGCTGGTGACGCGGGAGCAGCCCTACGTGGAGGCCGCCCGCACCCAGGGTGCCAGCAGCCTGCGGATCCTGGTCCGGATCATATTCCCGAGCGTGCTGTCGATGCTGATCGTCCAGGTTTCGTTCGTGTTCGCGTCCGCCATCATCTCCGAGGCGTCGCTCAGCTTTCTCGGCGTCGGCATCCCGGCACCGGACGCAAGCTGGGGCAACATGCTCCAGGCGTCGAAGCAGGTCATTACCAAGTCCGTCTGGACCGCCCTTTTCCCGGGGCTCAGCGTAGTCATCTCCGTGCTCTGCCTGAACCTGCTGGGAGACGGTCTCAGGGATTTCTTTGATCCCCGCGTCAAGGGAGGTGTGAAAAAATGAGTCAGCAGCCGCTTGTCAGAATCCGGGACTTCCGGGTCTGCTTCCTGGATCACGGGAAGGAACTGCCTGCCGTCGACGGCGTCAACCTGGATATCTATCCCGGGGAGATTATCGGCATTGTGGGAGAATCCGGTTCCGGAAAGAGCGTCATGAGCCAGTCCATCCTGCGCCTCCGGGAGCACGATTCCGATGTCCGCTACAGCGGGAGCGT
>JAEEGL011153789.1_pt1 | contig 12900 bp, 10 predicted proteins | sample 9134231 | NCBI WGS metagenome assembly JAEEGL01 (sample SAMN16246548, study PRJNA631951) | gut metagenome | biome: gut microbiome; feature: rumen; material: fiber-attached | host: Bos | place: Iran: Karaj | collected 2018-10 | reverse complement strand
TCATGAGTAAGAAAAAGTATTCAAAACTTGCTCACGAACGTGAAAGCTTTATTCACGGCGACCCAGAACGTAATATTAAAGGTTGTGAAGCAAACGGTATTGACCCTGAAAAGGCAAATCAGCTGTTTGACCAGATGATGGACTTCGCAGCTTATGCGTTCAACAAGTCTCACGCATGTGCTTATGCTATGGTTTCATACTATACAGCATGGCTTAAATGCTACTATCCGCTTGAATACCTGTGTGCAGTACTTAACTGCATTCCACTTGATAAGGTTCCATCAGTTATGGAAGACTGTAAGAACTTCGGCATCACAATTCTTCCTCCAAACATCAATGAATCACTTAACGAATTCACAATCGTTGATGATAAAATTGTGTTCGGTCTCGGAATGATTAAGAATGTCGGCGATAGTGCTATTCCACTTATTGCAGAACGTACTAAAAACGGTAAGTTCACTTCTTTAAAGGATTTTGCAAGACGTGGACATGTTAAGAAGGATTCAACAGAAGCTTTGATTAAAGCAGGTGCTTTGGATATCTTCAATGATAACAGAGAAGCAATGCTTAAAGCTTTTTCTTCACTTGTTGAGTATATTTCAAAAATACAAGACAAACAGGAAGCTGTTGACAGTAAGACTGCTGAACTTGAAGAACTTAAAAAGGCACTTGATGAAGGCAAGATTACTGAAAAAGACTTCGAAAAGCGTGCTAAGACACTTGACCGTGGTATTACATCAGCAAAAGCTGTACTTGAAGTAGCCCAGGAATCACTTGACGCTTGGAAAGTTCCTGTAATCATAGAAGATATGAAAGCAAGACTTTCTAACGAAAAGGAAATGCTTGGCGTTTATGTTTCTTCTCACCCTCTTGACGAATACGTTAAAGGCGCAAATATGAAGAACGTAACAACTATTTCAGATATCACCATTGATAAAAAGGACACAATAATCCTTGGAATCATTAAAGGTCTTACAATCAGACAGCGTAAGAAGGACGGCGCTAATATGGCGTTCTTCAAGCTTGAAGATAAAACTGGTGAAATTGACGTAGCATGCTTTACAAAAGCATTTGACGAATACGGCGAACTTATACATGAAGATGAAGTTGTAAAACTTGTTGGCACATGTCATGAAGAAGCTGGATTCGGTGAAGATGAAGAGATGGTTCGTAAATTCTATGTTACAAAGGTTTTGACAGTAAAACCATATAGAAGCGATATAGTTCTTCACGTAAAGGACATTGAAGAGTACACACAAAGATACGAAGAAATTCGTGACTACTACGGTACAAACGATGGACATAACCTTTACATTCACATTGACAATACGTCAAGAATTGTGCAGTTTGAAGGTCAGGTCACAGAAGCAATTCTGCATAACAGACTTGGTCTTGCTGCATCGCTTATTGAAGCAAAAGAATAATTTTTAAGGAAGCACGAAAGTGCTTCCTTTTTTTTATGCAAGAAAAATGGCGCCCGAAGGCGCCTTATATAAAAATGAAAGAGAGGAGATAATAGTTTTTTCTTCAAAACCTATTCATTAACAATATGAGCGTTTTAATGAAAAAGTAATCATTTTTTTATTTTATTTTTTATTTTTTAAAAAAGCATTTTTTTCTAGTTTTCATGTTTTCGTAAATCATATTAACTTTGTAAGCTTGCTTACGGGGAAAACAATTATATAAAAAAGATTGAAGGAGGAAATTTTAATGGCTAGACATAATAATGCCACATTTTATGGACAGGTTGCAAAAGAACCTAGAATTATCATGGAAAATGGTAAGATGGTTCGCGGTATTTGTCCTATCAATGTAATCCGTGGTATCCGTGATTTCGGAAATCACATTAATAATTTAAAATACGACTGTCCAATTATCATGACAGGTGATCCTGAAAAGATTGCTGAAATGGCAACTTGGAAAGTTAACAACATGGTTGAAGTAAAAGGAACTATTACTACAAAGGAAGTAAACAAGAACACTGTTTGCCCACATTGTGGTCATAAGAATTCAGTACAAGGTAACCTTGTATTTATCAATCCTATTTATCTTTCTGTTCGCGAAACTAACGTTTCACAAGAAGAAGGACTTGCGCTTTTAAAGAAACGTGTTGAAATTTCTAACAGCGTAACTGTTATTGGAACACTTTGCCGTGATGTAGAAACATATACAAGTGAAAAGGGTCTCACAATTACACAGTACCAGCTTGCTGTAAACAGAAAATTCAGACTTCGTGATGATGCTGCTGAAAATAGAACTGACTATCCTTGGGTTAAATCCTATGGTGATATCGGTGTTGAAGATTCTAAATTCCTTCACATGGGTTCTGTAGTTCTTATTGATGGTATGGTTCAGACACGTGAAGTAAACAGAAAATCTACTTGCGCAAGTTGCGGCGAAGAATATCCTTGGAAAGATAACGCACTTGAAATTGTACCTTATTCAGTAGAATATCTGCAAAATTACATTCTTCCAGAAGAATACGAGAAGATGGAAGAAGAAAAAGCTCAAGAAGCTATTAACAAAGTATTTAAGGCTTAATATATAACTATTTTTAATATATTTTTAAAAGAACAGGGTTGACCTGTTTTTTTATTGCCTAAAAATATTTTTCCATACAAGTTTTTTTCTTCAAAAACTTGACTTTTTTTGTATATAGAGTTATATTATTATTAAATACTTATGAAAGGATTTAATTTATGTCTAAGATTACAACTGGTTCAAATAGAATATACGGCAATCTATATGATATAGATTTTAATATTTATAGATATATGCATACGTATTATTCTGTTTATCAGTTGTATTTTTTATATATTGAAAACGAAGAAAGTTTTAAACTAAAATATGGAAACGATAGTTTCCATATGATAGTTAAAAATAAATATAAATTAAATGATTATTACGCTAATTCAATAATTCAAAACATTAAAGGCGTATATGATAGTCAAGCCAAGTGTCTTAAAGATAAATTTGAAATACTAGATAGTCATAAAAATCAAGTTGAAGAAAAGCTAGAATCTACAATAAAACTTCTAGATAAATATAAAAATCTTTATGGTAATTTAGACAGCTATTATAAAGATTTCCAAAGTGGTAAAGCCAAAAGCTTAAAAACTGGACTTCCACATATAAAAATTAAAAGTTTAAACGCAACAATTACAACGAAATTTAGTAAGCAAGAATATAAACTTCTAGAATTTAAATATGAATATTTGATACCAAAGATAAGATTTTTAAAGAATAAAATATCTAAACTTAAATATAGAAGAAATAATTATCAAGCAAAGATAAACACAGCTAGAATCAAAAGAATAGTATTCTTTAAAAAATATTTAAATTCAGAAGTATTTAAAATTAAAAAATATAATAATTTTCAAATATCAGGCAGAGGTGATAGAAAATATAAAAACTTCGAATTTAAAATGACACCAAATGGCAATGGCTTTAATCTTGAAGTAAGACTTGCAAATGGAAAAATAATAAAGTTTAATAATCTAACTTTTAAATATAAAGGTGAAGAAATAAAATATATACTTGATAATCACAAAACTTTAAATACACCACTTTGTTATAAACTTGTATCTAAGACAGATGGTGAAAACAAACATTATTATCAGATTTTTGTAACATTTGACAACACAATAAATAAACGTATTAATACAGATATAAGTACTGGCGTAATTGGAATGGATTTCAACGTAGGTCACATAGATTATGTTGAAACCAATGAAACAGGTAATATAATATTTAAAAATACTATCTATTATAATATAACTGGTACTAGCGACGAAAGAAAACAAAGTTTAAATAAAGCCTTAAATGAAGTTTTTGAATATGCAGCAAGCAAACATAAATGTATTGTCATTGAAAAACTTAATACTTCAAAATCAAAACAAAAGTCAGTTTATAGAAATAAGAAAACAAATGAAGTTTTTAGTAAATTTGCTTACAATAAATACCTTGAAGAATGTGAATATTTGAAATATAAATACTTGCTTGATGTTATAAAAATAAATCCTTTTAATACAAGTAAGATTGGAAAAACAAAATATAGTTATAAGAATTTAGGTGACCACGTAGCAGCAGCTTATGTAATAGCAAGACGTGGTCAGGGATTTAAAGACAGATATATAAAGAAATAAAAATAACTGCTACTTAAGTGGAAAATATAAGTCGCGGAAGCACTCTTATATTTGAAGTTTTTGTTAAAGGCAAACCCAAGTCCATATAATAAAAATAGAGTTTAGCGAAGAATCTGGCAGCAACATCGCCAGATTAGAACCCACGATTGAAGAATAAAAGTATGGATGTTTCAAACCTGGTAACAGGTCACGTGGTAAATTGGTAAAGTCCACGGCGTGCAAAGCACGTACTCAAAGTAAGTCAGTGTAAGATTCTTTAAGAAAAAGAATTCCATTGACTTGCCGATGGGTAGGTCAATATTAGTATATAAAAAGGGGAAAATAAAATTTAACATTTTTGCAGCCAAAAATTTAGTTAAATTGCATAATTTAAAATATAAAGGCAAAACTTTTTAATGGTTTTTTAACAAAAACTACAAAAGCGCGTTTTTATGATATATTCTTAAATTATCGCTTTTTAGTATCTATCATATTATTATTATAATTTGAAAGATATGAAGAAAGGAGCCAATTGAATATGAATAAGAACGTTTGTACTATTCGTACAAAAGCAAATGATTTTCTTTATTGTTTCCAATGTTTGTATCAAAACAAACTTGTTACGATAGACGAAAAGAACGAGCTAGTACGAGTATTTAAAAATTGTCTTTCAAATGATACTATATCAGATAAAAAAGAACTTCGCTTACTCCTGGAAGATATTTTTTATCAAACCATCCCGTTAAACTTTAAGCAGCAAATTGAAAAACTGCTTGATGTGATTGAATAAGAAAGGAGACAACATGGGAAAGGAGAGATTACTTGATAGTTGGTGTGAAACTGGTAATGATATAGAGGCTTTTAAGAAGCTTCTCAAAGAAATATCAGCCACAACAACAGTTAAGAAAACGGAGGCTAGAAACGTAACCCTTTATTCTAAGAACGAGAACGTAATAAGTACAGAGGAAAAAGTTCCTGTATATGTTCTTGCACCTGGAAAGATTTGGGATTTTGACGAAAAGTCAGGACGTATCAGTCTTCATGGCGGCAACATTAACCGCAAACAGCTTGTGGATTTTGGTGCTAGTGATTTGGTAGATGAATATGAGAAAAAGAATAAGACAATGCTTTGCATTGACGGTAAAGTTTACTTTACTTCTTCTAATCTTCCATCTACTATGGGTCTTCGCACAGACATTAAGGGCGAAGCTGGTATTATCCCTACACTTGAAAGGGATATTCTAAGCGCACAACGTCTTAACACAACTACTGAAATCAGTTTCATTACACGTGTTGTAGATGGTCTTAGAAAAAGCTTTGCAGCACTTAGTGGTTCATATGCATATGTGCCACAGAGTTTTCTTGGTGATATACTTACACGTATTGATGCCGATGGAAAGCTTGGAAAAATGGTTTGCAATCATTGGTCAGTAGACAATATTTTGTCAGAGATTTATCTTGAGTTCCCTGAAAAGGCTGATGAACTTTCAGCACTTTACGAATTTGAAGATGAAATCGTGCCTGGCCTGTACCTTGCAAAATCAGATGTTGGCGAGTGCAGCATCACAATTAGGGCAACATGGCGTATCAATAATTCAGTTATTGTAGCCGATGAGCTTAAAAGAAAGCACACTGGAAAAATTGTCAGCAAAGATATTTTGGAAGATGTTGACAAAATAGTATTTTCAAAGTATACTAAAATTCCAGAGCTTTTATGTAGCCTAATGGGAACCGATATTACTAATCCTACTTGGGCAAAAACTGTTTCGTCAAAAGAATTTGCTAGTCTTAATAGTAAGGCAATCGCCGAATCTATAAAGCACGTCTTTAACGAAATAGGGATGGTGTCAGCAGTTGGAAAGAAAACTGAAAAGTCAATTTATGAACAGCTTTGTGAAGAAGTTGACCCTACACTTTCTTATACAGCTTATGACATAGTAACTATGGTAATGCAGCTTCCTGAAAGACTTACAGGTCTTACAGCAAATTCTAAAAACTTGCTTGCAAAGGCTTGTGGACAGGCACCTTTCGTTGATATGACAAAGAAGCCTAAGTCATCAAAGGTAGTTCTTACCGCTTAACTAAATACGTAATAACAATCAACAAATTTGAAAACCCAAGGAGGACATTTTAACTATGAAACTTAGAATTTTTGAACGCGACAACAGAACACTTGTACAGGGAATCATCACAGAAAAGAGACCTGGAACTGGTAGCGCAGCTGGAAGAGTTGTGAATATCAAGATTAAGGGCAACGTATATGATGCTGATACAAAGACTGAAAAGGAAGAAATCATGGAGATTGCTTTCTGGAATTCAGAATCAAGAAAACTTGCTGATGATGCTAACAACCGTCTTGATGTTGGAAAGTACGTATCTGTACTTGTATCTGAAAAGGACGGAAAGTATTCTGCAACAGCTTTCAAGAAGCAGGGCGAATGGCGCTTTGCTGAAACACTTGATGACGCTGGTAACGTTGCGTCCCCAGAGGCAAACGTTCTTATCGGACTTGTTGTAAACGGATATGACAGTGAAGACGGTTCAAGATACCGTATTTCAATGCCACTTACAACATATGATGCAGATAACAATCCTAATTCAAAGTGGGTATCTATCACATTCTTCTCAAGTGAAAGAAATCCTAACCTTCCTGCTAATGCAAAGAAAGTTTTGCAACCTTATACACCAGAAGGCGCTGAGAAGCCAATCAGACATCGTGCTGTTATCAGATGCGGTGCAAGAAAGAACTGGACACCAGAAGGTGGTACAGAGGAAGATACAAGAATTTCCTATACAGGATACACATTTGATCGTATTGACTAATGCAATTTTTCAGAAGACTGGTTTTACCAGTCTTCTTTTTTTGTGTATAAAAAAAGTTGCATTTATATAAAAAATATAGTATAATAAGGCTATAAAGACAAAAAGGTTAAAAATACAAAATTTATCTATCTTCCTTAAAAGTCATTATATAAATATACCAAGAAGTATTGGAGATAATTAAATAGGAAGGAGAGAATAAATGGCTCTAATCAAAAGAGACGAGGCTAAAACTATTGAAGATGTAATTTGCAGAAATGCGCATTTATCTAATATAGAAGACCTCGACAAAAAGGTTGAATATGTCATAAAATATCTTGACAAAGCAGCCGAAATGATTAAAGATGCTATAAAGAAGAAAAAACTTATCACAATTGTAGGCGATTACGACGCAGACGGTGTTACATCTTCTAGCATTCTTTATTACGTTCTAAAACTTCTGGGTGCTAATGTAAAGGTAAGAATTCCAAGGAGACTTTCCGAAGGATTTGGACTTAACATGAACATCATTGAAGAAATTGATTCTGGACTTGTAATTACTGTAGATAATGGTATTGTTGCTTTTGAACCTGTTAAACGTGCAAAAGAAAAAGGTCTTGATGTAATAATTACAGACCACCACTTACCAGATGAATCAGGTAATCTTCCAGAAGCAGATCTTATCGTAGACCCACATCTTGAAGGTGCTGCTGACTTTCCAGATTACTGTGGTGCTGGAATTGCTTATAAACTAGCACAGTATCTTACAGATGACGAAAAAGTACTTGCAAAACTTTCATGTTTTGCAGCAATTGGTACTGTTGCAGACGTTATGCCGCTTATTAAAGATAATAGGCAAATCGTCAAAGAAGGACTTAAGAATATGATAACTTATGGTTGTCGTACAACTGGTCTTTATTCAGTACTTCATGCAGCCGACCTTGATAAACATATCACGGCACATGATATTGCTTTCAAAATTGGTCCTATGATAAATGCCTGTGGTAGACTTTTTGATGATGGTGCAATGATTGCATTTGAATCTATTGTCTATGACGGACCTTATAAGGAAGAAATCGGCGAAACACTTGTCAAACACAACGAGACAAGAAAAGAAAAGGTAGCCAAAGGAATAGAAGCTGTTCATAAAAATATTGCAGTAAATTGTCTCTTTGGAGATATACCACTTGTAGTATATGAACCTTCTATTGAAGAAGGAATTGTTGGAATTATTGCAGGAAAACTTGCAGAAGAATACAACGTTCCAGCTTTTGTCTTTACTAATTCTGAAGACCCTAATATTTATAAGGGTTCAGCGCGTACAGCAGGTCAGGTTCATTTGAAAGACCTTCTTGATACTTGTAGTGAATCACTTTATAAATATGGTGGTCACGCAGAAGCTGCTGGTGTGTCAGTTGCTAGTAAAGATTATGACAAAATGTGTCAAATGCTTCAAGATAATTGTCCAGAACTTGTACTTGATGAAGATAGTGGAAATGTTTATTATGACCTTGAAATTAAAGCTTCTGATGTAGTAAGTACTTGCAAATATCTTGAAAAATACGAACCTTTTGGTCAGGGTAATCCAAAGCCTGTATTTTTAGTGAAAGATTTCCAGTTATCACCTAGATATTCTTCATTATATAAAGAACTTAAAGGCGATACAATTTCACTCTTTGGAATCGGGTGTTCTGCAATTGGATTCGGAATGGCACCACGCTATCACGAATTATCAGACCCAGACAAACTTCTGCTTGTTGGAACAATTTCCGAAACTTTCTTTATGGGAAGAGGCGAAGTTAAGATTGAAATAGAGGATATGGATGCCTCAAACACAACTTTTACAAAATCACTGCTTGCACAGCGACTTGAAGCTGCTGCAAAAGCAAGGTATCACTAAATTAAAGATTTTAGTACCGCTTCCTGCGGTACTAGTTCTTTACTTATTTGAAAGGAGCAATTTATTTTGGCTGAAATTAATACAAACGATAACAATTCTAAAAATTACGCTTATACTGTAAAATTCTTTTTAGGTGAATTCAGGGGTAAAACACCTGCACAGGTTCTTTCTGAAAATCCTGAAAACGTAGATAAGCTTTTAGCACAAAAAGCACAGCTTTCAGCTAATCTTTCTAGATATCCTAAGAATCAGGAACAAATTGATGGTATTGACCAGGCTATTTCCCTTTTGGAAAATGGAATGCTTGCAGAATCCGTCATGGACACGGTACCTATGGGCACGTCAAAACCTGTTCCTAATACAGCGCCGCAAAAAGAAGAAAAGGTGGAAAAGCCAAATCCACAACCTTCTAATAAAAGTCGCACATCAAATGAACCTGCAAAAATAGAATATCCAGAACAGATTTATAAGTATGCCAAGACAGATAAAACCCTTGGTATTGATGCAAAACTTTTTGCATCCAACACCGATGCAGGTCAGTCACCACTTGAAATGCACGCTGGCTTTTCTAGATTCGTATTTACTATTTTAAGTAAATCAGCAAGTGGAAAGTATGAATTTGTGACAGCAAATCTTCGTCCAGATGATTTGTCACTAATGCAAATGGAAACTGAAATAGCAGTAAAAAAACTTACTGAAAAATCACTTGAAAAGAAAAGCAGTCTTTCAATTGCTTATACAACCACATTTGTTATGGGCGAATTTAAAGGCAGAACACCTGCTGATGTTCTTTTAGATGATGGTTCTGAAACAATGAAGAACAAACTTCTTGAATATAAAAAACAACTTCTTGCAAATGTTGCTAAGTATCCAAGAAACCAAGGGCAGGCTGATGCAATTGATGATGCTATCCGCCTTTTAGAATCTGGTAAACTTACGGCAGAGGGTGTAACAAGTCAGACTATGGACATCTATCGTGCCGATATAAGAGCACCGCATTCTAACGAAAAAGATAAAGATGGCTTTACTGACGTATATAGTTTTTCAATTGTTTGCGACCTTACTAAAAACTATCCTTTTGCAATAAATATTTTAAATGCGAAAGCAAAGGTTACTGCCAATTCAAATGGCACAATTACACCAAATATGTCTACAGCAAAAGATAAAAAGGAATTTTCAGTCCTTCTTACGAAATCTGAATGGGTTAAAGCACTTTCAAGAATGGTAAAAACAACTGATTTGTTTGAACAGTCTATTTTTGATAAAATGCTTAAAATAGCAAAAGATAATACTTTTGCAGCCCGTCAGCAACAAAACTAATAATAAATATAACATCGAAAATAAGAACGCAAAAACTGCGTTCTTATTTTTTTGCGCTTTTAAAAGTAAAAATAATTAATCTTTTTTTGTTGTTTTTAATGTATAACAATCATATTGTTTTTAGAATTTTAAAAATTGTATAGGGGGAAAACATGCTAAATATATTTAAAGAATACGATTTAATTGCCGAAATGGACAAACATATAAAAGAAGATGAAGATATCTTCGTAGAATGTCGTCCAAATAAAATTCCGTTTCTTACAAGAAGACTTTGGCAACCAGTACTTGCAGCTGTGGGCGGCATCATTGCACTTCTAATTTATATTTCAATACGTCAACTCTTTGACAGAGCTTTTCAAAATGTTATGGATTTTGGCTTTATATTTCTTTTCATTGGAATTGTATTTTTCATTGGTAAAGAACTTTACAATGGAATACTTGATATGAAAACTAATTATTACGTAGTAACAACTGATAGTATTCATATTCTTTACTTTAATAAAACACTTTCTTATAAGTGTATACGCTATGCAGATATGAAGTCTGTTGTTTTAAAAACTGGAGCATTTGGCGTAGGTGATATTTATATTAAAGAAAAATTTGAAAAGGCGCCAAAAACACTTATTAATAAACTTATGTATAAAAGAGATGGTCTTATAGGAATTGACCAAGCTGATAAAGTTTTTGAGGTTATCAAAACTATTGCAATTCAAGATAACGATAATATTTTCTTTGCAGATAGCAACGAGCTTGACCCAGAAGTTCAATATTTCAAAAAAGTTCAGAAGTTTGACAGAAAACTTGATGTTAAAAAAGACGAATCTCTTGTAGAAAGAAGAAATAGAAAGTAAGGTGCTTTAAATGTTTGAGAATATAGATAAGAACACCATAGAAATTGCTAACAATTGTATTAAAGAAGTTTATGAAAAATTTCAAAATTATAGTATATCTTCACATCTTAAAAAAGAAGAAATATTAGAACGTGATTTTAACAACCTTTTTATTTTTGAGGACTTTTTTTCTGACTATTTAACCGAAAACAGAGATAATAATGCAAGGGAGGAGTTAATTGAAGACATGGTGGATGTGATAGAAGCCAATTATGGTGATATCACTATCGAGGAATTATACGATGCTTTATTTTCAGAAGAAACAAAAGAATACATTCCAGAAGAAGAACCACTTATTGTTAACGATTACGGACTTCGTGATGTTAAATTCTTAGTTGGCGCAAATGTAGAATTCGGTGATAATCACTCAATTCCAATTGAAGAATTAACAGAAAACCTTGAAAAAGGCTTAAAGAAAATTAAAAATCTTGAAAAAGCAGATAAAGTTAATGAAAATCTAAGGATAAAAATACAAAATCCTAAACGTAAAAATATGTTGAAAACAAATACATTAGGGAGTGATTTAAAAAATGGAGCTTATACAAAAACCAAAAAATGATGAACAAGAAAAGGAATTAAAGAAAAATAAAAGAAAACTTCGTAGATATGAAATTTGGGAAAATATTAAGACCCTTGTCATTACGGTAGTTATAACACTTTTATTTATGCATTTTGTAGCACAGCTTGGCGTTGTAAGAGGTGAAAGTATGGCAAATACTTTCCACGACAGTAATATAGTGCTTATGGAAAAAATTACACAGCGTTTTAGTGAACTTGGAAGATTTGATGTTGTTATATTTAACACAGGAAATCCAGAAAAACCACACTACATTAAAAGAATTATAGGACTTCCTGGTGAAACGGTACAAATTACTGAAGACGGCACTATTTATATTAATGAAACTGAACTTGATGAGTATTATGGACGCGAAGTAATTCAGGACCCAGGTATTGCAATTAATCCAATAACACTTGGTGAAGATGAATATTTTGTAATGGGTGATAATAGAAATAACTCAATTGATTCAAGATTCCCAGAAGTTGGACCAATTAAAAAAGATACTATACTAGGACACGTTGTTTATGGACTTTCTCCATTTAAAAATCCTGGTGTAGAACAAAGACGCGATAAATAATAAAAAATTGAAAGCTTGCTTTTGCAAGCTTTTTTTATACTCTTTTTAAAACTTGAAAAAGACCGTTTTTTGTGTTAAAATATAAAAAATATATTTTTTTGGAGGATTTTTATGCTTAAAAAAATTAGTATTTTATTTATATCACTTTTCTTATTTTCTGCAAATCCTGTTGTAGCAAATGCACAATCGGATATAATTGTATCAATTCCAGTTGAAGAATATAAAAATCTCAATACGGATTTTTTAGAGGAAAATGATTTTGTAGACAAAAAAGATTTTGATTACATAAATGATTATTTGGATTATGTCAATAAAATAAGCGATACTAGATATTTTGCTTATATTTATAACACAGAGCTTAATAAAGATACTGTTTTTAATAATATTAATATTTCAAAAGACAAAGATATAATTTTTTTAGATCTTCTTAACGGTCAAATATCAGCAAAACGTGGTAACGACACAAAAAAAGAATCAAAAAACTATGGTAATTATTCTATTTCTGCAACTGGTGAATATGTTGTTAAAGAACTAGAAAAAACAATTTATCTCGAAAGTGGGGTTTCTATTATTAATGAATCTATCAAAGATACTTTTGTTTTAGATACAACAAATACATTAAATTTACCAGAAAATATCGAAAAAATTGCGCTTGATTACTCACTTTCGCATGAAAATAAGTATCGTTTTATTTTTGTGGATAATACATATAATTATCTAGATAATTTTAT
>JAEEGL010110542.1_pt1 | contig 12900 bp, 11 predicted proteins | sample 9134231 | NCBI WGS metagenome assembly JAEEGL01 (sample SAMN16246548, study PRJNA631951) | gut metagenome | biome: gut microbiome; feature: rumen; material: fiber-attached | host: Bos | place: Iran: Karaj | collected 2018-10 | reverse complement strand
TCACGGCACTCGACTTCATGGTGGAGACAATGACTGCCACGCCGCTGAACGATGCCCATCGCAGCGCGCCCTCCGGGCAGTCCCGCCCGGTGATAGAGGACGAGACCACGCGCGGCTTCCGTGTGAAACTGAACCTATAATATTCTTCTGCGTCCACTAATTCCGCCACATGCAACGGCCATGCCTCTCTTCCGTGCCGGTATCAGCGAGTGTGCGGCTAACAAATAATCGAAAAAAGGAGATAAAGACAAATGATAGATGGACTATCAGTTTAGTTGCAACGAAAACAGAGCTGTTTAGTGGATAAATGAAAAATTTATTCGATAAAATCATGTTAAACTATTATTATCTTGCAATATTATTGGAAAAAAAAGCGTATCTTTGCCCTCGAATTCATATTAATAACAGGAGATGAAGAAGGTTTTTCTGATGATTGTGACCGCCATGTTCATTGGGACAGTGGGTCATGTTAAGGGTAATGTAACGGATAATAAGACTAAATCTGCAGATGTCGTAGAGGCTGTAGATTTAGGACTTAGTGTGAAATGGGCTAACATGAATGTTGGTGCAAAGAAGGCTTCTGGCTATGGCACGTACTTTGCATGGGGTGAGACCAAATCAAAGGAATATTATTCGTGGAATACCTATGCTTGGAGCAGAGGGGACTCTCAGTTCCTGACCAAGTATTCGACCAATGATAGAAGGACTCAGTTGGCTCTCACGGACGATGCTGCTCGTGCGAATTTGGGAGGCGAATGGCGTATGCCTACCGTGGATGAGTTCGAGGAGCTGATGAACCCAGATAACTGCTCATGGGAATGGACCACGCAGGATGGTGTCAACGGCTACAAGATTACTGGTAAGAAGACGGGTAACTCTATCTTTCTGCCTATTACTGGTTTCCGCTACTATAAGGACGTTCAGTTCCGCGCTGTCAGTGGTATCTATTGGACATCATCACTTTATACGACTAATCCTAACAAAGCATGGTGTCTGGAATTCAATTTCTCTAAGGTAGATGTGCACTACGGCGACCTTACCAGCAACCGTTTCAGTGGTCGCTGCATTCGCGCCGTTAGGTAATTCATTCATTAAGCTGGGGCAGCACCTCTTCAGCTTGGACGTTGGAAGGTTCGCTGGTAAACATGCGGACAATACGATCCTTACCCGCTGTTGCATATTTCATGTATAGGTCGTTGTCGGAAAGCAGGCTGTCATTAATACTTGTGGAAATTCCACGATTGTCCTTCCTTGGTCAGCATGAGGTGGTTGCTGTCCAGTGTGGTGATTTTCAGACGGATGTTATGAATGGGCTTGAAACCGAACGACTGCTCGACGACGATGGTGTCGCTCTTTTCGCCCTTGATGGAGTAGCATTGCACAAAGAGACTGTCGCCCTGATGCTGGAAATTGCCGTAGATGTCGCTGACGTTGAGATCTTTCAACCATACAACAGAACCAGAGAAACTGATATACTTCGAGTCGGAACCGTCCATGCGCCACTGACCCCATAGGTCGCCCGCCTCTCTGCCTTCCTGACAGGAGTATATTGGGAAAATGAGAAATTGAGATAATGAGAAAATGAGGTATTTATAGAATTTTGCCATGATAACCAATTTTGATGTTAAACGTAGAACAGTCGCCATAAATGTTGCCTTTGTCGAAGGCGTAGGCACCACTGAACTGCCAAGGGCCAAGGGTATAGATGCCCTGTAGCATGGCGTCGAAGGAGTGATGCTTTTCGACCAGCGGACGATGATAAGTGCCCCAACCCTCACGATACGAACCTTTGACGAGGTACGACAAATGGTCGGTTATCTCGCCATTGACACCTACGTGCCAAGCTTTGACGCGCGTGTCTCGAAATTCATTAAAGCCATCCTTATTATATATAGGAGAGGTTAGCAGCGCATTGCCATTCGCCATACCGTAATGGTCGTAGGCTCCGTAGAACGAGTGGTTGTAGTAGTTGTCGTTACCCGTTACGAGGTCGGTAATCTGACTGCGAACAGGTTCTGGGAAGTCACCGCTATCCCAGTGCAGGGGCCCCGACTGGTTGGTAGTCTGTAGATATTCAAGAACGGCACCGCGTACATACTGCCGACCTTCGGCCTTGTTCTTGTATTGTATGCCATACAGACCGTCCCAGCCATTGCCCTTGCGCATGCCGGAACCATCTTCGAAGATGTCGTCCACATAGGCCTGCACTTGATGGTCTTGATTGATGTTCCAGCCCAACTGAATGGTCATTGAACCCAGATGGTTGCCGAAGACCCAGTCTTCCTGTGCGTCGTTCTCGAAGTAGTTGCTGTCTCCAACGGGTATGATAACCTTTAGGAAATCCTTTAGCTTGGTCGATTTCTTCTTGACTACCATTTCCCCCGTTTCAGTGCTATAGCCTGTTCCTCCAAACAGTGCGACATGCTCTATACCAGCCGTCACGAAGAACATTTTCTCAGGATTGGTGCGGAAGTAGAGGTGCTTCTGGTGGTAGTAGGCGCCTGTGGCATAATGCCAGTTGCCGCTACCCTCACGATAGAACTGTTTTTCGCGGTAGTCGCTATCCATCAGTTTTCCGTATCCGAAATCGGCACTGATCTGCAACCAGTCCTTGGTGTATGGTACCGTCCAGAAACCGTTGGTTCCTATGTGAATCTGGGGTATGGGCTTGGCGTTATTGCCCTTGGCAAAGGCACCGCTCGACAACAGCTCGTCGCGCACAACGGGTTTCAGCTCGCGGGCACCAGCCTCCAGGAAGAAGTCCTTCCATTGCAGGTTCACATAGCACTGCTGCAGATAAGTCTTATGGTCGGCATGTACGGAAGCTAACGCATCTACTGCCCCTGAGAGCTTCCAGTCCTTTGCCAATTGGTGCTCTACACTGACAGCACCCCGCAGATAGGCCGTATTCGGACGCGTTGCCAACACATGATAGCGGTTGGTCGATAGCTGATAGGCCGTATAGTCGCCTGTTCCCATCGCTGTCTCTGCCGTCAGGTCGTAGTCAACAGTCGTCTGCGCCCCTGCCGTGCTCAATGTCAATAGGCAAATACAAAAAATAAGTATCCTTCTCATTATTTTCAAAAGATTTTTCCTGAAACGATTTTGGCAAATGTTGTCCATAGAATCTTGGTGTCCATCCAGAGTGAACGATGGCGCAGGTAATAAAGATCCATGCCCAAACGGATCAACATCTTGTCAATGGTGTCGGTATAGCCGTTTTTCAGTGTTGCATAGCTGGTGACGCCAGGACGTAGCACATAGAGCTGTTCGTAGCGAGGGTCGCGTGCCATTATCTGGTCGATATAGTATTTACGCTCAGGACGTGGCCCTACAAAGGCCATGTCGCCTACGAACACGTTCCACAATTGTGGCAGTTCGTCTAAATGGTGAGTCCTCAGAAATCGTCCGATGCGTGTCAGTCGGGGGTCGTTTTCCTGTTGCAACAGCTCTTCGCCCTCCTTCTCTGCGTCCACCACCATGCTACGGAACTTGTAGATATAGAACGGCTTGCCGCCCAGTCCGATGCGCTCCTGCTTGTAGATGGCTGGTCCGCCACCAATCTTGATGGCCAGCCAGCACACCAGTATCAAGGGCGAGAAGAGCACCAAACATATGGCGGCTATGACGAAGTCAATGATGCGTTTCATGCCGTAGCTTTCATTTTTATGTTGATGAACATGTTGACAAGGCAGTAGAGCACAATGTCTATAATCACGATGAGGGTTGGTTGTAGCACCATGTAGAGCAGACCATTCATCACAACATACCAGATGGCCAGTAGGAGGATGACAACCAGTGTTTGATGCTGGTTCAGCCCTGTGCGCATCAACTTATGGTGAATGTGATTCTTGTCGGCATCGAACAGCGGCTTGTGGTGGCGCAGTCTGAACAGCGTGACCCTTACCACATCGGCAGTAGGCACAAACAGCAGTGTTAGTGGTACGATGATAGCTTCTGGACGATAAGGCCAGATGTTAGAGTTGTCCATAGCGCACTTAATAGCCAGAAAACCCAGTGTGAATCCCAAGGAGAGACTGCCTGAGTCGCCCATGAATATCTTTGTGTTCCGTTCCGATTTCCCAAACAGGTTGAAATAGGCGAAAGCTATCAATGCACCCATCATGCCTGCTACGATAATCGTATAAGTGTAGACAAAGACACCATGAAAGAGAAAATAGGCCAGGAAACCAGCTAGCGCAATAAACGACAGACCTGAAGCCAAACCGTCAATACCGTCTATCAGGTTGATGGCGTTGTCTATGAATACGATTATGAATACCGTCAATGGAATGCCTATCCAATTGGGTATTTCGTATATGCCAAACAAACCATTCAGGTTGTTGACGTAAAGTCCGACAAATGGTAGCAGACAGGCCGTTGTAATCTGAAAGAAAAACTTTGTAGTGGCTTTCAGACCTACCAGATCGTCTACGATGCCGATGGCATATATCACCACCAATCCCATTAAGAATGCGGCACTCCAGATATTGACCGGCAACGTATCGACTTCGACAACGGGCGTAAACATCAGTACGATGAAAAATGCCGTCAACATACAGGGAAAGAACGAGATACCGCCTAGTCGCGGCGTCGCGTTCTTGTGTACTTTCCGCTCGTTGGGAATGTCGTAGAGTCGCTTTCTCTTGCAGAAATCAAGGATAAGGGGCGTAAATACCAGCCCACATATCAAACTGACCAAAAAAGCACCAAGTATATATATCGTCATACGCAATTGCTTGTTATCTTATATTTATAACTGACAATTGCGACAATTATTGTATGCTACGCATAAAATATTTTTTCTACCCGTTCTTTGCAAGTTTTATCCATATCCTATCCAAGCAAATACTCTGGTTCTATCCAAGGTAATGATAGCTTTTTAACCTTGGCTACACCTTGGCTACACCTTGGGTACACCTTGGGTACACCTTGGCTACACCTTGGGTATACCTTGGGTAGAGTATGTGAAATCTGCGACAAGGGTATGAAAATTCTATAAAAGAAAAAAGGAAAAAGTGATTTTCCACTGACAAAAAAATAGTCTTTGATTACACGAGGATGTTCTCGCTGTGTCCCATCGAGCCGTAATCTTGCTGTTTGCGAGATTACGGCTCGTGGTAAATAATGTTAATTTTGTGGTTTATTATTTTAAAAATGTGTACCTTTGCACCACTTTTCTAATGGTTTAGCGGTGTTGCTAACAATGGTACATAACAGAATAGAGTGCTGGTGGTCGCAACTGAACATAAGGTTCTTGTTGCTGTTAGGACTGTCAATTGTTAATTTGCTGTTTATGCACGGACAGCTGGCCATGATGGTGGAGTTTGAATACCCGTTCAAGCCTGATGCCATTTTTAGCAATGTGTTCTCGTGTCTGATTGATGCAACGTTCTTCTTTGTGCTGTCGTTACTATTGACGAGGGGTAGGGTAAAGGGTGCGCTGTTGCTGACGTTTATACTGACGGCATTGCTCTCGTTTTGCAATGTGCTGTATGCGCGCTTCTTCAGCCATTACATACCTAATCTGGCCGTTCTGCAAATCGGGAACTTGAACGACGGTGACGTGATGGGCAGTGTGCTGACAGGGTTCCGTTGGCAGGATATATACTATGTCCTCATGGCTGTCGTGTTTGGCTGGCTTTATAAATGCTTCGATCAAGTAAAGCTAAAGATGCTATGGCTGAGAACGCTGGGCTGCCTGTGGGGAGTAATGCTGACAGCGGTATTGGCTTTTATTCTGGTGTTAGCAGCATTCCATGACCTCAGTCCAGAAATCTCGTTTATCCGTTTCAACCCGATAAAAATACAATATACACAAGCACCAAACAATATGCTGTTTCGTAGTGGATTTGTGAGGAGAGCATTGGTTTGCTATGAAGATTTTATTCAGAAGGATTTGGAATTGGATGAAAGCCAGAAAGATACTATCAGACGGGAATATACGGACTATAAGCAACGTACGACGACAGCCACAGTTAAGGGTACTAAGAACTTGATATTCATCATTGTCGAGTCGTATATGGCAGTGACATCCGATCTGACGGTAAGCGGCAAGGAGATTACGCCTTTCCTGAACCGATTGAAGCGCGACAGCATGGTGTATTATAACGGGCACATGCGACCCAATATCAATATGGGCGAATCGTCTGACGGACAATTCGTCTATATGACAGGTCTGTTGCCATTGAAATGTGAGATAACCGTCAATATTGCCAAGAACAAGCGACTTATCGGCCTGCCTGAACTTCTGAAACAGGCTGGAAGCACGAAACAGACGCAAATCATCGTACCTACATCGCCTACTTTCTGGGAACAGGACAAGATGAACGAACAGTATGGCATAGATATAATGTATTCGAAGTTTGACTGTCCGAAGGAACTGCACGGCAATGAGGACTTGAACGATGAGCAGGTGTTCGAGTTGGCTGTGCGTGAGCAGGCAAAGGCGGCGTGTCCTTTCTTCTCACTCGTTGTAACGATGTCGATGCACAACCCCTACAACAAGTGTGTGGAACATGACTTTGCCATCAGCGACAAGAACTATACGGCGGAGTTCATGAATTATCTCGTGGACTGTCACTATACTGACCAACAGATAGAGAAATACATCAATGAATTGAAGCGACAAGGCCTCTATGACAACAGTGTCATCGTCATCACTGTCGACCATCATGCCCATGCCGTACATCTGGGTATGGCCGAAAGCAGGGTGAAAAAGGACCTGCCTCTATACATCATCAATGGTGGTGTGGATAATCATCGGGCGTGGACGGGTCCTTGTAACCAGCTGGATGTCTATACCACGTTGCTGGACATGTATGGTGTCTGTACGGATTGGCGCGGACTTGGTCAAACGCTCTTGAAAGGGAATTATAAAGAATATCCTTTAGACAGACTGTACATGCTGTCCGACTGGATTATCAAAAGCAATTACTTTGAGAAAACGGGAGAATGAGAATTATTGATCGGCAAGTTTGGTCAGTGCCTCTTCGGCTTGCGCGTTGGAGCGCTCACTGGTAAACATGCGGACAATACGTTCCTTGCCAGCGGTAGCATATTTCATATACAAATCCTTATCGGTAAGCAGACGGTCTATGGCCTCGGCATAGGCCTTCACATCGCCTAACGGTACCTCGATACCCGTTTCGCCGCCAACCGATACCCAGTTGACACCAGAACCCTCGATAGTAAAGGTAACAGGTACACTGCCGCAATACATGGCCTCGGCAAGGGCAATGCCAAAGGCTTCCTGCTTGGTGCACGAGGTGAAGGCGAAGATGTCGGAAGCGTAGTAATAGCAGCGCAGATATTCATTGGGAACTCGTCCGATGAACTTGATACGGTCAGAGTTGGTCATCGCCTTCAGACGTTCAGTCTCAGGGCCTCGTCCGCCAATGAGGATAATGCAATCGGACTGGATGTACTTCTCGGCTTCTATGAGGTAGTTGATGCCTTTATAGGCAGCATGGCGTCCTACGAAGAACACAATCTTCTTATGATGGTATTTTCGACGAATTTCCTCGATGGTCGTCTCGTCGCCTGTACGCCACACAAAATCATTCTTGATGATGCCATTGGCCACCACCTCCGTCTTGTCGCGATATTGATATATAGGGCTAGACGGATGAATGTAGTTGGGACTCGTTGCCAAGATGAGGTCGGCCTTACGGAGTATCATCTTCTCAAACTGTTTGACCAGTTTGTATAGGATGCCTTTGCCCAGAATGTCGGAGTGCCACAACAGAACGAGTTTGACATCCTTAGGCGTCAGTTTGGCAGTAATGGGATACAAGAAAGGGTTGGGACAATGCAGAAGGATAATGTCTGGCTGTTCCTCGTAGATAATTTTCTTCAAGTAGTGATAGTACGAAAAAGCAATGTCCTGACTGGCAATATTCATGGATGATGCGATACGGTAGACTTTCACACCGTTGACCATGTCCAGACGAGTAATGCCGTCTTGGCTGAAGCATACAACGACCTGCTCAAACGTTGTCAGACCCTCACCTAGGTATTTGGTGACAGTTTCAATGCCACCCTCGACAGGATAATAATATTTTGCTATCTGGAGTATAGTTATTTTCATTCGCGAATTGTTTCTTTAACAAGATTCATCAAAACCTTTGCAGACCTCTCCCATGAGAACCGCGTTACGTTTTCGTAGCCTTTCTGGCGCATCTTTTCTTTTATAACGTCAGCGTCGTTTAAATATTGTGTAATTGTATGAAGAATATTTTTCGAGTCGAGTGGATTAAAATATAGGGCAGCATCACCGCATACCTCACGCTCGACGGGAATGTCGGAAACCAACACAGGACAGCCGCATGCCATGGCCTCAAGTGGGGGCAGTCCAAAGCCTTCGTATAACGATGGAAAGACGAAACAGGCGGCCTGATTATAGAGACGGACCAGTTCCTCGTCGCTCACCCTGCCTAAGAATTGGATATGGTCGGAAGTGGTGTCCAACTGCATCTGCTGGCTGAAAACACGGTTATACTTACCAACGATGTAGAGTTTGGCACCAGTCAATCCCTGACAGGCTTCAATGAGCCGCGCAAAGTTCTTCCTCGGGTCGATGGACGAGACGCAGAGGACGAAAGGGTGTTGGGTGTTAGGTGTTGGGTGTTGGGTGTTGGGCTTAAAGAGTTGACGGTCGATGGCATTGTAGACGACGGTGATTTTTTCTGCTTTCAGGAAAGGATAGAAACCGAGTATCTCGTTTTTCGAGAATTCGCTGACCGTCAGGATATGCTGCGACGTTTTTACCGCCAAGGGTGTCATGAACCGGTAATACCAATAATAAGTCCGTGAATACCATGAGGGATTTTTCAGGAACGACAGATCGTGGACGGTCATGATTTTATGGCGAATGAGGATGGACCCTAAACCTGTGAAGCTGAGTACAAGATAGTTCTTCTTGCCGACAAAGAAAAACGGCAGCACACATTGTTCCCAGAAGTGGGAGTTGCCGATGCCATAGTGAACGATGGCCAAGTCGCTCACGTCGTAGTCCTGATAGATAGGTGCCTTGGGACAGACGATGGTAAAGGGCTGCTGAAGACGTGCCATCGCCTTACAGATGTTGTAGGCATAGCGCTCAACACCCGTCATGGGCTGTGTCAGAAACCGTCCGTTGATATATAGCATATTCTTATTTATTTTAGTTTGAACAACAGCATGTCACCTCCGCCAATCTTGTAAGAGGACTTGATGGCGGTTTCTTTTAGTTGCTTAGTCAGCATAGTGACATTTTTTTTGGCAGAAATATAGAGTTTCATATCGCTTTCATAGTCCTTGTTGACCACAGCCATAAAGAGATGCCCGTCCTTCTTGATGGTTGAAATGATGGCACCTTGACGGCCTACGACCTTCAGCTTGTTGATGTTTGTGGGAATACGCTGCAGTTTCGTGGTACCTTCGGGAATCTTTAGCATGTGGTTGACAGTCTGAACCTCGGCCTTATCAAACAATGGAAGCAAGCCACGCAACTCCTGATTCATGCGCTTGACAACGTCGTAAGTCTTGGTTCGTTGTCCGTCAATACTGATAGGTGCATCGTGGAAGTCCCAATCATCAGTAGGCTTGGGTGTCCAATAGGTAAAATATTCGATAGCCTGAGCACCGTAGGCCAAATCGGAATAAACTTGCAGACGGAGCGACTCGATAGTAGGATGCGGATAGTCACCATGGGGGGTGCAAAGGGTAAAAGCCCAGAAAGGCTTTCTCGTTCGCAGACTCTCCTGACGGATGGCTTCCAGACACGAATACCATGTAGGACGAATGCCAGACTTCATGATAGGATAGAAATCGAAGGAGATGAACGGCAGCCCGATAGTCGACGCCTGTTGAAGATATTGTTTGTATGGCGGCATTTGGATTTCCCTGGGCATGCCGTCGCCATAGTCAGGTAACAGATTGACGTACGTGGGTTTATTGGTGTCCTGTCTCTTCATGGTCTGATAGCGTCGTGTCGTCTCTGGAATGTCTTTGAGCCAAGGCTCATCCTGCAGGAAATAGCCATAGAGCGCCGGATGGTTCTTAAGTCGTGGAATGCCCACATGGGGCTGTACAGACACCCATCCGCTACTGATCAGGAGTCGGACATTGCTCTTTTGGGCATCATCCAGTATGCGGAGAAGTGTGTCGACAGGCGTGTCGTCGTAAAAACAGATAGACACGTCGAAGCCTGCCTCTTTGAATTCCTTGAAACGGTTGACGTTTGAGTATTCCAAGGGGATGCCATAGTAGGCCACGATGGGTATCTCGGCCTGAACCGGGAGAATGGAGAATATGAATATATTCAGAAATAATAGATGTATCAGTTTCATATTATTTTGTTGGCAATAGAGAGTAATGCTTCAGGCTCATTTGTCATAATGAGATAAGACTGTTTACAACCTGCAGTATTTCCGGCTTCAACATCTCTTTCACTGTCGCCAATCATATAAGATGCAGAAAGGTTGATGTTCCAGTCTTTGGCAGCTCGTAGAAAAAGTCCTGCTTTGGGCTTGCGACAATCACACTCAAACTTGTATTCAGGACGTTCGCCCTCAAAACCTTTGTCAGGATGGTGAGGACAATAATAGATGGCATCAACGAATGCTCCTTCTATTCCTAACAGAGTTTCCATCTTGTCATGGAGGACTTTCAACTCGTCGAAGGAACAGTCACCACGAGCTATGACGGGTTGGTTGCTAACTACAATACAAAGATAGCCAGATTTGTTAATCTTTCGGATAGCTTCTGCCACACCTGGTAATAGCTCGAAATCCTCTGGATGGGTAAGGAATCCCTTGTAGGCATTGATGGTGCCGTCGCGGTCTAAGAAAATGGCCTTCTGACTATTACTCAGATTACGGGCTGATACCTTGCCGTTGAGCAAGTCGTGTTCTACCTCATGGAAGCGATCTGGTGTTCCCATATCCTTAATATACTCTGGAGTGTCATAAGCGAAAATCTTTCCGCTGGCAATATTCGGTTTTAGTACATCACGGTCCAAATCAATCTTGTCTGGCTGTTCTGGATGACGGGGCGTGTAATTTCTAATAGTCTCAGCCAACAATTGTGGCGAAATGATTTCTATACCAGCATTAACACAGTTTTTGTAGTACGTGCGTTCCTCTTCTTTATTGAGCCAGCCTGTAACTCTATGTGTTTCTACGGGTAGTCCTCCTTTTTCCTGAGGCGGTAGTATTTCTGTGATGAGTAGGCTGCTGTCATAGGGATGTCCATTCGGATGAGACATCAGACTGGCCCATGCGTGGTGTTCTTGATGGAAATGGATAAAGCGGTTGAAATCGACATCAAGGATCACGTCACCACACAGCAGCAGGAAGTCGTCTGTCAGATTTATCTTGAACAAGGCGCCTGCCGTACCTAACGGATGGTCTTCCGTAAAATAAGAGATGTCGACACCCAGGTCGTGACCGTCTTTAAAATAATCCTTGATGACATGGCCCAAATGTCCGATCACCAAGGTGATGTCTGTCAAACCACAGCGTTTCAGGTTCTCTATCTGATATTCTAGGATGGGCTTACCGCCAATACGGATCATGGGCTTTGGGATGTCGTTGGCAATAGATGCAATGCGTGTCCCCTTACCACCAGCCATGATAACTACTTTCATAAGTTCCTACTGTTGGGTTCCAAAAAAATGTTCTTCTAACATCATACAAAGGCAATGATAGACAGGCAGATGCAATTCCTGTATCTTGTAGGTGTCTGTCTCTGGCACTTGTATGCACACATCTGCAAATTGAGCCAGTTTGCAGGGCTTCTGACCTGTCAAGCCGATTACCTTTAAACCTTTCGCCTTGGCAGCCACGGCAGCAAACAGTACATTACGACTGTTCCCTGAAGTGGATATTCCTAAAAAGATGTCATCAGGTTTCCCATAACCATTTACCTGCTGGGCAAAAATAAGCTCTGGATTGCTGTCGTTCATGAAAGCTGTTGTCAGCGATGAGTGTCCGGTCAGCGCAATTGCAGGCAATGCCCCTTGCAAATGCTTGGCAAGAATGGCACCAAGTTCTGGGTCTATCAGTTTCATGGCTTCTGCCTGATTCTTATAGATTTCGCGCTTCAATTTGAATTCCTTCATCAATTCGCCGACAATATGCTCGCTGTCTGAGGCTGAACCGCCATTGCCGCATACTAACAGTTTGCGCCCCTCGCAGTAGGCTTGCTTCAGCATATCATAGGCATTCTGAATCTGTTCCCGACAAACCGTTAGTTTAGGATATCGTTCTGTTAGCGTGTCAATATGTTTGTTGATATAGCTGTCTGACATTGTTCAAAAAGCTTTTATGTTGTCTGTATCGTAAATCTTCCAGCCGTGAGCTCCACCATCGCTGAAATTGAAAGGCATCACGAAACCGTCTAATCTTTTTAGAGCCTCTTCAACCTCTTTTTTACGGGTGGGCTCTACTATGAACATGATGAATCCACCACCACCGGCACCTGACACCTTTCCTGCTTTGGCACCTGCCTGCATAGCAGTGTCCATCGCCTCCTGAATGATAGGATTGGTGATGCCTTTGGCCATTTTCTTTTTGTTCTCCCAAGCGTCATGCAGGATGTTGGCGAAGGCTTCGATGTCACCTTTCAACAAAGCCAATTTCGTGTCGACGGCGCTTTGTTTGATACGATGCATCGCTTCAATAGCCTTGCTATTCCTTTCCTGAGTGTTCTTTTGCTGTTCATCGATGATTGCTGCTGAAGAGCGAGAACGACCTGTAAAATAGAGCAGCATGGAGGCCTCAAGTTCATCAATAATCCAACGCTTTATTTTCAAAGGATTAACAATGACGACATCATCTTTCAAGAATTCGATGTAGTTGAAACCTCCGAACGCAGCAGCAAACTGGTCTTGTTCGCCTCCACTTAACTGAAGATCCT
>JAEEGL016799050.1_pt1 | contig 12901 bp, 11 predicted proteins | sample 9134231 | NCBI WGS metagenome assembly JAEEGL01 (sample SAMN16246548, study PRJNA631951) | gut metagenome | biome: gut microbiome; feature: rumen; material: fiber-attached | host: Bos | place: Iran: Karaj | collected 2018-10 | reverse complement strand
GTAGCCCTTGCCTGAAACGAGGTTGAACTGGTTCGGGTCGTAATTAATCCACTCCTTACCCTCGTCGTCGCCTGCCTCATTGAAATAGTACAGGTCGAAGGCTTCGGTAATCATACCGTCAATGGTAGTGGGATCCACACCGTTCTCTCCGCTGTTGAAGGGGAATGCGATTAGGCTGTAGTTGCCTAAGCCTCCCTTGTGACCTACAATGTCCATAGTTAAGGTAGCAATTTCAATCTCGGTAACAGCTACATTATCAACAAAGATGGCACCGTTACCGTAGTTGGCATTGGCAAAGAACTGCAGGATGATGGACTCACCGGCATAGTTTGCCAAAGAAATGGTAACAGGAGTGAAATCACCTGGATCGGAATAAGATGTACCGCTGCCTTGGGTATAGGAAGCCAGTTCGGTAAACGTTGTTCCATTATCTGTTGAAACCTTAACTGCAAATGCACCACAGGATGCGTTGTGAGCATAGTCAAACGAGAGTTGGTAGGCACCTTCAGCAGGCAAGACGATTGTAGGCGTATTGATAAGAGCCGTACCATTCTGCACCCAATAGTTATTCATGCGAATCATATTGTTGTTGCTGTAATTATAGACACCCCAGACATAATAGGAGCTGGAGCCGCTGACCGTGGAAGTGCCCGAGCCGGAGTTGTCCCAGCACATAGGCACTGTGTTGTTGTCGTAGCTCTCAAAGTCTTGGATCCAAGGCAGGGTGGTGATATCATCGCACGGGGTGGAGAAGGCAGGAACGTTGGCGATCATAGTCTCATTGCAGTCGGAAATGATGGTAAAGGTGCCAGCGGGATAAGAAGTGGCAGCGGACAGTCCAGTGAGTTCGTAGCTGTCAACAGCAGTAGTTGTCAGCACGGTTTCGCCTTGCATGACGGTATAAGTGGCTTCAGCGCCATTATTGTTGGTCCAGCTAATGACGGCCGAGGTGGAGGTGATGGTTTCAGGATCCACAGTCACATCGCCGGCAGGTAAGCAGGAAGGAGCTTCGAGCACACGCAGGGTGTAGTCGTGGGCATGGCGGTAGGTGCCACTACTGCATGGGTCATGGGCAGCATCCCAGTTGGTGGTGCCATTGTTATAGAAGTTGTCGAAATACGAGTCAGCTCCGTAGATACGCATGCGGTAGTCGCCCACGGTTTGTGTGGCGGGGATGGTAATAGTGGCATTAAGAGTTCCGTTACCTGAAGAGGCTTCACCAATATAAACAATGTCGCTGTCTTCAAACGACATGCTATAGTCAAGGTCAACCCAGATGACAAAGACGTAAGGCCAGTTACCTGTTCCAGTTGTGATAGCGATGGTGGATTCAACACCAGCCTGAACGGCACCAATCATGGAAGTGTAGTCGCCATAATAAGGAGCAGAGGCTGGCACACTGGCACTGCCGTCACCGTTGGTGACCACATAGTCGCCAGTACCGAAGGATACGCCTGTGATACCGCTGCCATCATGGCTTGTCGGGTTAGGAGTGCAGTATCCAACGTGGAAGCTGACGGGGCCAGTCCAGTCGCTGTAGCCGTCGGTGCCGCAGTTGGCGCGTACCCAAACATAGTAATCACCTTCTGTTAGGTTAACGGCTTCACCCAGGTTAAATGTATTCTCAGTTGTGTTGTCAACGATGTTTTCAGCAGGATCAGCGGTGCTGACATTTGCGTAAGCGATGTCGAACGATCCAGCATTGCCTTCCCAAGTGACGACGGCGTTCTTGCCACCATCAACATTCAAGTTGGTGGGTTCAAGGCATGCAGGCAGCTCAGTCACTGCGATGTTGTCCACAATGACGTATCCGTTTTGGGTATGGATGTTCTGGATGGCGATGTATTGACCGCTGCCCGTATAGCTGTTGAGTCTCACAGTATGGGTGCCCAATCCATTAGTATTAATGTTTTCGGTGAATGTAACTTCTTCAATCAGCGTAAAGGTTGAGAAATCAGTAGGATCAGTCATGATACCAATGCCGAGTTTTCCACTGGTCATGGTATAGCTGCTACTGTTGTAATAAGCAGCGTCGAAAGTGATCTGATAACCGTTCAAAGGATAGTTAGCGTCAACTTCAGGCATAACAAGGGCTAAAGTAGCATCAGATGTGCCTCTGAAGAACATGAAAGCATAATCTGTCTCGGTCAGTCCTGCAATTTGAGTGCCCGTGTATGTGGGGCTAGTGGTGATGGTGTTCCAGCAAACCGACAATTCACCATCGTTGAAGTCATAAGTATAAGGCAAAGCCATGGCTTCGCATTCGGTGTTGAAGACAGCAGGCGTGCTCCATGCGCTTGTCTCTTCTTCACCGCAAACGGAACGCACATACGCATAATATGTTGTTGCAGGGTCAAGGCTGTTGTTGCTCATCAGATTGTAGAAAGGAACAAGAATTCCTGAAATAGAAGGTGTTGTGGCATCGTCAGGCACATCGGAAGAATTGCTGGTGTAATAGAGATCCCATTCTTGCTCCTCAAAGCCGGCAGTCCAAGAAATGGTGGCAGTGGTAGTTGTCACATTGCTGGCCGCAACATTGGTAGGCTCAAGGCAAGGATTCACTTCTGTGAACGAGAAGTCATCCAAGAAAATATAGTAGCTGTCAGCGCCTGTGTACTGAACAGCCACATATTTGACTTGGGCAAGATAATTGACCTTGTAAAGCTGATAAGTAGCTGTTAAGCTGGTAACTTCATCGTCCCAAATGAAACTATCAGGATCGTTGTCGGTGGTTGAATAACCAACCTTGAAAGATTCCTCGCCGTTGGGTCCTTTACGGTACCAGAATTCAACATGCACACCGTTCACAACACCGCTCAGTTCGGGTGAAATGAGATATTGCGGCTCCGTTGTGCCATCGTAAGAACTAAAATAGTAGCATCCATTGCCAGTGTGAGCATACGAATTGCCTTGACTATACATATAACCAGTGGTCAATTCAGTATCTTCCTGCGTCCAGCAGCTCATTTCGCTTTCACTCTCGAAGCCGTATGCGTAAGGAAGGGCATAAGAATCAGGGCAAGGCGTGGTGAAACTGCCGGCATTGACCCAGGCACTCTGTTCGTCGCCACAGTCGGCCTGCACCTTCACGGTATAAGAGGTGGCGAGAGCAAGATCTCTTATGGTGTAAGAGGTTCCGTCGACGGCCTCGATGGTGCCGTTCACGTCAACGTTGTAAGAACGGGCATTACCACTCCAAGTGACGGTAGCAGTAGCGTCGCCTTCTCTGTAGTTGATGGCCAAATCAGTAGGTCTAGCGCAGTTTGAAGGTGTTTGGTAAGTGAAAGTGGTCTTGGGCAGGAAGCTGCGCTGGCTGCTATAGCAGTAAGCGGCACCCGTTACCGTTTCACCGTAGAAATAGCACTGTAAATAAGTGGATCCGTCTCCCACATGGCTGAATTCAACCAGCAGGTTGCCTCCATTGTAAACGTAGCTACCATCGAAGGCAATGGTCAAGGTTTTTGCAGTGGTGTTGAGCAGATCCGTCAAATCACCGGTAAACACCTCGGTAAGGGTAGTGGTGTTGTCAAGACCACTCAAAGTGGTTTCGCGAGTTTCACCAAGAGAAATGGTCCAAGTGCCAAAGCCACTTCCGTATGAGCCCAATGAGGAATAGTAAAATACCATTTGAGTGATTTCCTTGCCACTCATAGCAGAAAGTTCTGTGGCAGGATAAATCATCTGGTTTTGTTGGGATTCGTCGGCATAGTAACCGTAGAAAGGAACATACTGATTGGTTCCAGTCCCGTTATGCACAGTCAATTCATCAGCTCTTGCCACACCGAAGCAGGCGAGGCAAAGCATCATCAAGAAGATAGAAATTTTCTTCATTTTTGTTGTAACTTGTTGATTTTTAATTATTTATTTGGAAAATGTTATAATTTTTGCTTGTTAGCGGGTGCAAAAGTAGTAATTATTTCGATATGGAGAGAAAAAAAATAAAAAATTCCTTGGAGGAGTGAAATTGTTGGATTTCAGGATTCCAAAATTTTACAACCTATGGTGCTGTGCATTGATTCCATTTGCACGTTGCATAGCAGGGAATGACATATACAACGAACATTAACCCTAAAATCCTAGTAGGAATTTTTGGGCAAGCCAAATTTTCATAAAAACCAAAACGACCTCTTAGTCGCAGCGTTGTCCTTCATACTGCTGCACCTCATCGTATTTGTAGTCCAACTCAATGCCCACTTGGCGAAACATCTCCTCGGTCTCGGCTCCATCATGGTAGCGGCGCTCACACACCACACGAACGATACCGCAGTTGATGATGAGCATGGCGCAAGTGCGGCATGGGGTCATTCGGCAATAAAGGGTGCTGCCATCCAAAGCAATGCCACGGCGGGCAGCCTGACAGATGGCGTTCTGTTCGGCATGAACGGTACGCACACAGTGTTGAGTCACTGAACCATCTTCATGGATGGTCTTGCGGAACAGATGGCCCACATCGTCGCAATGCGGAAGCCCACGTGGTGAGCCGACATAGCCCGTCACTAGAATCTGTTTGTCTTTCACGATGACACAGCCACTGCGTCCACGGTTACATGTGGCGCGCTCGCTGACGGTGTCAGCCAAATTCAGGAAATAGTCATCCCATGAAGGACGCACATGCAGTTGAGTCAGCACCTTCTCCACTTGTTGGTTCAGTTGGGGTATGGAGCCATCGTTCAAAAAGACAAAGTCCGCCTCCTTGATACAGGCACCGAGATTCTGCTTGTTGGGGTCGGTGGCCGTCATCTCACGCTCTTCGTTGGCCACGAAAGTCTCGAAGCTGACGTGGTCAGTCTCCGATCCACGCTGATAGATGCGATCGTAGCGGATGCGACGGTCCGCATCGACAGCGAAAAGGTAGAACTCGCCCTTCTCGCGCAGTGAGTGAATCTCACCTGGTGTGCGCACGCTCTCGATGACGGCGTTCCTACCTTCTGCCTTGGCGCGCTCAAAGAGCTGGTCCGTAATATAACTTGGACAATGCGCGGCACGAAGGTCATTGCCCACCATAGTGAGGGTGTCGCGGTTCACCTCAAGTCCACGGCGTTGACATTCTTCTGTAATATAGGCTCGCACCGAGTAGTGAACGAAGCCTTTCTCCTTGACGAGATAATCGACGATGGTGCCTTTGCCGGCGCCCAATGTTCCTGTTATTCCTATGATTATCATAATGGTATGATGTTGTTAATTCCTATTGGCGCAGTAGATGGTTTTCCTGCTTAATATCTGTCGTCCCAACAAGACCGACATTTACTCAAAATTATTTCACTTGCTCCTTGATTTCAACGACCCACTTTGTGACATCAGCGGGCTGGAATTGCCTCATCTTCTCCAAAAGCTCATTCGCATCACTGCTGACGATGAGGTTGTCAGCATGTTCCTTACGCATAAATCCTTCCTTTGCGATATGTTGGATGAATTCAACGATGCCATCGTAGTAGCCGTTAACATTGTAGAGCGCAACGGGCTTGTCGAACACACGCAGCTGGCTCAACACATAGGCCTCAAAGAACTCGTCCATAGTACCGATGCCTCCTGGCAAGGCGATGAATCCGTCGGCCATATCCTCAAGGATTCTCTTGCGTTCGGCCATCGTCTCCACCACAATCAACTCATCGATTTCAGGATGGCCGACACGCATGTCAAGCAAATGCTGGGTGATGGTACCAGTCACCTTGCAGTGACGCTCCATCATCACGTCAGCTATGATCTTCATCAGGCCTACGCTACCACCACCGTAGAGCAACTCGCAGTGGTTGTCGGCCAACAGATGACCCAATTCGGCGGCTTTCTCCTTGTAGATGGGGTCGAAACCCATACTGCTGCCGCAAAAAATGCAAATTTTCTTCATCAACGGAAATTTTTGCAAAGGTAAGATTTTTTATTTTTGCAGCACAAATAAAATGACACTTGCTTCTGACTAGTGGCAGCTTTCGAGGAAGTGTTGAACTCCTTATTCCAAATGAGAACTGCCAGCAGCCAGAAACTAAATTTTGAACGATTAAACATTTAATTTTGAAACTATGACTAGAAACATCGGCATATTAGGCGCGATGGCACAGGAAATAGACGAGGTAAAGGCTCTGCTCACCGACAAAACCATTGTTAAGATTGCGAACCGTGAGTTTGTGGTTGGCAAAATCGGAGGTGTACGCTGTGTAGTGGCTTTCTCCAAATGGGGCAAGGTGGCAGCCACCATAACGGCTACCTTATTAATACAAGAGTTTGCAGTGACAGACTTATTTTTCATTGGCACGGCAGGTGCCTTGGCAGATGGTTTGAAAATAGGCGACATCGTCATTGCCAATCGTCTGGTGCAACACGACTTGGATGCCCGTCCCATCATTCAGCGCTTCGAGTTGCCCCTGCTCAATCGCGTCTATGTCAACAGTGACCCAGAACTGAGCGACTTGGCAGGTCGCGCCGTGAGCAACCTTATTAATAAAGGTGTGGAAAAGATGGTGGGCGATGAGGCTGTCAAAGACTTCAACCTAGCCCCAAGCTTGCATTTCGGCGACATCGCGAGCGGTGACCAGTTCATCAACAGCAATGAAAAAAGGCAAGAGATACTCAACCTCTTGCCTGATGTGTTATGCGTCGAGATGGAAGGAGCAGCTGTGGCTCAGGTCTGTCTGGAGTTTGGCACACCTTTTACCGTCATTCGCACCATCAGCGACACCGCCGACCACAATGCCCGCATCGACTTTAACAAATTCATTGAGGAAGTGGCGAACGCTTATTCGCGAGCGATTGTTTCGGAAATTATGCGACTGATTTAAACATCAACTATAGGTCATCCTCTCCCCTATCCATTTAGTGCCTCGGCACCACCGACAATGTCAATCAACTCATTTGTGATGACATTCTGGCGAGCTTTGTTGTATTGGATTTTCAGTTCCTGCGACAGCTGGTCGGCGTTGTCGGATGCGATGTGCATTGCTGTCATACGGGCACCGTGCTCGGCAGTGAGGGTATCGAGCATAATAGAGTAGAAATTCGTTCGCACCACTTTAGGAATCAAATCATTGACAAAGGTTTCCTTGTCGGGTTCCACGATGTAGTCGAAACTTTGGGCGTTGCCTCCCATCTCTGCCTTCAATGGCAACACAACCTCACACGAAGGCACTTGTACGCCAGCATTCTTGAAATGGTTAAACACCAGCTCCACACGGTCCACCTTGTGGCTGAGGAAAAGCTCGACCATCGTATCACTGATTTCCATAGCCAAATCGTAGGACATATTCTCCGCCAAAGGTGCATAGGTCTTTTCCACCTTGATGCTGAATTTTTTGGCATAGTCGTTGATTTTTTTGCCAAATAGAAAAACCATAACATTCTCTGCACCAATGCTTTCTGCATATTTATCATATACTTGCTTGAAAAGTTTACAGATGCTGGAATTGTAAACTCCACATAAGCCACTGCTCGACGAGAAAGCCATTAGCGCAACCTTCTTCACCTCGCGGTGCTCGGCCAGAGGTATGTTGACTTCGCCTTCCAATGAACCGAGATAGTTGGCCAAGGCCTCGCTCAGTTTGTTCTTGTAGGGCAAGAAACGTGTAGTGATGCCTTCCGTCTTCTTCAGCTTGGCTGCTGATACCATCTTCATCGCACTCGTGATTTTCTGCGTTGAGGCGACAGATGCGATGCGGGCTCGTATTTCTTTTAGTGATGCCATAGTCTTTGTTTTTGACACGGGACTTCGGGACTTTGGGGACTTCGGGACTTAGGTCGTCTCGTAGTCTCATAGTCCCGTAGTCTCGCAGTCCTATGCATTAAAGTGTTCACTCAAATTCAAAGCTTCCTCCTTCAAGACTGCCTTGATGTCGTCGTCGATTTTGCCGGCTTTCAATTGTTCCATTACGTCCTTGTGCTTCACCTCCATAATGTCCAAAAACTGTTTCTCAAACTCAAGCACCTTGTTCTCGGGCACTTTGCTCAACAGGCCATTGGTACCGCAGAAGATGATAGCAACTTGTTTCTCGACGGGCATAGGCGTGTATTGGGGCTGTTTCAGAAGTTCCACATTCTTGCGGCCTTTGTCGAGGATCGCCAAAGTAGCGGCATCAAGTTCAGCACCGAACTTCGAGAAGGCTTCCATCTCGCGGAACTGGGCCTGGTCGAGTTTCAGGGTACCAGCCACCTTCTTCATCGACTTGATTTGGGCATTGCCACCCACACGCGACACGGAGATACCCACGTTGATGGCAGGTCGGATACCTGCGTTGAACAGGCTGGTCTCCAAGAAGATTTGTCCGTCGGTGATGGAAATCACGTTGGTAGGGATATATGCCGACACGTCACCAGCCTGTGTCTCAATGATGGGCAGTGCTGTGATGCTGCCCCCACCTTTTACGATGTTCTTGATGCTGTCGGGCAAGTCGTTCATCTGGCGTGCTACGTCATCGTTTTTGATGATCTTGGCAGCGCGTTCAAGCAAGCGGCTGTGGAGGTAGAAGATATCGCCAGGATAGGCTTCACGTCCTGGGGGACGGCGCAGAATCAATGAGACTTCACGATAGGCAACAGCTTGCTTGGAGAGGTCGTCGTAGATAATAAGTGCGTGACGACCCGTGTCGCGGAAGTACTCGGCAATAGCGACACCCGCATAGGGGGCATAGAACTGCATAGCAGCAGGGTCAGAAGCCGTGGCACTAACCACGATAGTATAGTCCATAGCGCCATTCTGTTCCAATGTCTTCACCAGGTTGGCCACGGTAGAGCCTTTTTGGCCAACAGCGACATAGATGCAATAAATTGGGTCGCCGTTCTTAAAGTTATCTTTCTGGTTGATAATGGTGTCGATGGCGATGGCAGTCTTACCCGTCTGACGGTCTCCGATGATGAGCTCACGCTGTCCACGTCCGATAGGAATCATGGCATCAATGGCCTTGAGGCCAGTTTGCAAAGGTTGGTTCACAGGTTGACGGAAGATAACACCTGGAGCTTTGCGCTCGAGCGGCATCTCGTAAGTCTTGCCATGGATAGGTCCCTTGCCGTCAATCGGGCGACCGAGGCCATCAACCACACGGCCCAAAAGGCCTTCGCCCGCCATAACGGAGGCAATGCGTTGGGTGCGTTTCACCGTCTCGCCCTCCTTGATGCCCTCGGTAGGACCGAGCAGCACCACACCGACATTATCTTCCTCAAGGTTGAGCACCACGCCCATAGTGCCGTTTTCGAACTCGACGAGCTCGTTCGACTGCACCTTGTCGAGGCCATAGACGTGTGCCACGCCGTCGCTCACTTGCAGCACCTTGCCAATCTCCTCGAACTGAACCTTGTTGCTCATACTCTGGAGCTGCATTTGCAGGATGCTTGATATTTCACTTGGTTTGATGTTTGCCATTATATGTTGAGTTGTTGATTGTTTAATTGTTTAATTGTTGAGCTGTTAGTCCTTGGCTTTTAGCTATTAGCTTGGCAGCTACGAAGCTAATAGCTAATTGCTTTTTAGCCTATTTTTCAACGCGTTCAGCTGTCCTGCCACGCTGGCGTCCATCCGCGTGTTCTCAATGTCGAGAATGAAGCCACCGATGAGGCTCGGATCTATCTTGATGTCGATTTCGGCATCGGCTCCGAAGGTCTGCTTGATGAAACCCTTAATCTTGTCGTAGCTTTCCTCGTTCAACTCAGTGGCCGTCGTGACATGTGTGCTCAGGATGCCGTGCTTTATGCGGTACATCTCCATATACTTCATAGCGATGAGGAAAAACTTATCCTCACGTTTTTGTTCGGCCACAAAAGCGATAAACTGTTTCAGGCAGTCGTGCATAGGCTCTCCAACGGCCATCTCCATCAGCTTCACCTTCTCCTTTTGAGCCACGATGGGGTCGGCCAGCACTTCATTGAATTGGGCAATGGCCAAGAGGTAGTTGTGGGCAAAACGTGTCAAACCGTCATAAACGGTATCTTCACAGCCTTGTCCCTGAGCCAGTTGGAACAATGCCCGTGCGTATCTCACTGAAATTTTTCCGTTGTCCATAGTTTATGCTTCTATGCGAGGTGGATTGTTTTTGAGCAGTTGCTCAATGTAGGCATTCTGCGACTGTTTGTCGCTCAGCTCGCGTTGCAGCAGCTTCTCTGCGATATCAACGGAGAGGGCAATGACCTCGTTCTTGATTTGAGCCATAGCTTCAGCCTGTTCTTTCTCAATCTTCAGGCGAGCATCGGCGACAATCTTTTCAGCTTCCTTTCGTGCTTGCGTCTTCGCCTCTTCGATAAGCTGAGTCTTCAGGTCTTGGCTCTCTTTCATGATGCGAATCTGCTCAGCCTGTGCCGCCGCCATAGTCTCCTGCCGTTTCTGCTCGATGCCGGCTAAGGCTTTGTTAGCTTCCTCGGCTGCCAATAGCGAGTCGGAGATGTGGGCATTGCGTTTCTCGACGGCTCCCATAATCATCGGCCATCCCGCCTTAGCCAAGATAACGAAGACGATGAGGAAGGCGATGAGCATCCATATCACTAATCCACTTTCGGGAAGAAATAAATCCATGTGTTATTTGTTTAATTGTTGATGGTTTAATCGTTGATGGTTGACGCGTGACTTCGGGACTTCGTGACTTCGTGACGTTTTCTCGTCTCGCAGTCTCGTAGTCCCGTAGTCTCTTGTCTTTGCTTAGCCGAGGCCGGCCAAGACGCATACGACGATGGCGAACAATGTTGCACCTTCGACGAGAGCGCCAGCGATAATCATACCAGATTGGATCTTACTGGCGGCTTCGGGCTGACGAGCCATAGCTTCCATGGCTGACTGACCGATTCTACCAATGCCGATAGCGGCACCAATCACTGCAACAGCGGCTGATATGGCGGCCAAACCTGGCACGTACGATACAGCTTCAAGGATGGTTGATAATAACATGATTTTAATTGTTTAAGTGTTTATTGTTTAAGTGTTTAATTGTTTATTCGTTTTCTGTAGGGCTGTCATATTGTGGCAACCGTAATGTTTATTCGTGTTCCGGTTCGTGTTGTGCCATACCAATGAACAGCGATGACAATATGGTGAAGACATAGGCCTGGATATAGGCGACCAGCAACTCCAAAGCCGTCATAAAAATGGTCATAAAGATAGAGACGACACTCATCACGCCACCCATACCCGCGCCGTACATACCCCCGATGATGAAGATGAGTGCCATCAGCACCATAATGACAATATGGCCAGCCAAGATGTTGGCAAACAGACGGACCATCAGTGCGAAAGGCTTGGTAATGGTGGAGATGAGTTCGATGATGGGCATCAGCGGGAAGGCCTTTAGAAAGATGGGCACATCAGGCCAAAGGATGTCTTTCCAATAGTGCTTGTTGCCGAACACATTCACGAAGAAATAGGTCAGCAGGGCCAGCACCACTGTAATGCTCAGGTTGCCCGTCACGTTGGCACCGAAGGGGAAGAACGGAATCAGGCCAAACAGGTTGGCGAAAAAGATGAAGAAGAAAACCGTCAGAAGATAAGGCGCGAATTTCTTCACTTTCTTCTCGGGGATGTTGGGCCTGATGATGCCGTCCAACACGGTGTAGGTGAGCCATTCTACCAAGCCTTGATATTTCGTGGGTTTGCCCATCGGGTCTTTCTTGTATTTCCTCGCGGCAGGCAGGAAGAAAGCCAGCAGGAAAATGACAACGAGGAAGATGCCGAAGGCATTTTTCGTGAACGAGATATCAAAGGGTCTCGAAAGGCTACCATCGGCTTTCACCTCCACGAGCTTGCCAGGGTATTTGTCGGCGTTGATGGGCGAGATGTAAAAGTTGGCCCCCTTGTGATTAAAGGTCTCCCCTTCCTTCAGTTCACAGACGTGTTTCGATGAGAAGCAGTGCCAACTGCCACCGTCTTTGCACTTCACAATGACGGGAAGCCAGATGCACACTGGCTCACCTTTGATTTCTGTGATGTGGAAACAATATGAGTCGCCCGTATGTCCAAAAATGAACGACTTGGCATCAAACTTCTCCTTCTTGGGCTCCTGTTCGCCGTCCTGAGCTATGCTCTGAATCGGAGCGAAGGTCATCCAGATGAGGAGAAAGAAAAAGATACTATGTTTCAAAACATTTCTCATGCTTTGTTTTCTTTGTTCAGATTCTTGAGGTAATGGTTATAGACACAGGTCTCTGCCGTCAATGCAACAAGGTAAGCTGAAGCCGTGATGATGACAAAGGCCTTGCCGCTTTCCTTGACGAAGACGATGTAAAGGACAAGGATGGCTACCGTGAGCACCAGCTTGATGCCTTTGTAGACCAGCAGCCATGTCAGCTTATTGGGATGTCCGTCAACATTTTTCTTCATCAGGTGGCAGTAAAAGGCACCCAAGACCATAAAGAGGTTGGGGCCCGTAATCATCCAGTTGTTCCACCAGGGCTTGTCGGCAAAGAAACAGAGCAGCACACCGTCCAGAACGAGGCAGAGCAGCAGGAACACGGCCAGATATTTTGTCAGCACATTGTTTTTCATAGCTCTACGCAGATGGTCAGGTGGTTGTCGTGGTTCTCGGTGAAACCGCCTTTGATGGCAAACTCCTGATGTTCGCCTTTAGCATCGGTGAGGCTGACTTTGCCGGCCTCAAGGATGGCGACGATGGCGGCATGGTGCTCAAGCAGGGTGAAAGGTCCCATCTTGCTCGGCACGGTGACGGCACTGGCTTCGCCTTCAAACAAGGTATCGCTCGGTGATATGATTTCTACTTTCATCTCACCTTAATTAATTAGCGTTGGCATTTTTCAGCAGTTCTTCGCCCTTGGCGATGGCATCGTCGATGGTGCCCACTAGGTTGAAGGCGGCCTCTGGGTATTGGTCGACCTCGCCGTCCATGATCATGTTGAAGCCTTTGATGGTCTCCTCGATCGGCACCATCACGCCCTTCAGGCCGGTGAATTGTTCGGCGACGTGGAAAGGCTGCGACAGGAAACG
>JAEEGL014844860.1_pt1 | contig 12901 bp, 5 predicted proteins | sample 9134231 | NCBI WGS metagenome assembly JAEEGL01 (sample SAMN16246548, study PRJNA631951) | gut metagenome | biome: gut microbiome; feature: rumen; material: fiber-attached | host: Bos | place: Iran: Karaj | collected 2018-10 | reverse complement strand
TTCCGGAATCAGATTATGCAGCGGACAGCCGAAATCGGACTGGCAGAAGGGCACTCCGCAGTTCATGCACCGGGCTGCCTGGTTCTGCCGGCTTTCTGCGGGCAATGCCGTGTGCAGATCCTGGAAATCCCGGATCCGTGTCGTGATGTCCCGGTACGGGTTTTCTGCCCGGGTATATTCGAGAAAACCGGTCGCTTTTCCCATCCCGTTACGCTCCTTTCAGGAAAGCCAGATATTCATCGGAAATAACGGCTTTAAACCGGGGCAGATATGCGTCAAAATCACGCAGAATTTCTTTCGCCGTCCGGGAGCCGGTCTTTTTCTCATGCATCAGAAGCAGCTGGTGCAGTTCCTTCGCCTGCTCCGGTGATACGGGATAAATCCGCACATGGGCGGGATTCAGGTGATCCTGCAGGGTATTGTCCCCGTCCAGCACCCAGGCAATCCCGCCGCTCATGCCGGCTGCGAAGTTATCTCCGACCCTTCCCAGCACAGCAACCCGGCCGCCTGTCATGTATTCGCAGCCGTGATCTCCCAGGCCTTCCGTCACCGCCCATGCCCCGGAGTTCCGCACGGCGAACCGCTCCCCTGCCCGCCCGGCCACAAAGGCATACCCCCCGGTTGCACCGTACAGCGCGACATTCCCGATCAGCGTATCATCCGGCTTCCAGATGCTGTCCACCGGAGGACAGACAGCCAGCGTCCCGCCGGACAGTCCCTTACCCACATAATCGTTGGCCACCCCGTACAGCGTGATCTCCTGTCCCGCGGGCAGGAAAGCGCCGAAGGACTGCCCGCCGCAGCCCTGCGCCTGGACGCATCGCTGACCTCTCAGCATTGTCCCGAAAGCCCGGTCCGTCGTCATCAGCTGCACATGGTTCTGGAAAAGCCGTGCATCCGTCCGTTCGGAGAGGTGGAAGTCATGCCTTGCCTCCACCTGGAAATGGGTATTCCGGGCAAAGCCAATGAGATCGGTCAGGTCAGCCGGAGCATCCGGTTTCATTTTCAGCAGATCGCTGCGGCCCACCAGTTCATCCACCGTACGCGCTCCCAGCCTGGCCATGATGGAACGCAGCTGTTCCGCAATAAAGCGCATAAAGCGTTCCACATATTCAGGCCTGCCGATAAAGCGCTTTCGGAGCTCCGGATTCTGGGTTGCGATCCCGAAGGGACAGGTGCCGAGGTGACATACCCGCATCATCCGGCAGCCCATGGTAATCAGCGGTGCGGTCGCAAATCCGAATTCTTCCGCTCCCAGCAGCAGCGCAACCGCAACATCATGCCCGGTCATCAGCTTGCCGTCCGTTTCCAGCGTCACCTTCTGGCGCAGCCGGTTCCGGCACAGCACCTGATGCGCTTCTGCCAGGCCGATTTCCCATGGCAGCCCGGCGTGATGAACGCTGCTCATGGGAGCCGCTCCCGTGCCGCCTTCCCCGCCGGAGATCAGAATTCCGCCCGCGCCGGCCTTGGCGACCCCGCTGGCAATGGTCCCGACGCCGGTGGAGGAGACCAGCTTGACAGTAATCTTGGCCTGCTCATTGGCACACTGCAGGTCATAAATCAGCTCCGCCAGATCCTCGATCGAATAGATATCATGATGCGGAGGCGGGGAAATCAGGGAGATGCCCGGAGTGGAGCAGCGCGTTCTGGCCACGCTTTCCGTAACCTTGGGGCCGGGCAGATGTCCGCCTTCACCCGGTTTGGCTCCCTGCGCCATCTTGATCTGAATTTCCTTCGCGGAAAGCAGGTACTCCCGTGTCACACCAAAGCGTCCGGAGGCTACCTGTTTGATCGCGGAATTCAGCTCCGTCCCAAAACGTTCAGGAAGCTCCCCGCCCTCGCCGCTGTTGGATCTGCCGCCAAGATGATTCATCGCCTGCGCCATGCATTCATGCGCTTCGCGGGAAATGGAGCCGTAGCTCATCGCGCCGGTGCGGAAACGCCGGACGATTTTTTCAGCGGATTCCACTTCCTCCGTCGGAATCTCCCGGCAGGCGTCAAAATCAAAGGTCAGGCTGGACCGGATTGTTCGCGGTCCTTCATTCTCCACCCGGGCAGCGTATCGGTCAAACAGTTCCCGGTTATTCGTCCATACGGCCTGCTGCAGCAGATGGATCGTTTCGGGAGAATACAGATGCTCTTCTGCCTGCTCTCCGGTGCGCAGACGGTGGAGGCCGATACTGGGCAGTTCATTCCTCCCGGATGCGGAAAAAGCTGCCGCGTGATGAAAACGGCTGTCCGCCTCCACCCGGTTCAGATCTGTTCCGCCCAGGACATGGGGCGTATTCGTGAAGTATTGCTCCACAAAGGGCGCATCCAGGCCGACCGTCTCAAACAGCTGTGCGCTTTGATAAGCCTGCAGCGTGGAAACGCCCATCTTGGAAGCGATTTTCAGGATGCCCGCCGTCAGCGCCCTGTCATAATCCTGCACCGCCGTTCTCGGATCCTTGGCCACATATCCTTCCGCACAGAGTTCCCGGATACAGTCATGCGCCAGGTATGGATTCACCGCCCGGGCGCCGAAAGCAACCAGCAAAGCCAGCTGGTGAACATCCCGGGGCTCTCCGCTCTCCAGAACAACCGATACGGCGGTTCTTTTCCGAATATGAATCAGATGCTGTTCCAGCGCGGATACCGCCAGCAGGGATGGAATCGCCAGATGGGTTTCATCCACACCCCGGTCGGAGAGAATCAGGATATTGACGGCGTCCCGGCAGGCCTGGTCACAGCCGGCAAAAAAGGAACTCAGCGCGTCCCGCAGGGAGTCGGATGTTTTATAAAGAAGGGAAATGGTCCGGACCGAGAACGCGGGATGCCGTATCGAACGAATGCGGCTGAGTTCCTCCTCGGTCAGAACCGGAGAAAGCAGCTCCAGCACGGTGGCGTTGTCCGGCCCGTCCGACAGCAGATTGCCGTCATCACCGATATAGATGGAGCTGTCCGTTTTGATTTCTTCCCGCAGGGCGTCAATCGGCGGATTCGTTACCTGTGCAAACCGCTGCCGGAAATAATCGGACAGGATTGGATGTGTTTTGGAAAATACCGCCTGCGGTTCATCCGCTCCCATGGAAACAATGGGTTCCGTACCGTTCTGGGCCATGGGCAGCAGGATGTCATGCAGATCCTCCCAGGTATAATGGAAGGCTTTGCAGAGCTTTTGCCGGCTGCTTTCATCCGGGGAAACAGGCAGTTCCGGGTTTCCCGGCAGCTCGTCCAGCCTGAGCTGATGCTTCATCCATTCCCTGTAGGGATGCTGCGCCGCGTAAGCCATTTTCAGTTCTTCGCTCTCCCGGATTGTCCCCCGCTCCAGATCTGCTTCCAGGACGTCGCCGCCCTTCAGCTTCCAGCGCCGGAGAATATGCGCGTTCTCCTCGAACAGCACGCCGGCTTCGGAGGAAAGGATCAGGCGGTGATCATCGGTCAAAGCGCATCGGAGCGGGCGAAGGCCGTTCCGGTCCAGGGAGGCGCAGATCTTTTCTCCGTCCGAGTACAGAATCGCCGCCGGTCCGTCCCAGGGTTCCATCATGGTGGCATAATACCGGTACAGATCACGCCAGGGCGTTTCCGTTTTTCCGCCCTGCCACGGCTCCGGCAGGAGGATCATGCCCGCCAGGGACAGGGGAAAACCGTTCATGGCCAGAAACTCCAGCGTATTGTCCAGCATCTGGCTGTCGCTTCCGCCTTCCGTGACCACGGGCAGAACCCGCCGCATCTCTTCGCCCATCACCGGAGAAAACATGGTCTCCTCCCGGGCTTTCATGCGGTCATGGTTTCCACGGATCGTGTTGATTTCGCCGTTATGCAGCAGCATCCGCTGTGGATGCGCCTTGCTCCAGGATGGGAAGGTATTGGTGGAAAACCGGGAATGCACCATGGCCATCCGGCTCACATAGCGCACGTCCTGAAGGTCATCGTAGAAAGACCGAAGCTGGTTGACCAGCATCATCCCCTTATAAACGATGGTTCTGCTGGATAGCGAACAGATATAGGTATCCGTGTCCTGCTTTTCGAACACCCTGCGCAGCACATACAGCCGCCGGTCGAAATCCAGCCCGCCGGAGATGTCTGTGGGACGTTTCAAAAAGCACTGCCGGATCCGTGGCATGGTGCGCCGGGCCCCGGCGCCGAGCTGGGCCGGGTGGCAGGGGACATTTCGCCACCCCAGCACCGGGATGCCCTCCGAAATGGCAAGCTGTTCAAAAATACGGCACGCCTGATCGGCCCCGACTTCATCCTCCGGCAGAAAGAACATCCCCACGCCGTATTGGCCCGGGTCACCCAGGAGGATTCCTTCCTCCTGGGCCCAGGCTGTAAAAAGCAGATGCGGAAGGTTCGTCATGATCCCGACGCCGTCGCCCGTCGTTCCGAGGGCGTCGCTGCCCGCCCGGTGCGCCAGCCGTTCCACGATGGACAGCGCCTGGTCTACCGTACGGTGCGTCGCCTTGCCGGTCAGATCGGCGATGGCGCCGACGCCGCAGCTTTCGTGCTCCAGTTCCGCATGATACAGGGGATAAAGCCGGTCCTGCATGGTTATGCCTCCGTCCTCTTTGACGTTCTGATAATCTGTGCTGCGTAGTCCGCCATTTTCAGACCGTGATTCATGGCGTATTGCTGAATGTATCGGTGCGCTTCCGGCTCTGACAGGTGCTGTTCCTCCATCAGCAGCTGCTTGGCTTCCTCAACGATCTGCCTGGCGGAGCCCATCCGCCTCGGAAGCCTCATCTGGTGCAGCTGGCTGAGCATCTCGACCGCGCCGGCCACAGCCTGGCTGGAAGCCGGCATCGCCAGGCGGAAGATTTCCTGCGCTTCGCAGGAATCCAGGACCTCACGCCTGGCAATCAGCAGAATCTGAATCCGCTCGCCGTAGTCCCACTGCAGCTCGTCCGGCTTGCAGTCCGGCAGGCTGCCGATCAGGATCACAATCCCGTCATCACATTCATTCATGGTTCTTCGTATATCGCTGCCTGAGGTACAGCATCGGAAAACGCTGAAGCCCGAAGATACCAGCAGATGCAGCATCCGCTCGCGGCCGGTTTGCGATGCGCTGGCGATGACAATTCTCGCCATTGGCTTCCCCTCCTTTCTGGCTGGCAGCTCTGCATCCGGATCAGTACATCACGATATATCTGTCAATTTCCCACTGGCTGACATGGGTGCGGTAGGCATCCCATTCCTTTTCCTTTCCCTGCACATACTGGGACAGGACATGTTCTCCCAGCGCACCGCAGATGACCGGATCCGAAATCAGGCAGTCGATCGCTTCCCGCAGCGTTCCGGGCATGGAGCGAATCCCTTTCGCTTCACGGGTGGGGCCGTCCATCGCGAAAATATTCTCCGTGATTTCCGCCGGGGGGGTCATCCCCTTTTCAATTCCGTCAAGGCCGGCGGCCAGGCAAACTGCCATGTTCAGATACGGGTTGCAGCTGGGATCGGGGCAGCGAAGTTCGACGCGGGTTCCCATGCCGCGGGCGGCAGGTATCCGAATCAGGGCTGAGCGGTTGCTTGCGCTCCACGCCAGGTAGCAGGGCGCTTCATATCCGGGAACCAGCCGCTTGTAACTGTTGACAAGGGGGTTGGTGATGGCCGCCATGCCCCGGACATGGGCCAGAATTCCCGCGATAAAGGCATAGGCTTCCTTGCTGAGTCCCCGGTCGTCGGACGGATCTGCAAACACATTCTTCCCGTCCCTGAACAGGCTCATGTTCGTATGCATGCCGCTGCCGTTGATCCCGAAGACCGGTTTCGGCATGAACGTGGCGTGCAGCCCGTTCTTCATGGCCAGGGTTTTCACCGCCAGCTTGAAAGTCATAATGTTGTCTGCAGCAGTCAGCGCGTCGGCATATTTGAAATCAATTTCGTGCTGGCCGGCCGCGACCTCGTGATGGCTGGCTTCGATTTCGAATCCCATCTGCTCCAGGCTCATGCAGATTTCACGCCGGGTGCCCTCACCGTGATCCAGCGGTCCAAGATCGAAGTATCCCGCTTCGTCGCTGGTGCTGGTGGTGGGATGTCCCTGATCATCCGTCTGGAAGAGGAAAAATTCCATCTCCGGCCCCACGTTGAAAGAGTATCCCATGTCCGCCGCCTTCTGCAGCACCTTCTTCAGCACGCCCCGGGGATCACCGGCAAAGGGAGTGCCGTCCGGGTTATGGACGTCACAGATCAGCCGGGCGACCTTTCCGTGCTGGGGCCGCCACGGAAGAATGGTGAAAGTGTCCAGATCGGGCCACAGGTACTGGTCGCTCTCGTTGATCCGCACAAATCCCTCGATGGAACTGCCGTCAATCATAATCTGGTTGTTCACTGCCTTCTCAATCTGGCTGGCAGTGATGGCCACGTTTTTCAGCTGGCCGAAAATATCCGTAAACTGCATGCGGATGAACTCTACATCACCTTCCCGGACCATCCGGATAATGTCTTCCTTGCTGTACCTGCTCATAATCCAAACCTCCTCTTTGATAATAAAAAGGGCGAAGGAACCGGTCTGACCGGCTCCTTCGCCTTACATGCGAGCATTCTACATCCGGCCGAAAGTCATGTCAACCGGGAAATGGACTCAGCTGCTGTTTTTTTGCTGTTTTCGCAGTCTCATTCGACTGTCACGCTCTTGGCCAGATTTCGGGGCTTATCCACATCCAGTCCGCGGTTGACGCTGGTATAATATGCCAGCAGCTGCAATGGGACAGCGGCCAGTGACGGATAAAAATGGACGTCCGTTCTGGGAACATAGAGCGTAAAATTCACGGAATCCTCCACCTGAAAATTCCCGTTCGGGGTGATCCCCATCAGATAAGCTCCGCGGGACTTGCACTCCATCATGTTGGACAGCGTTTTTTCATACAGTCGGCTCTGGGTCAGCAGCCCCACCACCAGCGTATTGTCTTCCACCAGGCTGATCGTGCCGTGCTTCAGTTCTCCCGCCGCATACGCTTCAGAGTGGATATAGCTGATCTCTTTCATTTTCAGGCTGCCTTCCAGACTGATGGCATAGTCCAGTCCCCTCCCAATGAAAAAGATATCATGAGCGTTCACGATTTTGGAAGAAAACCACTGCAGTCGTTCCTTTTCCTCCAGGATCCGGCGAATCTTGTCAGGAAGCGTTCCCAGCTCTGCCAGATAGTCCGCCGCTGCCTCATCGGTGATTTTTCCCCGGACGGTTGCCAGTTTAATCGCCAGCACGTCCATCACGATCAGTTGGGCGCTGTATGCCTTTGTCGTGGCCACTGCGATTTCCGGTCCGGCCATGGTGTAGATCACGTGATCCGCTTCCCGCGCGATGGAAGAACCAACGACATTCACAACCCCCAGCGTCCGCACGCCCTGCTCCTTCGCCATGCGCAGCGCCGCGAGGGTGTCTGCGGTTTCTCCGGACTGGGAAATGGCGATGACAAGCGCATGCTCCGGGATGGGGATGGAACGGTAACGGAATTCAGAAGCAAGCTCCACCCGGACGGGAATCTGCGCAAGATCCTCGATCACGTACTGCGCAGCCATGCCGGCATGCCAGGCGGATCCGCAGGCAACAATCTCGATCTGCTGCGTTTCGGAAAGGATTTCCGGTGTCAGTCCCGCTTCCGTCAGCTGGATGCTGCCGTTATGGACCAGACTGCTGAGCGTATTCCGGACCGCTTCCGGCTGCTCATGGATTTCCTTCAGCATGAAATGCTCATAGCCATCCTTTTCCGCAGCGGACGTGTCCCAGGTGATTTCGGTCAGAGGCATCGTCTGTTCATCACCGTTCAGGTCGTAGAACACAACCGCATCGGGGGTCACCTTCGCCACCTGCAGATTGTCCGGGTAGTACACCTGTCGGGTATATTTCAGGATGGCCGGAACATCGGAAGCAATATATGCAGCATCTTCCCCGATGCCGATAATCAGCGGGGAATCCTTGCGGGCTGTGTAGATTTCATCCGGATAATCCTGGAACATGAATGCCAGCGCGTAGCTTCCCCGTACGCGGACCATCGTGCGCGTAATCGCGTCCACCGGACCGATTCGGTACTTCTTGTAGTAATAGTCCACGAGCTTGACAACCACTTCGGTATCCGTATCGCTGTAGAAGCGGTACCCGTGCCGCAGCAGCTTCTCCTTCAGTTCGGCATAGTTTTCGATAATCCCGTTGTGGACCCCCACCACGGCTGATTCTACAGCGCCGCTTCCGGATCCGGAGCAGTTCCCGCTGACATGGGGATGTGCGTTGACAAGGCTCGGATCGCCGTGCGTTGCCCAGCGGGTATGGCCGATGCCGCAGGTTCCGGCAATCGCTCTTCCCTGATCCGTTTTATCCGCCAGATGGATCAGTTTGCCGGTTGCTTTTACAACCTCCGCCGGTTTTGCGCCGTCCCGGACTGCCAGTCCCGCGGAATCATAGCCCCGGTATTCCAGTCGGGACAGTCCTTCCAGTAAAATCGGGCCTGCGGCTCTGTGCCCTGTGTATCCGACGATTCCACACATTGGATGACCCTCCTTTTCACCATAGCGTTTAAAAATAAGATGTATTATAATGTCTTATATGATGTTGTCAAGAGAATCGCTGAAATCCTTTGTTTTTTTGCTGTTCTTGCGGGGGCCGGCAGCACACCCTTTCCGCTTTTCCTTCTTTACTGTTCCAGGCACAGCAGAACCCGCTCATTGGCAAGATCGTGATACAGCATACAGTTCATCCTGCTGACATCCGCCAGGCGAACCACATCCTGCCATTTAAAGCCCTGCGGAATGGCAGAGATCAGATTCTCCGTTTCCTGGAGCAGTTCCGGATGAAAATGCACCGTCTTCTGACCGGGGAATACAGCTGTATAAAGGATCTGAGCTTCCACCAGGTCCTGAAAAATATGGCTGCCGTAGGACAGCTCCGGATTGTAGCCGGCTCTGCTCTCTGCCATCTCACAGATGGCTTCGAAGCTGCTGATATCGGAAAATGCCGTAGGAACGCCAAGTTCCGGGGAGGATGTGCCGATTCGTCCGGGAGTCATCAGCATCATATGTTTCCCCTGATCCCGGTACTTCCAGTTGATCTGCCCGACCAGTGTGGCTATCTCAGGCTTCTCTGCATAGGGCAGCAGATAATACCTGACCGGATCGATGTACACGATCAGATCCAGCCTGGTTTTCCTGGAAAGTCCCATGGAAGCATTGCGGGTTTCAAGCAGAATTCTGTCCTCCGGGATATTCTCCGGGAGCGTTACGCCCCCCGCATCCTGGAATACCTGCAGCGGCCTGCACTGGAGCAGATTGATCATGTACTCCCTGTTCTCCGATATGTTGATGGTGAACTCAATGTCTACCGGCAGGCCGTATTCATCCTGGATGCAGTGCATCATGCGCGCCATCCGCTTCATCATTTCGGTATTCCGGACCAGCCCCAGGCAGGAAATAAAGCAAACCGGACGATGGATCCCCTGCTCCCGGAGTGTTTCCTCAGCCTCCGTGTCGTGCTCCAGGGTCTGGTATTTCAGGAATGCCGGCAGGATCGGTTCCAGCTCCTGCAGCGAAATTCTGCCCAGCTGTCTGCCTTTCAGATCCACAACTTCCACTTTCCGCTGCGAATACCGGTGTTTTTCCGCCAGTGTGGTGCAGTTGGTCGCTTCCGGCTTGTCCAGGCTGACCAGTCTCGGATAGGATCCCTCGGTTCTGTCCACAGCTGAAGTGCCCAGTCCCATGACCAGCCGAAGCATCCCTGCAGCGGAATCGATGTCCTTCAGAAATTTATATGGGCTGATGGAGTATCCGACCCCTGCCGCGCATGGCATATAATAGCTCCCGTATACAGAACCCGAAACCCGCATGACAAGGAGCGCCATCTGTTCATCCCGCCGGTCCAGGCCGTGTCTCTTCCGGTAGTCCAGTGCGGACAGTCCCGCAGCGCTGGCGTATACGGTTCGGACAGCGTTTTCGAATTCCTCCAGCCTTTCCTCGGGTGTGCCGCGGTTGGCGCAGAAAACCGATTCGTATTTGCCGGCGAAAGCATTTTCAAACCCGTCTTCCAGAATGCTGCTGGATCGGATGATATAGGGATCCTGCCCGTAGTATTCCAGAATATGCCTGAACCGTTCCTTTGTTTCCGGAGAGAATACTCCGTTTTTCAGATGCTCCCGAAGGTCGTCCGCCAGTTCAAAATACCCTTCCTCCGTTCGCTGACGGATCCGCAGGTCCCAGAATTCGTTGTCCACAATATATGTATAAAATACATCCGAACCTACATAAAAGGAATCATGCGGTTCCAGGACCCGGTCGATGTCCGGCGCAAGGTTGCGGATCATGGCTCTGGCCAGCAGCATGCCGCAGGTTTTCCCGCCCACCATGCCGGTTCCCACCATGTGATCCCGTACCTGAAAGTAATCCTCCGGACGAAAGTGTTTTTTCACGAGGATCCGCAGGTTCTCATCCCTGGTCATCATAATGTTGCACATCCGTGCACATTGTTCTTCAACCGGGATCCCGTTCTCATGCAGCAGTTTTGTCTGATTGAAAAAGCGATCCCAGGAATCGGTGTATTGTTCCTCCAGCGTCCGCTGGCATCGGTTCATGACCTGATAAAAGCGGCTGGTCTGAACACCGTCCTGAATGGGCTGTATCTGCCCCGTTGACGGATGGAACAGGTGCGGCAGAAACATGGTGTCAGAATCCCGTTTCCAGACCTTCTGCGGACGGATATAGACCGCTTCATTGCCGAGGTCAGAATAAACATCCAGAAACAGCTGTGTTGTATTGTTGATCTTGGTAATCGCGCTGAAGGAATGGCGTCCGCGGATAATGGGAAAAAAAGCAACCGTATCCAGGATAAACAGAAATGGACAGGTCACCCGAAAGAAATTTCCCATCATCAGGTCTGTCGCCCAGGCTGTCTGCAGCTCTGACAGGCAGTCAAATATATAAAAGGCCTCCCTGCCTTCCTGTTCGATGATCCGGTGGATATCGACCGTAAAGGTTTCAAACCGGTGGGATAGCGGAATGCAGATCCGTTTGACCTCCGGGCATTCAGCCACCAGCTCCGGATGATTTGCAAACCGGAAATAGATGATTCTTCGCCCGTCCTTCTTCGCCTGTTCCACAAATGGATCTGAGAAAAGGCGAAATTCGTCCAGGGAGGAAACACGCCAGACAACATTGTCTCCCATGCGGATATAATCCAGCGCCTGATCCAGCGCCGGAAGGCCCGACATTACTTTTTCATAGGCTGCCATGAATTGTTTCCTCCTTCTGGTACGGGTTTTCAGCCCCCGGGCTGAACTTCAGCTCCCCGGAGCACACCAGGAGCATACCAAAAAACAGGCAGGGGAGTCCTTGCGGACTCCCTTGCCTTTCAAAGGCATGGTAACATATTCTGACCTGTTTGTAAAGGAAATCCCGATGTCTTAATCTGACTGCAGCGCGTCATATCCTTCTTCACCGGTACGGACACGGACCACATTCTCTACATCATAAACGAAAATCTTGCCGTCACCGATATGCCCGGTATGAAGCACCGCACATGCAGTATCGATCACCTGGCGGACGGGAACCTTGCTGACCACAATATCCACCTGCACCTTGGGCAGAAGGGTCACTTCCACCGGTGTGCCGCGGTAGTATTCAGGCTTCCCCTTCTGTGCGCCATAGCCCATCACGTTGGTCACCGTCATGCCCGTGATGCCGATCTTGTTCATGGCGGTCTTCAGCGCTTCAAGGCTGGCGGGACGGCAGATAATCTGCACCCGGGTGTAAACCGGTTCGCCCGGAGCCCGTTCCGCCTTTCTCGGTACGGCAGGAGATATTTCCTGTGCAGAAATGGCAGGCGCGGGCGCGGGGATTGCGCCGGGTGATTCATAACCCTCTTCAGGCAGGATTCCAAAACCGGAATAGGCAGTATACAGGCCATGCTCGCTCCGGTCGAGGCCCAGGATCTCATCCGTTGCGTCAGCCCGCAGACCCATCGACTTTCTGATCAGCAGGAAAACAATCGTGATAATCGCCGCCGTCCATCCGATGGTCGCCAGCACGCCGAGAATCTGGATCCCGAGAAATTGAACTCCCCCGCCGTAAAACAGGCCTTTCATGGTCGTGCCGCCGGTGGCAAACAGTCCCGTCAGAATCGTACCGAGAGCACCGCAGACGCCATGTACGGAAATCGCACCGACCGGGTCGTCAATCCGGACCACTTTATCGAAGAACTCCACGGCAAGAACGATTACGAATCCGCAGGCCAGTCCGATCAGCGCTGCCCCGAAAGGGTTCACCGCGTCGCATCCCGCCGTAATTCCGACCAGGCCTGCCAGCGCCGCGTTAAAGGTCATGGACACATCCGGCTTCCCATAGCGGAGCCAGGTAAAGAGCATGGTCGTCAGGGTTGCCACCGCGGCAGCAAGGTTGGTATTGAAGAACACCAGCGAAGCGCTGCTGATCAGCGAATCGCTGTCCATGCCCACGGTGGATGCGCCGTTGAATCCGAACCAGCAGAACCAGAGAATGAATACGCCCAGTGCGGCAATGGACAGGTTGTGACCGAGGATGGCCCTCGGTTTCCCGTCCTTCCCATACTTTCCGATACGGGGGCCCAGGATCTTCGCACCGATCAGAGCGCATACACCGCCGACCATATGAACAGCCGTTGAACCCGCGAAATCATGGAAGCCCAGATTCGCCAGCCATCCGCCGCCCCAGATCCAGTGGCCGGATACCGGGTAAATGAACAGTGAGATCGCCGCGGAATAGATGCAGTAGGCGGAGAACTTCGTCCGTTCAGCCATGGCGCCGGAAACGATGGTGGCGCTGGTGGCACAGAACACCGTCTGGAAGATGGCGTAGGCCCAGAGCGGGACTCCGGCCGGAAGGATATGACTGTAGTCCTTCATAATGAAAGGATCAATCCAGCCGAACAGCGCGGTGCCGGCGCCGAACATAATGCCGTATCCGAACATCC
>JAEEGL013497537.1_pt1 | contig 12901 bp, 7 predicted proteins | sample 9134231 | NCBI WGS metagenome assembly JAEEGL01 (sample SAMN16246548, study PRJNA631951) | gut metagenome | biome: gut microbiome; feature: rumen; material: fiber-attached | host: Bos | place: Iran: Karaj | collected 2018-10 | reverse complement strand
CTTCTGCTGCTCTAACTCAGCCTCAATGAGAGCCTTGTGAGAAACAACAACATTGCGGAACTCCTGATTGATCTTCACAACCTTGAATTCCATTGTCTTTCCTACGAACACGTCGTAGTCACGGATAGGATGAACATCAATCTGGCTACCGGGCAAGAAGGCCTCGATACCGAATACGTCAACGATCATACCACCCTTAGTGCGACACTTGATGTAACCCTGGATAACCTCTTCGTTATCAAGAGCTGCATTAACGCGCTCCCAACTCTTGCTCATGCGAGCTTTCTTGTGAGAAAGAAGAAGCTGACCTTTCTTGTCCTCCTGATTCTCAACATAAACTTCAACGATGTCACCAACTTTCAAGTCTGGGTTGTAACGGAACTCAGAAGCGGGGATAATACCATCGCTCTTGTAACCAATGTTAACGATAACCTCTTTCTTGTCAACAGAAATAACTTTACCGTCAACAACCTGATGCTCAGAAACTTTATTCAAAGTCTCATCATAAGCCTTGGTTAATTCCTCTTTACTAACACCTGCACTACTGTTACTCTCAAATTGTTCCCAATCGAAGTCCTCAAGCGGTTGCACGTTTTTAAAATCTGACATAAATAAAAAATTGTGGTACACAGTACCTGATTAAAAATTAAACATGTGAATAAACTCTTTGCTTTACCCTTTTTGAATAAAAGCGGGTGCAAAGGTACAAAAATTTTAATAAATAAAAGATTTTTATACTGTCTTTTTTAGATAAATCATTGAAAAATAATTATTTTTCCTTCTCTTCGGATTCTTTTTTTCTCACTATACCGAAAAGATCACGCCAATTATTGAAATCCTTCTTCAAAATCAATCCTATACCCTGTGTGTTCAGACTGTTTTTGGTAAAGTACCGGTCATTCGTCTGATTATATACCTTGATGGCGAGATTACCGTTGGGGAAAAGGAGATAACGGATATCGAAATCTCCAATAAAAGAAGTGGTGGCATTGGCATTGTCGCGATATCCGAACTGGCCGTTAATCAACAGTCTGTTGTTCAGCAAACGTCCTGAAAGCAGTCCTTCATACTCGGCATTGTTGAAACCTTCGTCACCTGTAGAGATATTTGCCCCAAAATTCCAGTTGTTGGAATTGACGAAATTACTGAGCACATTACTGATCTGTTGACTGATAGTACCACTGAGTAACGACTGCATGGCAAGGGATGTCTGACTCTGTGAATTGTTTTCTCCAGCATTATTCTCTTGCTGATTGTAGAAACGTCCGATGGAAAGGAGGTATATCACTTGTTGATTCATTTCTTCCTCGCTGTTAATCAGTGAACGGATCATCTGGTTGGCGTCAGCACTTACCGTCGGCATGTCTAAGTCGAAATCTACCCGTGGGGCAGAAGCTGTACCTCCGATATTCATCATACAGTCGACACGGACATTATTCGAGGTAAACGAACGCCCTAACTGCAGGTCACTCAACGATACACCATTGATAGTATACAATGCCTTCAGGTCAAGTGCTGCCTCATAAGGATCACCACCGAAGACGATAGAACTGCCATCCTGGAACTGGAAATCTTTCTTGATGACATTCTGTATGGTCAGTTTGTACACCCCATGGTCAACCATATAAGTACCGAACATATTGAAAGAGCCTTTGTTATAATAAGAGGCACGAATAGCCCCGTTGCCATTCAAGGCAATATAATCACCACTCTGGCGGTCCATCAGCAATCTCAGGGTAGCATTGGGGTTCGCATTAATCAGGAAGTTGAGATGAATATCCGACACGTCATCATCAATGACAATGGGACGTGCGAGTTCTTCATTTTCAACAGAATCCATGGCCTGACGGTCACGCCATGTGATAAATCCCTGATCGGTGATAGCATCCGGACTGGCCGCATTATACTCGATGAAACTGCCTTTTTCCGGCGTTACATTGATATCGAAGTCTATTCTTCCGTTCCTTCCTTTGATGGCACAGTCACCTGTTCCATATACTGTTCCAAAGAATGTATCATCACCATAATCATGGAAATCATAACAGAGCAGATTCTGAGCATTGATATCCAGATCGTATGTCAAACGTGTTAGATAAATATGGTGTAACGCTCCGTTGATGATGCCAATATTATTGTGACGATCGTATAATGTATCTTGATGGAAGATAATCTCATTGGGTATCAGCCGGATGGTATCCCCCCGTAACCAATAGTGCGTATTGAGTGTCTTGATGTCCAGATCTCCATCGGCAACCACCATACCCGTCAGATTGATAAGTTTCAGATCTCCAAATAGATTCAGGCTTCCGCTACATCGAAGATTGATGTTATCCATAAAACTTCCACAGAAGCTTTTCAGGAACTCACCACGGGTATTGTTGGCATCTATATTCAAGTCGATATAATTCTTCGACGGCGACACATATCCTTTGATGATTGTCTGAGCATGGTTATCATCATCCGCATGAGCATCGATATCTATCTGTTTCTCTTGGGTGTTCCAGGAAGTCTTGGCAAACAGTGTACCCATTCTACCTTCCTGGAATCGGAAATCATCAACGCGTAAATCAGCATCTGCTTGGAAATTGCTGAATGCAGAACGGATGAGAGCCTTTCCGGTAGCTTTACCGTCGAAGGTTACAGAATGGAAGTTCACCAGATCAAGGATATATCTCACATCTACTCCTTTCAGGTCAACCACCAGTGAGTCATCAGGATTTTTGTCAGCCTTGCCATAGACGATGATATGCTGGTCTTGATGCTCCACGGCAAAATAGTCGACAGTCAGATCGTTATCACAGTAAACGATATCAGAAGGTTGTACACGCCATATCGTATCATTGATAAGTATATCTGAGTGATGTACGCGCATATGAGCTGCCTGCTTTCCTTCGGGAGTCTTGAAGAAATCCGTACTGCTACGCAGATTACCTTTCATATGCCATTGACCGTCACCTTCCCATGTCAACACACTCTCCAGACTATTATTGCCGGCAAGGGCCTCCAATCCGATGTCCATCATCTCTTTATTGTCCATCACTTTCTTACCCTTCACACGGAAATTGATATTCTTGTCCTCATCAGTATCTGCCTTCAGTGAGAATGCCTGATAGTTATTGCCATTATAACTGAAGTTGGGTAAAGAGAGGTTCAACTGCAACTGATTGTTCACATCATCCACCATGGCATTCATTTTCATGGGGGCATGCAGACTGACTGGTAATCCCGTAAATGCTTGTAGCCAGTCGGTTTTATTGATAGTCGACTGCAGGGTAAAGGCATTGTTATACGATTTACCTGTTTTGGGCTGTCGTTTGATGATGCCGGGCAGGGTAGGGATGCGGTCTGCCAACATGTTCATCACACTGTTTACGACAGTAGAATAATCGTATCGTCCGTTTACTTTCAGTGAACCGAAATCACTGTTCACCACCAGTTGTCTGCCCGACGCTGTCTCCTCAGACACCAGTGATAATTGTTTCAGTTCATACTGTTGCTCGGGTGAGAAGAAAGAGAAATCATCTATCAGGATGTTTCCTGTCATATCATTCAGACTGCTTCCTTTCACATCAGCCTCCATGTTCGCGTTAAAGGTAGTATTCTCCCAATCACCGGTGATCTTCATGGCATGGGGATTGAAATTCTGCAAAGTAAGATTCATCTTACCATCGATCATCTTCCCATTAATTCCCACAATGCCATCTAAATGCAGCATACCATTGGAATCGTCCATCATCAGCACACCGTCGAAGACTTTATTCTGGAACGTACCGTCAACATTAATATTTTTATAGGTATAGTTCTGGAAATCCAAATGAGGAATATCTCCTTTCACTGTCAGTAATGTCTGAGGATGGAAAAGAGAATTATTGTTTGCCGGCAACAAGCCAGACACTTCAACGTCTGCACTGAGGGTTCCCAAACGATTATCGGCAATGATCTTTCCCAAGTCAAGGTTGTCAGTCTGTAGTTGTGCCGAAAACTGTTGATGCTTCTTCACAGCATCTACCGTTGCATTCCCGACAGATGTTGTGAGGTTCCCGTTCAGAGCATACTGTCGGTCAGACAAACGCATATTTCCTGAATATTGGATATCTCCAAACCGACTGAGTGTCTGGAATATCGAATTGTCGGAACGTGGATTGACTGCCAACGACTGGAGCATACTTCCATTCACCTTCATCTGATCAAAATGCACCTCTAATGCAGGATGCTGGAGCCAGTGGGTGAGCGTTCCGTCTGCCACAACTGCCAACTCATCACCGGAATGAATATTCAATGTGTTGACATTCAAGATATTATTACTGCCTTCAAAAGAGGTATTCAGATGAAGAGGTTGTGAAAATGAGGATAGGGCAGGGAGGAACCCAGACAGATCGCTTAACAATACTTTAGAGTCGGAAATTTTTCCTTTTAACCCAAACTGCTGAAAATTGAATTTTTCCTCTTTATTGGGATTCGTCAATACCAAAGAATCGACATTCAATGCCGTGTTCGGCAACTCTAATGACAGATTGCTCAGAAGAATCTTCTCATTGGACCGGTTTAATTTGAAAGCAAGAGATTTAATGACAGTACCGGACACCTCTTCTTTCATCGCCAGCTTTTTCATGATCAGATCCAAGCCATCATCATTCAACGACGGTATCAAAGCATGCATACTGATGTCTCTCAGATGAAGATGATCAGTGGAGAATTTTCTGTCGGTATTGGGGATATCCCATCGGTCATAATTGATATTACCATGTCTTATCACCAATGAGTTGATAGAAACCTCCGGAGAGGCTTTTTTCACACTGTCTTTCGATGCCAAAGCATCCAATGCAAACTGAAAATTCGTGGGAGACTGTGCGTCTTTCTTGTACAAATCAGCTTGCATGCCGAAAAGTTGTGCCGATGAAATGGACACTTTTTTCTTATACAGCAGGTCATACAAGGATAGTTTCACCGATGCTCTTGAAGCTTTCAGCATGGGTTTCTTCGACTGATCATAGATCAGCACATCATCGATGATGATACGGTTGAGGAGACCTAAATTGACTTTCTTTACCTGTACCTCTGTGTTGAGTTTGTTGCCTACAACCTGAGCTACCTGAGAACCGAGAAAACGTTGTACCGGTGGCAGTTGTACAAGGACAACAGCCAGGAGATACAAGCCCACTATAGCCCATATCACACCCGTAATAATATGTTTAACAGTTCTCATTTCTCAAATTTGCTACAAAAATACATTAAAAAGAGAAAACAACAGATATTTTCAAATATTTTTTATTCCAATAACATGTTTTTTAGATATATTTTTCTATCTTTGCAAATTAAGAAATGCATATATAACCAAATTTATTATAATAGTTATGCTATGGCAAATGTAATTAAGTTACGAAAGGGCTTAGACATTAACCTTGTTGGCAAACCGAAGAAAGAAAAGATTCCTGTTAAAGGTGGCAGTGAGATTGCCTTAACACCGGAATCCTTCTTAGGTGTAACGCCAAAGATCGTTGTCAAAGAGGGTGATTATGTCAAGGCCGGGGATGCCTTGTTTGTTAACAAGAACTATCCCGAGGTTAAGTTTGCATCGCCTGTCAGTGGAAAGGTTTCTGCTGTAGTGCGCGGCGAACGAAGAAAACTGCTGTGCGTTAAGGTGTTAAAGGATGATGTTCAACAGTTTGTTGACTATGGACAGAAAGATCCTCGAACCTTAGATGGACCAGCTGTCATCAATGCTTTGCTGGAGGCAGGAATCTTCGGTTTCATCGACCAACTGCCGTATGCTGTATCCACCAATCCCACTGTGATGCCCCGTGCTATCTTTATCAGTGCTTTACGCGACAAGCCATTGGCTGCCGACTTCGAATACGAGTTGGAGGGTAATGAGCGCGATTTTCAAAGCGGACTAACAGCGTTGTCAAAGATTGCCAAGACCTATCTGGGCATTGGCAGTAAGCAGTCGGCTCTTGCTCTCACTGCAGCTAAGGATGTGGAAATCAACATCTTTGATGGACCGTGTCCTGCTGGTAATGTAGGTGTACAGATCAATCACATTGCCCCTGTCAACAAGGGTGAGGTAGTATGGACAGTAGATCCCTCTGCTGTGATCTTTATCGGACGTCTTTTCAACACCGGTAAGGTAAATCTCTGTCGTACTATCGCCATTGTGGGTAGTGAGGTGAATAACCCTGCCTATGCGGATGTGATGATAGGAGAGAAGATTAATAATGTGTTGGATGGTCAGTTGAAAGCTGATAGCCATGTACGTATTATCAATGGCAATGTGCTCACCGGCAAACCATGTACGATGGATGATGTAGTAGGTGCCCACACTTCTGAGATCACCGTTATCCCTGAGGGTGATGATGTTGATGAACTGTTGGGATGGATCATGCCACGTGTGAACGATTTCTCTACCAACCGTAGTTATTTCTCCTGGTTACAGCCGAAAAAAGCCTACAAGCTTGATGCCCGTATCAAAGGTGGTGAGCGTCATATGATCATGAGTGGAGAATATGATAAGGTGTTGCCGATGGATATCATGGGTGAGTATCTCGTGAAAGCCATTATCGCCAATGATATCGACCAGATGGAGGCTTTAGGCATTTATGAGATTGCTCCTGAAGATTTTGCCCTGGCAGAGTTCGTGGATTCCTCTAAGTTAGAGTTGCAGAAGATTATCCGTAATGGATTGGATATGTTACGTAAAGAAAATGCATAGGATATGAGCGCACTAAGAAACTATATCAATAAGATCAAGCCCAACTTCCAAGAGGGAGGTAAGCTGCACGCTTTCAGAAGCGTCTTTGATGGCTTCGAGACATTCCTCTATGTGCCTAACGAGACAGCAAAGAGCGGTACAAACATCCATGATGCCATCGACTCGAAGCGTATCATGAGTTTTGTGGTCATCGCCCTGCTGCCGGCGCTCTTATTCGGAATGTATAACATCGGTTATCAGAACTATGCTGCCGCGGGTACATTGGAAACAGCAGGATTCATCGAGATATTCGTCTATGGATTCCTCGCTGTGTTACCCAAACTGCTGGTCAGCTATATCGTAGGTCTTGGCATTGAGTTTGTTGTGGCTCAGTGGAAAGGTGAGGAGATACAGGAGGGTTACCTTGTATCCGGAATGATCATCCCACTGATTATGCCTATCAACACTCCGCTGTGGATGCTGATCCTCGCCATTGCCTTCTCGGTGATCTTCGTGAAAGAGATCTTCGGAGGTACGGGAATGAATATCTTCAACGTTGCCGTGGCAACACGTATGTTTATCTTCTTCTCTTATCCGTCAACGATGACGGGTGATACCATCTGGGTATGCGACCACAGTATCTTCGGATTGGGAAACAATCTGCCTGATGCATTCACGGCTGCCACGCCATTAGGTGATCTGGCTCAGGGCATTGCTCCTCAAGCCAGTCTGTGTGACATGATCTTGGGCTTTATCCCCGGTTCCATCGGAGAAACATCGGTCATCGCCATAGCCATCGGAGCTATTATCTTATTATGGACAGGTGTGGCTTCCTGGAAGATTATGCTCAGCGTATTCCTCGGTGGAGGACTGATGGCTGCCTTATTCTCAGGATTGGAGATGACTGCCATTCCTTGGTATGAGCATCTGATATTAGGTGGTTTCTGCTTTGGAGCAGTCTTTATGGCTACCGATCCTGTTACCAGTGCCCGCACGGAGACAGGTAAGTGGATTTACGGTCTCTTTATCGGTGCTATGGCTGTCATTGTTCGTGTGATGAACCCGGGATATCCCGAGGGTATGATGCTTGCCATCTTCTTTGGTAATATGATTGCTCCGCTGATCGACTACTGTGTTGTCCAGCGTAATATTTCCCGTCGTGCTAACCGTGTTAAATAAATAAGGAGGAAAAGAATATGAAGACAAATTCAAATACTTATACGGTTATATACTCGGCAATCATGGTTGTCATCGTGGCATTCCTGCTGGCCTTCGTGTCACAGGCACTGAAGAGTCGTCAGGAAGCCAATGTCGCTCTTGATATCAAGAAGCAGATACTCAATTCGCTCAATCTCCGCGGACTGAGTGATGCCGATGCTGAAGCAAAATATCAAGAGGTGGTGAAAGAGGAAAAAGATGTCGATGGGTTGAAAGTCTATGAGTGTAAGATTGACGGCCAAGATATCGTGGTAGCCTACCTGAAGGGAATGGGTCTCTGGGGAGGCATCAGCGGCTATATCTCCATTGATAATGAAGGTAAGGTGTACGGAGCTTATTTCAACCACGACTCTGAGACAGCCGGTCTGGGTGCTGAGATCAAGGACTCACAGGCTTGGCAGGAGAAATTTATTGGCAAGAATATCTGGGATGAGAAAGGTAATGTGGTTCTCTCCGTTGTAAAGAAGGTAGAAGATCCCAATACGCAGGTTGACTGTGTTACCGGAGCCACACTTACTTCCAATGGTGTAGATGCTATGATTAAAGATGGTATGAAGAATGTGAAGAATTATGCCATAGGCCGTCTCATGGAGTCTATCATAAGTAAGGATTCCACTACCGTTGTTGAACCTAAAGCAGAGGAGGAATAGTTATGAGCAAGTTATTTAGTAAAGAGAACAAAGAGGTTTTCATGAACCCGTTGAACTTGGACAACCCGATACTTGTTCAGGTGCTTGGAATCTGTTCGGCATTAGCGGTGACAGCCCAGCTCAAGCCCGCTATTGTCATGGGATTGGCTGTTACCATCATTACGTCCTTCTCGAATGTGATCATCTCACTGATCCGTAAGACCATCCCCAACCGCATTCGTATCATCGTGCAGCTGGTGGTTGTCGCTGCTTTGGTTACGATCGTCAGTCAGGTGTTGAAGGCTTTTGCCTATGACGTGAGCGTACAGTTGTCTGTGTATGTCGGACTGATCATCACTAACTGTATTCTGATGGGTCGTCTGGAGGCTTTTGCGATGATGAACAAGCCCTGGCCCTCATTCCTCGACGGTATTGCCAACGGTTTAGGTTATGCGATGATCCTGATCATCGTGGGAGCTGTCCGTGAGCTCTTCGGCTTTGGTACACTCTTAGGATTCAAGATCTTCCCGCAGGCTTTCTATGATGCAGGTTATATGAACAACGGTATGATGACAATGCCGGCAATGGCTCTGATCCTCGTGGGTTGTGTCATCTGGGTACATCGTGCTTATTTTTATAAGGAGAAATAATTATGGAACATATTATCAATTTGTTTTTCAGGTCGATATTCGTCGACAATATGATATTCGCATTCTTCCTTGGAATGTGTTCATATCTTGCCGTCTCAAAGAATGTCAAGACATCGTTAGGACTGGGTATGGCTGTGACCTTCGTGCTGTTGGTTACCGTGCCCGTTGATTATCTGCTCCAGACAAAGGTACTCGGACCCAACTGTATCGTCGAAGGGGTAGATCTCTCATACCTCAGTTTCATACTCTTCATTGCCGTCATCGCCGGTATGGTACAGCTGGTGGAGATGATCGTTGAGAAATACAGTCCTTCACTGTATGCCTCATTAGGAATCTTCCTGCCGCTGATTGCCGTCAACTGTGCTATCATGGGTGCATCACTGTTCATGCAACAGCGTATCAATCTGGATCCGCTGAACACACAGTATATCGGCTCGGTATGGGATGCCATCGTCTATGCTATCGGTAGTGGTATCGGCTGGACACTGGCCATCGTCTCTCTGGGAGCCATCCGCGAGAAGATGGCATATACGGATGTTCCCAAGCCTTTGCAGGGATTAGGTATCACCTTCATCACCGTGGGTTTGATGGCCATGGCGATGATGTGTTTCTCAGGACTTAAAATATAATAGGAGGATATAGCAATGTTGAATTTCATATTAGCAAGTATTGGTGTATTCCTCGTAATCATCCTGCTGGTGGTTGCCATCCTCTTGGTAGCCAAGAAATACCTGTCACCCAGCGGTAATGTGAACATCGAGATTAATGGTGATAACGTGATCAGTGTTCCGCAAGGCTCGTCACTGATGACTACACTCAATGAGAATGGTATCTTCCTGCCTTCTGCCTGCGGTGGAAAAGCCTCCTGCGGACAGTGTAAGGTGCAGGTGCTTGAGGGTGGGGGAGAGATCCTCGATTCCGAGCGCCCACACTTCTCACGTAAGGAGATCAAAGACCACTGGCGCTTAGGTTGTCAGTGTAAGGTGAAGAGCGACATGAAGATCAAGGTGAGCGAGAGCATCCTCGGCGTTAAGGAATGGGAGTGCGAGGTGATCTCCAACAAGAATGTTTCTTCATTTATCAAAGAATTCATCGTGGCATTGCCACCGGGTGAGCACATGGACTTCATCCCCGGTTCTTACGCACAGATCAAGATCCCGGCATACGATTGTATCGACTACGATAAAGACTTCGATAAGAATGATATCGGACCGGACTACCTGCCATCGTGGGAGCGTTTCAATATCTTCTCACTCAAGGCACACAATCCGGAAGACACTATCCGTGCATACTCTATGGCTAACTATCCTGCTGAGGGTGACCGTATTACACTGACGGTGCGTATCGCCACAACGCCGTTTAAGCCCAAGCCGGAAGTAGGATTCATGGATGTGCCTACAGGTATCGCTTCATCGTATATCTTCTCCCGCAAACCAGGTGATAAGGTGATCATGAGCGGTCCTTACGGTGATTTCCATCCGATCTTCGACTCAAAGAAAGAGATGATATGGGTAGGTGGAGGTGCCGGTATGGCTCCTTTGCGTGCACAGATCATGCACATGACGAAGACACTGAACACCCGTGACCGTGAGATGCATTTCTTCTATGGTGCCCGTGCCTTGGTAGAAGCATTCTTCGTGGAGGACTTCCTTGAACTGGAAAAGGAATTTCCTAATTTCCATTTCCATCTGGCACTTGACCGTCCGGATCCAGCTGCTGATGCTGCCGGTGTGAAATATACTGCGGGCTTCGTTCATCAGGTGATGTACGAGACATACCTGAAAGATCATGAAGCACCCGAGGATATTGAATACTACATGTGTGGACCAGGGCCGATGTCCAAGGCTGTTCAGGGAATGCTTGACTCATTAGGTGTTGAACCTGAAAGCATCATGTTCGACAACTTCGGATAATGATTGTTTAGAGTCTAGAGTCTAGGGTTTAGGGTTTAGGGTTTAGAGTCTAGAGTATAATAAAAGTGAGGACAGATCGAAATCGTTTCTGTTCTCATTTTTTTTATTTTAATTATTCATATAAATTTGGGGAATCATATAGGAGTTGGTAAAAGACGCTGAAACTGTCATCGCTCAATAGCTGCAGATAGGGCATTGAATTTATTTTTCAATATACTCTATTTATCATAATGCTGATTATCTTAAAATAAAACATTTCCAATTCTAAACACTGTTATCCTGGAAAAACAACGGAAAACAATTATTTTTTAATCAATCACTCTTATATATTAATTATTCTTCGTAAATTTGTAGTTTCAAAAGAGACACTATGACGAGAAAAGCAAACGACGCGCAATATATAGAAGTAAAAAATGTACGCGTAAATAATCTCAAAGGAATATCCATCAATATTCCGCGCAACCAGTTCATCACGATCACCGGTGTTTCTGGCAGCGGAAAATCATCCTTGGCTTTCGACACGCTGTATGCCGAAGGACAACGACGTTATGTAGAATCTCTCTCGAGTTATTCACGGCAATTCCTCGGAAGAATGAAAAAACCTGAGTGTGACTACATCAAAGGACTGCCGCCGGCCATTGCCATCGAACAGAAAGTGATTGCCCGCAATCCCCGCAGTACTGTGGGCACAAGCACCGAGATCTATGAATACATGCGTTTGCTCTTTGCACGTATCGGACATACCTTCTCACCCGTCAGTGGACAGGAAGTGAAGAAAAACACCACAGAGGACATCTCCAACTGTATGCTTCAGTTTGATAACGGCACAAAATTCGTGTTGCTCTCCCCTATCAGAATCCCCTCAGGAAGGACCCTCAAGCGTCAACTCGAGATGGAGATACAACAAGGATATGCACGTATCTATTATAAAGGAGAATTCTATAGAATCGACGATTTCATCGAGGATAAATCACTCCTTGATGAGAACGAGAAAGCCATTCAAGAGAGCGACGAAACACGCCTGTGGCTGGTCATCGACCGTATGACGGCCAACAATGATAATGAGACCATCTCACGACTGTTGGATTCGGCTGAGACAGCCCTCGCTGAGGGCGACGGAGAATGTCGTCTGATGGTACTTCCCAGTCATCTGTCATACGATTTCTCCACCCGTTTTGAAGCTGACGGCATCCGTTTTGAGGAGCCCAACGAGAATATGTTCTCTTTCAACTCTCCTGTGGGCGCATGCCCTGTCTGTGAGGGTTTCGGCAGTACGATCGGCATCGATGAGCGACTGGTCATCCCCAATTCCTCACTGAGTGTTTACGACGGTTGTGTGCAATGTTGGCATGGCGAGAAGATGAAGATCTGGAAAGATGAGTTCTGCCGTCGCGCAGCCTACGATGATTTCCCCATCTTCACCCCTTATTGTGACCTCACAGCTGAACAGAAAGGATGGTTGTGGCATGGTCTGCCCAGCGATACCAAGGATATCCACGAACAGGCCTCCATCGATGCTTTCTTCAATATGGTGAAGGAAAACCAGTATAAGATACAATATCGCGTGATGATGAGTCGGTATCGTGGAAAGACCATCTGTCCGAAATGCCATGGCACACGACTGAGGGAAGAATCTAACTATGTGAAGATTCAAGGAAAATCGATCACCAACCTCGTGGAGATGTCCGTGCAGATGCTCTACGAATGGTTCCAGCAACTACAGTTGGATGACCACGATGCGCGTATTGCCAAACGTATCCTTGCTGAGATAAACAACCGTCTGCAATTCCTTGTAAATGTGGG
>JAEEGL011674993.1_pt1 | contig 12901 bp, 11 predicted proteins | sample 9134231 | NCBI WGS metagenome assembly JAEEGL01 (sample SAMN16246548, study PRJNA631951) | gut metagenome | biome: gut microbiome; feature: rumen; material: fiber-attached | host: Bos | place: Iran: Karaj | collected 2018-10 | reverse complement strand
GCTGGTGCTTCTCCATGCAAACCAGACGGAGCTGGCGAATCACCCTGCGCTACGGGCTGCGCCATCGTCGGCATTGTCATATCTGCACCAGACGGAGCTGGTGCATCTCCATGCAAACCAGACGGAGCTGGCGAAGCACCCTGCGCTATGGGCTGCGCCATTGTCGGCAAAGTCACTTCTGCACCAGACGGAGCTGGCGCATCTTCACGCAACGCAGGCGGCTCCGCACCCTTGGGAGCGCTCTTTGCATCCACAGCGGTGGCCAGTGTCGCCACTGTCGCACTTGGTGCGGCAATTGGCGAGGCCATTGTCGGCATCGTCACCTCCACCTCTTCTGCTGGCGCCTGTGTACCAGCCTGATAGGCGGACAAATCCAGTGCATCGATGCGCTTGATGAGTTCAGTGGGGGAACTCACGCGTTTGTCGCGGTCCTTCTCAAGCATGTCCGAGACCAGCTGCGCCACATCGGGAGGAAGGTCCTTCGAGTAGGTGCGCACATCGGGCGCGGGTGTGTTGTCGATGACCTTCGACAGAATCTCAATCGTGGTTTCGCCACTGAAGGGGCGACGTCCCGTCAACATCTCGAAGAAGACAACGCCGAGGCTATAGATGTCAGCGCGGGTATCCACCTTGCTGGAATCACGCGCCTGCTCAGGAGACATGTAGGCAGGTGTGCCGAAGACGGAGGACTCCATCGTCAGCCCCGTGTCGCGGTCGTCTGTGGCTTTAGCGATGCCGAGGTCAGCAAGGCGCACTACGCCTTTGTCATCGAACATGATGTTGTCTGGCTTGATGTCGCGGTGAACCATGTTGTGATTCTGTGCAGCCTGCAGGGCGCACGCCACCTGGCGGACAATGGAGATGGCATCCAGCATATCGACATAGCCGTTCTTCTTGATTCTGTCCCGCACGCTGCCGCCCGCCACGAAGTCCATCACGAGATAGTACATCCCGTTCTTCTCGTTCTGACCTGCATCATAGACGGCAATCAGGTTCTCGTGGCGAATCTGCCCCGCAAGACGCCCCTCGCGGATGAAGCGCTCCACAAACTGCTTGTCCCGTCCCGCAACTTCGGGGTAGAGCACCTTGAGGGCGTACTTGCTGTCAAGGATGCTGTGGCGGACAAGATAGACCGCTCCCATCCCGCCGTGCCCCAGCTCCTTTTCAATGATGTATTTTTCAAACTTGTCCCCTGGGGACAATAGCATTGAGTTAGCCATAATCAAACTCTGTTACTCAATCTGGAGGTAATTTCAAAACGAGCGCGAAATGCGCTAAGAGATGGGCGCAGTGGCTAAGGCAACGCCTCGAAGCCGCACTTTCGTGCGGTGAAAGGCGTTGTCAAGGCCAATGTGTTCATATCGACGCGCATTTCGATGATAGTTTTGAAATTAGCTCTCTGGATAAATGGGAAGTTCGATGCCCATCAGGGCAGCCTGCTCGGCGAAAGTGGGCTTCTCCTTAAGAACAAACGAGCCTTTGACCTTCCCTTCGGGAGTCATGCCCTCGGTGCGCCAGGCGATGAGGTCGCGCGTCTGGTATTCGCCGTTCTTGAGCGGCAGCACCTCTGAGATGGCCATCGTCTTGCGGGAGCCGTCCGACAGGCGCGCCGTATGCACGACAACATCGATGGCGGAGGCAACCTGCGAACGCAGAGCCATCAGAGGTATCTCGACGCCGCTCAAGAGCGCACAGGTTTCCATACGGAACAAGCAGTCCAGAGGCGTGTTCGCGTGGATGGTGGACATGGAGCCCGCATGACCCGTGTTCAGTGCCTGGAGCAGGTCCAGGGCCTCGCCGCCGCGGATTTCACCAATGACCAGGCGGTCGGGGCGCAGACGTAGCGACGACACAATCAAATCGCGGATGGTCACTTCGCCGTTGCCGTTCTTGTCGGGCTTGCGCGTCTCAAAGCAGACCACGTGCTCCTGCTGGAGCTGCAACTCACTTGCGTCCTCGATGACCAGCACGCGCTCGTTGGCGGGGATGAAGCTGCTCAGCGCGTTCAGCACCGAGGTCTTACCAGAGGAGGTACCGCCCGAGACAATCACGTTCTTGTGCAGCAGAACCGCTGCGCGCATGAGCTTCTGTGCATCTGGCGACAAACTGCCGTAGGACAGCATCTTGTCAATCGTCAGCGTGTCCTTCTTGAACTTGCGGATGGCGATGACCGTCCCGCAGCGGCTCAAGGGCGGGATAACAGCGTGGACACGGCTGCCATCGGGCAGGCGCGCGTCCAGTCGCGGGTTGTCGTCGTTCAGCATACGCTGCACGGACTTGGCGATGTTGGAGGCCGCCGCGCGCAATGAAGGTTCGCTCACGAACTTCGCATCGGTCTTCTCCAGCTTGCCCTTGCGCTCGATGTAAATCTGGTTTGGCCCGTTGATGAGGATTTCCGAAACGTCGTCGTCCTCCAGGAACTGCCTGACGGGTGCAAGAAACAGAATCAAAAACGAATTAGTTTGCTCCATAGTCCTTTCTCTCTTCAGCGACTTTCAGCAGCAGGTCGCTTTCTTCACGGTCATATTTGTCAACTTCTTCTGCCAAAGGTAGCTCATTGGCGGCGCGAATGCAGATGGCGGTCAGGTTGTCAGGTGCGCCAGCGGCAAGCACCCTCGTCTTGAGCTCATCAACTATCGCCTGGGGCTCCTTCTTCTCCTTCATCACCTGCTCGATTTCCTCGTCGGGCAGCACCAGAATGCCGTCCGAGCAGATGAGGAAAAGGTCATTTGGGCACATCGCAATCTTCTGCCATTCGGGAACCAGGAGACCGCTACCGCCAATCACGCGCGTCAGGGCCTTCGCCATCTTGTCAGGAAGCACCTCCTTGATGCCCTTGCTCTTCATCTCGTTGCCAACGCTGTGGTCGCGGGTGATGCAGAACATCTCGCCATCGCGGAAACAGTACAAGCGGCTGTCGCCCACATGGCAGACAAATGGCTCGTCCGCGTTCCAGGGGTTCAACACCAGCATCACCACCGTGGAGCCCATGGACTTGAAGCCATGGGAGTCACGATACTTGACAACCGTCCCGTTCGCCTTGTGGAGGCTCTGCTGGATAGCATACTTGCGGCAGCCAGGCGAATCCAGCGCCGTGCTTTCAACCGCCTTTTTCAAGCACTCCACGACCGTCGCAGAGGCGACTTCGCCCGCATCACCGCCCCCCATGCCGTCGGCCACGGCAAAGCAGCCAGCTTCGGGAGCGCACAGGAAGGAATCTTCGTTGTTGCCGCGCACCTGTCCCATGTCCGACATGGCCGCATATTCCAAATATGAATAAGCATTAGTTTCTGTCATTCTTTACCTCTCCGATGGAGTAACCAGTCTGGTTGACATCCATGCGCCAAAGCATCACGATAAACTGTCTTCCATCCTTCTCCCAAAGCATGAGGCAGCGCTCGTTGTGCTTCCCCATCTCGATTTCATGCTTAAGCTGAAACTGTTTCAGCTCGAAGCGCGTCTTCATGCGCACTCTCGCAGCTGCGAGGGAAATGTCCATCTTCCCCTGCTCCTCCCAGCCGCCTTTCAGATTCGGCTGAGGCTTCGGCTGGGGATTCGCAAGAGGCACGACCTCCTGGGCCGCCAGCGGCAGCAGAAGCATGAAAAGCCCCAGAACTATGGTTACCACCCTACTCCGCATATTTCGTCAACTGCTGCTTATAAGTGGAATCGTTGCTCTCGACCTCGGCCGTTCCCTGCACATCCTGCGCGAAGAGCCAGGAGTCCTTCAGGACATTGCTCATGATTTGCTCGCCAATCAGCTTGTGGGATTCCGCAGTGCGGTCATATCCTTTCTTACTGTTTTTGGAGGTCCAGTGACGCTGGATGACGTGGAAGCGGCACTCGCGCTCCGAAGGGAACTCGCCCGACTGCGGGTCAGAGTAGAAGCGGAAGCTCTTGGGAGGCCACGGGTCGTTCTCGCCGCCAAAGACTACGCGCTGGACGGAAAGCAGGGAATAAACCGATGCAGGCAGTTTGTACTCCACATCGACGCGCCCCGCATAGACCGCATTCCAGTTGTTCCCAAGGCTCTTCCCTTCGCTGCTTTCATACTGGTTGGCTATCATCAGGGGCGTGCGGACGGAGCCAGGCATGAAGTCCCCCCAGCTGCTCTTGACCTTCGTGGAAATCGCCTCGTCGTTGCCACGCATAAGGCGGTGCGTGCCAGCGATCGTGACGAAGTTGTCCAGCATGAGAATCTTGTTCTTCACGCGAAGCATGTCATGGCTCAGAAGCAAAGCCCCGAAAAGCACCAGGTAGAGAGGTGCCACGATCAGGAACTCCGTCAGCACCGAGCCACGCTCACTGCCAACCGCCGCGCTAAAGCGCGGCGCACAGGACAGGCTCTTGTACAGTGCCGCTGGCTTAAGCTGGCGGGGCTCTTCCGCCGCGCTTTCCACCGCACTTGAGTGCGGTGCACAGGACAGATTCTTTGGTATATTCATGCTCATTAGTATATCTTGAGGTTCTGTAGTTCGCGCACGTTGCCGAGGCCCCTGCCCTCCTGGTTGGTGGTCTGCATGATGTTGACGCCGCGAATCTCGTTGGAGGAGTGGTCGCCAAATCCGTTCCACTTCAGGCCAGCAAGGATTTCAAAGACGCTCTCGCCATCAGGAACACTGCCTGACCAGGGCCCCGCGCCTTCCTTCCAAGCCTCATACTTGCTCATATACCCCTTGCTGTAGCGCACGGGAAGAAGCGTGGCATCCCAATCGGGCGTGCCCAGGTTCCAGGCGTACTGTAGGCGCTCCATATTATCCCCCTTGTCGCAGACACAACCGACACGCAGCTTTTTCATAGCCCCCGTGGAACCTGGTCCATAGTCGATTTTGAGAGCCTCGGGCCAGGCGGAGACATCGTACTTCATGTCATAGCTCCGCGAACCCTGCTCTTGCGGTGCGTTTGACTGCCCGCTGCCATTCCAGCCATTTTGGCCAAAAAGTGATGGTGGCATAGCTCCAATCACATTAACGTTATCCAGATTGAACCAGCTAGAACTGCCCCCATTGGCATCGGCATTCTTGTAACGGCGGTATGCGGCGCGTGCGGTGCTGGCCGTCCAGATAAAATTGTCGGGGTTGATGTTAAAGAGGGACATCAGGCCATTGCTGACATTGGGGCTGTTGGCATCGTAGTTGTTGAACCAGCTCAAGACACGCTGCCAGGGGTTCCGCTGGCGGCGCGCCAAACCGACGGAGATGGTGCCGCCACCATTGAAGAACTTCTCGTTGAGCAGCCATGGACGTGCGGGAGTGCCGACATACTGCTCGTCAACCAGGTCGCGGTCGTCCCCGTAGATGCGGGCATGTCCTTTGAAAATGAACTTGTCGTCGAATCCCATGAAGCAGTTGCGGTAGTCTTTGCGGGTCTTACCGTTGAAAAGGGCATCCAGCTCTTCTACAATCCAGAAAAAGCCATAGCCGTGGTCGGTGCAGTAGAACTTCGGGAAGAAGGGGTGGAACCACTTGATACCGAAGGGATAGACAACGAAGAAGCAGAACCATTTTGCGCTGCACCAGCGGTACTGGGAAACCAGGGCCACCGAATCATCAACCTTGCTGCACATCTCGGGGAAGCGGCTGCGACGGTTGATGCAGGTTGGGGAAAGGTCAATCTGTTGCTTAATCGAATCAAGGATTGCGCTGAAGATTTTTCCAATGAAAAATATATCATCACCGCCGCCGATGCCCGCGCTGTCGCCGATGGACATGATGTGGTTCGAACGGCTCTGGCCGAGGATGCACTTGCCCTCCTCGCGGTTCGCATTCTTGTAGGAGCGGCTGATGCCCTCCGCATAATAGGACTGGGAGGTGGGCTTGATGTTCTTCTTGTTGTTGATCTTCGTCTCATCGGGATAGGTGCGGATGAACCACTGGTCAACGCCGCCACCCTTGTCGCCGCCGCCAAAGAGTCCTCCCAGCGCACCGCTGAGCAAGCTACCGAGCCCCCCCTGCGAGCCTTGATTATCCATGAAGTATTTGACAAGGGAGTCATGCACCTCGCCATCCATCATGTTCAGGAAGAGTGTTTCATACTCCTCTGTGTTATAGACAGGGGAGAAGATGCCCGCCAGCGAAGCGTCGCCGTCCTTGGTGGCCCCGTATGGGTTGCTTCCTGTCGGTATGTGCAGGGAATAGAGGTAATCGCTGGAGATGTCACCGTTCCCGTCCTTGGGCAGGTTAAACTCCAAGACACTGCGGGCCGCCTCCTTCATGGCCAGCATCATGTTCATGCTGATGGCGTCCAGGGAGAGGTTCATCATCTCAATAGTCTGCTTGTCGTTCTTGATTTGCTCGGCCAGCTTGTTGCCCCACTTGTATTTGGAGGTGGCTGTGCCCGAAGACTGCTGCTGTTGCTGTTGTTGCTGCTGTTGTTGCTGCTTTGCCTGGTTATTGTAGTTGTCCATCATGTTCTGCATGCACTGGGAATGGTTGAATCCATTCATCGGCCTGCCACATATCTTGCAGCAATAGTCGTTTTCGGTAATCTTGTTGGTAGCTGCGAAGAGTTTGAAGTTGTGATACCACAGGTTCCACTTCGCCTGCCCGATGTTATTTCCAAACTGGTCCACTTCATTCGGGTCAGGTTCAGGGTAGCTGCGCGTGTAAATGTCCTTGTAGATCTGCTCGATTTGAGCCGAACCAAGCTCTTTGCCAGCCTGACTAGCCGCCTGAATCTTGTCATAGACCTCCGATTTCACAGGATTGAGGCTGCCCACACCGAAAAGAGAGTTTGAATCGCTGAAGAAGGAGTTGCCGCTATTGCCTCCTCCGCTGCTGCCATTGTCACTGGATGAATTGGAACTGCCACTGCCATCGCCCATGGAGGATTCCGCATCCTTCAGCACCTTCTGAAGGTCCTTCATCTTCACGTTGAAACGGTGGTTGAGGCGAATGGAGTCCATGCCGCTTTTGCCGCCCTGTCCGCACCACCAGCCGACGCCGTCCTGGTCGTGGTTCTCATCACAGGGAAGCAGACAGAAGTGCCAGTCCTCCGCGTTGTCACGGTCTTCCTTGAACTGTTTGTAAGTGAGCTTCAGCCAGCGGTAGGTGATGTAGTCCAGCTGGCGGCGAACCATCTGGACGTATGTCCACGCCATGGCACGGTTAACGGTCGCCATGCGCGACAGCCCGTCCGCCTGAACGACGGCGGCGGAATAGGCAGCTGCATCGCAGGCGTTCTGCAACTCGATTCGCCGATGGACGGACTCGCCGACTGTATAGACGCCTGACACGAGCATGAAGAGGAAGAAGAACATCGCCAGCGTAATCACCAGCACCGCCCCGTTGTCGTCGGGGCCGATGGAGGCAAGCTTCTTAAGCGCGATGGCTAAAACACGGTTTCTCATCTAGAGTCCCTCCGTACCAAGGTAGCGTATCTTTTCCGCACGGGGGAACATGTTGTTGTCCCACGGCATCGGAAGTATGCAGGATTCCGACATCTGGAAGGAAGGGGTGCTCCCCAGCATGCTGTTCTTCATCTTCTCAGGCATGTCGGTAGGAAGCAGACCAACCAAGTCCCAGGCGCCGTCTGCCTTGCCCCCCGCGTTGAAATAGCCGATGATGCTGCCCGCAAAGGGGATATGAAGCGGATAGCGAAACACCACCGTCACCTTGACGGCAGGCACGTCCGTCATAATCTGACTGCGATTGGGGTCGATGAAAACCTGCTGGCTAATGAAGCCAGAACCTGGAACAGCCCCCCAGCCAGGCACGTTCAGCGGGTCGGGTCCGCCAGGCAACTGCCCCAGCCAGGAAAGCGCCGTGCATGCGGCACGGTGCGCAACGCCCTTGTTCGTATAAAACTGCCCTCCAGAACTGTATTCGGCAGGATTATAGACGATGCACGCGCGCGCCGCCGAATAGGCGGCATAGTGCGTCAGCTGCTTCGCCATGCAGACCAGCGACAGCTGGATGATGCAGAAAATCATAAAGCAGAAAATCGGCATGATTAGCACAAACTCCATCAGGGCCGTGCCTCTGTCGTCAAGTATGTTGCGTTTAAACAATCTCATGCCGCATTTTTCGCAAAGAGTTCAATTAGTAATGTGAGCCACACGCCGATGGCGATGGCCACGCCAAAAGGCAAACGGACTCGTTCGTCCGTCTTCGGCGGCAGTGCTTCGCGCCCCGCCTTTCTGTCATATCGCCAGTCAAAGATGCATCGTGCCCAGTGTTTCAGGCGGCTACCATCCACTTTTCCTGCAATGAGCATTCCGACCGCCATCACAAAACCAGCGGCCGACGTGCAGAAGAGCAGGATTGCCATGCGGTGCAGACCGCACATGCATCCCGTTGCAAAGAGCATTTTCAAGTCGCCCCCGCCCGCTCCGCGAAGCAGAAACGGGATGAGCAGGAAGAGCCCCGCAGCCACACCGCCATAGACGCCGTTCAGAAACATAGGCATGCGCCCATATCCCAGCCGCCAGACAAGTGCGGCCACCGCCATGCCCAACGTCAGATAGTTGGGCAGGCGGCGGTACTTGCAGTCATACCAGCAGAGCACCCCAAGCCAGGGGGTCGCCAGTATCAGCATGAACAATGCTGGAGTCATTGCAGTGCAAATTCGGTAGCGGAAGTTCTAGATGCACTAGAAAAAAAGGCTTCTGCTACCGTCAACACCATTGGCCTATTGGGGATTCTCGCCGCCTTCGCCGCCTTCGCCAGTGCCGCGAATGGTGTCGCCATGGCCCTTCTGGGCTTCGACGCGCTCAATGTCCTTGCCACGTGATTCCTTCACTTCCGTGGCCAGGTCACCCATCTTGCTCTCTTCAGTGGCGAGGGCCTTGGTGGATTGCGTGAACATGTTGGCGATACGGCTGCCGAAGACCATCACAATGCCGACAACGGCGGCAGCGACGAGCAGGGCAATCACAACGTACTCCATGGCCACGGCACCGCACTGGTCACCCAGGATGGCGCACAGGAAGCGACCGAGTTTTGTGCGTTTTGCACGCTGCAGTTTGAGTTTCATGCTTGTCATGATTCTTTCTCCTTGTTTGTTGTTTCTATTCTAAGGTATGGGCAGGGCTATCCCGTCCTGCACCATTTCAAAAAACTTCTTCATCTCCAGACCGTATCCCTTGTACTGCCCTTTTCCGAAGTCGTAGATGCCCTTGTACTCCACTTTCTTGCCAGAACCAGCCCAGTCCAAGGGAATCGAAGCTCCGTTCCAGACCAGATAGACGGGAATGGCCGCCAGAAACACCAGCAACGCATACTCCATCAGGATGGAGCCACGCTCGCCATTGTGTTCGTTTTTCCTCATGGTCATCTCCTTTAATTAAGAGGTCTTTCCGCAACCCAGGCAGGCTTTACCATGGAATCGCCAGGAATGCCTATTTCAAGCACCTTCTTGCGGTTCGCGATAATCTGTTCGGGGGTCTTCTCGCCCTCGTCCAGCGCCAGAATCTTCTGGCGGATGCGGCGGTACTTGGTCTGCACCTCCTCGCCCATGTCCGAAGGCAGTACCTTGCTCTTCGCCAAAAGCAGAGCCATGCCGCCAGCGATGACGCCGTCACGCTTCTCGGAGGCGTTGTACCGCTGCAAAAGCTGCTGAACCAGCGCGTCGCGCTGCATCAGGATGTCATCCACCCCAAGTGCCAGCTCCATTACCTTGTTGTTCGTCTTCAGCTCCTTGAGCATCTTCAAAGTATCCTTCTCCAGGAAGGAGAGGAGGGTCTCCAGATAGCCGTAGAGGCTGCGCGCCTTGAAGATTTCAGGCATGAAGGGACGCTCCTCCAGGATGCTTGAGTCGAACTCGCCAGGAAGTTGCGAGAGGAAATCGACAAAGGTTTCGACGCCGAGTATCCTGTCATATTGGCTTTCTCCTTCCGTGCGGCTATATTTGGGAATGGGAAGCTTGAAGCAGTCGCAATCCAGAACGGCATTGATGGCGGCGGTATCTGACAAGGCAGACACACAGGGAGGGGTCTTTCCAAGCTCCATACCTGCATTTTTCAACGCCTTGACGATGCGCTCCAACTGTAGGGCATCCGTATCCAACTGCTTGAAGAGCTTCTCGATGAGCAGGCGCTTGTCCGCCATAATGGGATAGACGGCGCACTCTTCGACAGTCGGCAACGGCAGAACCTTGCTCTTCTTGTCAAACTGCAAGGCGGCAACTGCGGCAATGTTGCCGTCCAAGACACCCTTCGCCTTCTGGAGCTTGTAAAGCGGCTCCAGAACATCCTTCGCCATGCGCAGGGGCTTTGACGAATAGCGGTTAAGGCCATTCTTGCCCTTTACGCGCTCATCGACGTGAGTCTTAGCCTCATCGCGAATCTTTTCAAGTCCGCGCACGACATCGTCCAGCTTCTCCAACGCATCCAGCTCCTGGAGACGTTTCTCAATCTCGCGCAGCGAGGAGGTCGTCAGCTTCAGCTCCTTCTCGATGTCGGAGGAATAGGCCAACAACTCGGTGCAGAAGTCAAGCGATTTGCCCTGGAGGGCGACAATCTGCGTGGAGAGGCTGTCAGTGGCGTTCTGCAGGCGTTCCAGGCTTGACTCCTCGTCCTCAAGAATACCGCGCCCCTCCAGATAGGTATCAATGACCTGCTTGGTGGCGATGGCCTCGTTTTTGGCCACGTTGGCGTCCGTGTCATTCCAGCGCCACATCTCCATGTTCTGGCTGAGCATGGGGCTAAGAATCTTATTGGCGGTAATCCACTGTTTTTTCTTGAGGAGCTCCTTGACATCGGACCAGTTCTTGACCGTCTCCTCCCACTGGTCAACCTGGTTGGCAAGCTCCTTGCGCTCCGAACGGTAGCGTTCCGCCTTGCGCGCCGTCTTGGCGTTCTCCAAGTGAACGCGCGCCGTGGCGAAGTCGCAATGGCGCGCAGCCTCGCGCGCATAGTCAATCTCCTTCTTCGCAGAGGGGCGGGCCTCCTGCCAGATATTGTAGCCCATCAGCATGATCGCGATGGTAAGGATTACCGTAATCGTCTTCAGTATCCAGTGGGAGCGGACATGGACCGCGTATTTGTCCCAGTACTTCAGCTCGATATAGGAGATGGTGATGACGTCGCCGTCCTTGAGGAGGCGTCCACTGTCATTGGCGGAACCCGACAAGGGGGTGCCGTTGACCTGAGTGCCGTTGCGGCTCCCCAGGTCCCGTATCCAGCTGCTGCCATCGCTCTTCTGCTCGACAGATGCATGGAAATGGGAGACGACGGAGTCGTTCAGGATGATTTCACAGTCGGAGGCGGAGCCAATGTGCACGCTGGGCTTGTCCAGCTTGTAGATGGTGCCCTTCTTCTCGCCGTTGAGCTGCTCCAGCTGATTGAACTCGCGCTCTGGTCCCTTGCCAGCACCGACTTCTGGCATCTCCGCATAGAGGCGGCAGTCGCCAATGCCGACCTGGTCACCAGCAGCCAGCTTGTGCTCGGGAACCTTCGCACCCTGAAAATAGATGCCATTGCGGCTGCCGCGGTCCACGACAACCAGGCTGCCACGCTTCTTCACAATGGCAGCGTGCTTGTTGCTGGCCGCGCGGTCCGTCGCAGGGATGCACCAGGTGCTGTCCTGGGCGCGCCCAATGGTAATCTCCGACGTTATCTCCGACGCAGAGATTTCGTACAGCACCTTGCCTTCATGCTCAAGTCGAACCTTAAGCTCTTTTTTGGACTTCAATCCCATTTGTTCTGCCTGATTTTATGAAATCTGTAATCTTCTTCGGAGGAGAAAACCGCGCGAAGCTCGGCGCTGATTCTCTTCATCTCCTTGTCGTTCTTCTGGTTCTTTGCCAGCAGATAAGTAATCTTCTCCTGGTTGAAGTACTCCATCTGGCTGTCGCGCAGTTCGCGCACCAGCTCAACCGCGTCGGCAACAACCTGCGCATCACCTGCGGCCTGCGCCTGGCACAGAGCACTGCGAAGCAGATACTGCGCCTTGGGCCAGACAGTGGGCGTGCGGCTGCGCAGAAGCGACTTCGCCTCCGCCACGATGGCCGCAGGATTCCCCTTCTGGTAATCGTCGGTTCCCTCCCAATGGTTCTCCAGGAACTTCGGCGAAAACGCCAGGAAGGCGACCTGCTGAATGTACCACTCGGCACGCCAGCGGTCTCGCGTGGGTATCTCCTTCATCAGGATGAAGATCCAGTCCGCCATGCGAATCTGGACGGCATAGCCAACAAAGGACTCATTGTCCTCCGTGCGGCTGTAGGGGACGCTGAGGTAGGGGATGCCATGCTTGCTCTGATAGAAGGCGATGGGCTGGATTAAGTCAAAGTTCCAGTTCTCGCTTCCCGTCGTCTTGCTTGCCATCCATTTCTCCAATGTGGCCGTACGCTCGACCGTGAGGGAGGACTTGTCCTGGAAATACTCCATGGTCAGACGAAGCGGCACGTCCCGATACTTGCCCAATGCGGACTTGATGACAAGCTTGCCTGAAGAACTTTCCACGTCAGCGCCAGGAATGTTCGGATATTTCACCTGCAATTCGTTGACATACGGGCAGCCCTCCATCTTGGCGTATTCAGATAGTTCTTTGCCAGCCTCGTCCTTCGGCCATGACAGAACCTTTTCGGGCGCCTTGTAGAGGAAGGCGTAGTATGCGCCAATCAGACCGCCGATGATGACAACAAGCAGGAAGAGCCAAAGACCCGTCTTGCGGATTTTCTTCTTTTCGTGGCTGCTCTTCATGTACTCCAATTCCTCGGCGGAGGCCATACGCGTCTGCATCGCGATGGTCTCGTTGGCGGAATCAGCACCAGCTGGCGCAGGTGTCGGCGTTGGCGTGGGCATTGGAGTCGGCATCGGCTTTGGAGCGGGCTTCGGGGCAGGCTTTGCAGGAGCTGGCGCAGGTCTAGGCGCGGGCTTCGGTGACGCTGCTGGCGGCACAGTCGCGTCATTGTCTATCGGCGCGGCAGGCTTCGACGCTGGCTTCGGGGCAGGAGGTGGTGT
>JAEEGL010263362.1_pt1 | contig 12901 bp, 13 predicted proteins | sample 9134231 | NCBI WGS metagenome assembly JAEEGL01 (sample SAMN16246548, study PRJNA631951) | gut metagenome | biome: gut microbiome; feature: rumen; material: fiber-attached | host: Bos | place: Iran: Karaj | collected 2018-10 | reverse complement strand
CCTTCTGCACCGAACATCTGTCTGAAAGCAAGACGACCGATACGACCAAAACCATTAATTGCAACTTTTACTGCCATTTTAAGTTCCTCCTAAAATGAAATTTTATATGATTGCTGTTACATTTATCACGTTTGATAATTTTTTATCAGCAATTTTAATTCTAATAAACTTTCCTTTATAAATCAAGTAAAAACAAGTAATTCTATAAAATTTATGTTATAGTACTCGTAATTGCATTAATACATTTGAGGAAAAAGCCGATATAGAATTAATGTAATGCTGACTCAGCAACTATTATTTTACCATCAAAGCAGATATTTCGGGCTTCAAATATTATAAAAAAAATATAAATATTCAGGAGGTAAAATGAGTTTCAACTTACCGGCAGATTACCACATGCATTCAAACAATTCAGGAGACAGCAAGGCTCCTATGGAGGCCATGATAAAAAGTGCCATAGATAAGGGGCTTAAGGAGATTTGCTTTACGGAGCACAACGACCTGGACTACCCTGAGTTTCCGGATCTTGAACCGGGAACCTTCGACCTCGATATTCCTTTTTATAAAGAAGAACTTTTTAAACTCAGGGATAAATATAAAGATCAGATAACAGTCAAGTACGGCATAGAGATAGGCATGCAGCCCCAGGTAGCAAAAGATAATATGAAGATCGTCAGTGAGAACGACTTCGATTTCGTCATTGCCTCCGTTCATCTTGTTGATAAGAAAGACCCCTTCTACGGCGACTTTTGGGGATGGGACAAGATAGAAAATATCTTCAAAAGATTTTTTGACATAACACTGGAAAACCTTAAGCTCTTCACGGATTACGATGTGCTGGGGCATCTCGACTACATCGCCCGCTACGTCCCCAACGGTGATACTACTTATTCCTATGCTCGTTTCAAGGAGCAGATTGATGAAATCCTGGCTCACCTGGCAAAGAACGGAAAAGGCCTTGATTTCAATTCAAAGGTTCTGGGCTACAGTGACACTCTTTTACCAAATCCTTGTCCTGAGGCTCTTAAGCGTTTCAAGGAGCTTGGCGGCGAGATCATAACCTTTGGTTCCGACGCACATCGCCCAGAAACCATAGGCTGCGAATTCGCAAAGATGCGGCAGATTGCTCTGGACTGCGGATTTACCCACTACTACACCTTCGACCACAGAAAGCCCACAGCTCACGAACTGTGATTTTTTAATACTTTTTTAATAGTTTATTCACTCCATGACGGAGCTTTATCAACATAATAATCTTTAAAATATTATCGAAATATTGTATTATGGAGATACACTAGCGGATGCTCTCCTGACGATTTGCACCCGCGCAAAAAGGAGTGATCTTCATATGAAGCCCGATTTTTACGATAAGAGTAAAAGAGCTAATATCTACAATACGATTTACATTTTAAAGATTATTTCTTTATGCATACTTGCAGTTTTTACCATTGTCCTTACCGTGCTTTTTTTCAAGGACCGTGTTCTTTTCCATGAAGTCTTCGGTAGCAGCCTGCCTCCTATCTTTATAGTGATGGCACTGTGCCTTATCTTTTTTATCCTGGCAATTCTTTTAGACATTTACATACTAAGGAGAACAGCTTCCATAGGAAGACATCTGAACAAGCTTGCCTATATCGACAAGCTCACCGGTCTTCCCAACAGATACAGCTGCGACCTTTTAATTGACAGCTTCAATGATCCCGGAAGACTCCCGAATGCCGGATTTGTCCTTCTGAAGATAAACAATCTTGTTGCGATCAATAATTCCAACGGCCACGACAATGGCAACTTCCTAATCTCTGAGTTTTGTTCAATACTCGAGGATGTGAGCGCCGAGTATGGTTACGCCGGAAGAAACGGCGGAAACGAATTTCTCGTACTGATGGATGAATGTGACAGCACCAAGGTTGATATGTTCCTTATGGACCTGACCAAGCGGATTCGTGGCTACAACGAGATGAATGTGGGCGATCCCATGGAGGTTGCCTATGCAAGAGCCATGAACAAGGACGAGATGAAAGATAGGATTTCCGACCTTATTTCTCTTGGTTACAAGAGGCTGCGTGAATCACCTCAGATTCTTTCCTGATTATGGTAAAAAGAAAAGTTTTCAGATGTGAACACAGAAAACTAAATAGATTTTTCTTTTCCCTATTAATGGGATTTGTAATAGCCGGTAGTAGCGCCTGTGGCGGTGGAGGAAGCGGCGAAACCTCCTCTCCCGCAAAGGACAGCAACCCGGCTTCTTCTACTGCTCCGGTTCAGGAAGAACCGGAAGAGCCTGCTGCTCCCAAGGAAAAAGGCAGTCGCGACAACACTCCTGTTTGCCTTATTCCGACTGCTCCCGGAACCGATGTGTATGAAAACGAATTTGCTCATCTGGATGCCTCAAATGCATCATCCGGCTACGTTGTGGTCAGATACACCGGTTCATCTCCAAAGGTAAAACTCCAGATAACATGCCCAACCGGCATCACATATACCTACAATCTTTCTGTAACAGAACAGCTTGACGAGGTCTTCCCTCTTCAGTGTGGAGATGGGGAATACATGATAAACGTATATGAGAATATCGAAGGAACCCAGTATTCCATGGTATTTTCGCAGCCAATCCAACTGAGTCTTACAGAGGAGTTTGGACCATTTCTTTACCCAAATCAGTACGTGGCCTTCAAAAAAGAAAACAAGGCTGTGGCCAAGGGTGAAGAACTGGCATTTCCCTGCAACAATGATCTCGAGGTTGTTTCGGAAATCTACAATTTCATGATCAAGAATATCACCTATGACTACGAGGAAGCTGAAACCGTTCAGAGCGGCTATATCCCTGACGTTGATGAAGTTCTTTCTACAAGAACCGGAATTTGTCTGGACTATGCAGCCCTAATGACCACCATGCTAAGGAGTCAGCGAATCCCAACGCGAATGGAAATCGGCTACGCAGGAACCGCTTATCACGCCTGGCTTTCAACTTATATCACAGATATTGGCTGGGTAAACGGAATGATCGAGTTTGACGGAAAAGAATGGTCACTGATGGATCCTACTTTCGCATCAAACACCAAGGAAGAATCCCTCAAGGAATTTATCGGAGATGGTAAAAACTATTCAGTAAAGTATATCTACTGACATGGAGGCGCTATAGATATGAAAGCGAAGACAACACAAAAGAAACTCAGCAATTACGAAGTATCCAGCTTTTGCCGGCAGTTGTCCCTTTTGATCAAAGCAGGTATTTCACCGGCTGAGGGAATAAATATCCTTATTCAGGACTCTCGCGACACTTCCGCAATCAAGCTTCTGGACCAGATTAGCCAGGTGCTCATGAGCGGGGAAAAATTCCATGTCGCTCTGGAAATGAGTGGTGTTTTCCCGGATTACATGATCCACATGGTCACAATCGGTGAGGAATCCGGAACGCTTGATACGGTCATGGAATCCCTGGCCGAATATTATGAGCGCGAGGAAGCCATCAGTTCCAGCATAAAGAGTGCCATCAGCTATCCTCTCATCATGGTCTTCATGATGCTTGTGGTGGTTCTGGTCTTGGTAATCAAGGTGCTGCCGATTTTCGAGCAGGTATTTGCCCAGCTGGGGACCAATATGAGCGGTTTTTCCCAGTCACTTCTCAACATGGGTACCGTTCTTAACAGATATTCCTTCGTGATGGTCATACTGCTTGCTCTGTTTGTTGGTCTCTTTGTTTTCTTTTCCTTAACTACCAAGGGAAAAGAGATCTTTAAGGGATTCCTCAATAAGTTCAAGGCCACAAGGAAACTGATGCAGGAACTTGAAAGCGCACGATTCGCCAGCGGAATGGTTCTGACTCTTTCAAGCGGAATGGACACCTATGAGGGTCTTGCACTGGTTAACAAGCTTGTTGAAACCGATGAGATGAAAAAAAAGATTGAGAACTGCCGAAATCTCTTGATTGACGGAGATAGCTTCCCGGAGGCTTTGGAGAAATCCATGATCTTCTCATCCTTCTATTCACAGATGATCAGCGTAGGATTTAAGGCCGGTTCAATGGATACCGCCATGAAGACGATTGCAAAGCGTTTCGAGGCCGAGACGGAAAGAAAGATCTACTCTCTCATCTCCGTACTCGAACCCACTCTTGTCATCGTTCTTTCGATCATAGTTGGAATGATCCTCCTTTCAGTAATACTGCCACTGATGGGCGTAATGACCACCATCGGATAATGAATACCTGATATTTGATGCTTGATACCTGATACCGGAGATTTTTGATAGGTTAGCGATATGCAGAACAGATTCGAAGATAAAGACATACAAAAATTAAAGATATCTGACAGGACCTACAGGATAATATCTGTGGCCATTTTCGTTGCTATCCTGGTACTCTTTTTCCTTGCTGTTGATTCCATGGGAAGAAGTTCTATTAGTAAGGAACAACAGTCATTGGAGAACGCCCTGTCCCGAGACATTGTCCAGTGTTACGCCATCGAGGGACGCTACCCGCCAAGTCTTGAATATCTGGAACAGCACTACGGACTCACCTATGATAAAAGCACTTTCTTCGTTGATTACCTGCCAATTGCCGGAAATCTTTACCCGGATGTAACTGTCATTTTATTGCAAAACTGATAGGAACGTATGAACAAAGATAACAAAGGAAAACACATAATTGATGGAGTTTTCGTCATCTGCCTGCTTATGATGTTCCTCATAAGCGCGCTGACCGTTATTGCCATCGGTGCCAACGTTTACAAAAAGAACGTGGAGCAGACCAGCGAAAACTACTCCCAGAGAATCTCTTTTGCCTATATCACCGAGAAGGTGCGACAGGCGGATCAAAAGGGACTTGTTTTCGTGGATGAACGCTTCGGTAAAAGCGCTTTGATAATGCAGCAGGATATCGGCGGTGTCAAATATGACACTATAATTTATGACTATGAAGGATATCTGTGCGAACTCTTTGCCCGAAACGACCTTGGAACCCTTTATCCTCAATCCGGACAAAAGATTCTTCAGATAAATTCCTTTGACGTAAAAGAAGTAACGGATGGGCTTTTGACAGCCACTATAACAGATGATGACGGATGCGAAGAATCCATATTTATTGCAGTTAAGAGTAAGGATGAGTAAAAAGAACTGATGAGTACACAGGAAAATTCAAGGACAAGCCTGTTCCTAATGGAACTGATCATAGTGATTTTGTTCTTTGCCCTGGCAAGCGCCATTTGCCTAAGGCTTTTTGTTGGTGCTCATCTTCTGGCGGAAAAAGACAAGAATTTGAACCACGCACTGATATGGTCTCAAAATTATTCCGAGTGCTTCTACGGCTGCAAAGGCCGAGTCCTTCAAATGAGTAATCAATACCCGGGAGCATTCGTTAGTTTAGCAGACAACGAAACGGATGGCTCAATTGTTCTTTTCTTCGATGAGGACTGGAATCAGATAGACAACTCTCTGGAAGTTGCTTCCTACGAAGCTGTGATCGTAATCAAGAAGGCAACAGCCGAAGAAGTGTATTCAGATGTAAACACATATGGGGTTAAGCTTTTGGGAGATGCCATGGTTGGAAAAATAGCAATTCTCGATCTTAGAGGGCAAACAGCCACCTATACAGATACACCCGAAGACGATTCCATAATTATTTATTCTAGTAACATTGATATGTACATCGGCGAAAGCTAAAGCCGGGAGGTAATTATGAATACGAAACCCAAGCGCGGCGCGAATGTCGGAAGCGCCTCAATACTTCTTATATTTACCGTCCTGAGCCTGATCTCTTTTGCCACGCTGGCGCTGGTCAACTCCAAAGCCGACTACAAGCTTAGTTCAAACCTGGCAAAAAGACAGAGTGATTATTACAGTGCCTGCCACAGTGGTCAGGCCTTTGTAGCCGCCGTAAACTCGGGCTATGAAACAGGATTGGAAAATGCTATAATCAAAGAAAGTATACCAATAACCGATAATCAATCCCTTGATATTTCGATTATGTCAAATGATTCAGACAACTTGAGCAATTCACTGAACAAATACACAATTACTCAGTGGCAAATTGTCAATAACGCAGGTGATGACTACGATTACAGCCTTCCGGTGTTTAAATAGCAGCAAAAAATTTTAAAACAATTTCCTTAAGACTTTATCAAATTTTAATTTTTAGCATAACGATTTAACGCATATATTTGAAAATCCGTGGTACAATAGATTATGTACCAACATAAAATCAAAAAATAGAAATTGAGTTAATTTTTTTAGCAACTAAAAATACTTATTGGAGGTTCAATATGGGAAAAAGAATACTCATTACTGATGACGCCGCTTTCATGCGCATGATGCTTAAGGATATCCTCTCCAAGAACGGATATGAGATTGCTGGCGAAGCTGAGAACGGTAAAGTCGCAATCGAAAAATATAATGAGTTGAAACCCGACCTTGTAACTCTGGATATCACAATGCCTGAGCTTGATGGTATCGGAGCCTTGAAGGGAATCAAGGCTGCAGATCCAAATGCAGTTTGTATTATGTGTTCTGCCATGGGTCAGCAGGCAATGGTAATTGAATCAATTCAGGCTGGTGCAAAAGACTTCATCGTAAAGCCTTTCCAGGCTGATCGTGTTCTTGAGGCAGTAAAGAAAGCTATCGGATAAGGTTCAATGGCTAATTTTTCATTGCATATTATAAGACCGGGATGATCTCCCGGTCTTTTTGAAATTCTTTATGCTGTTTCTGATTTCATTCCTGTGTAGAGGTGGTAATATCTCTGCTTCTTGGCGATAAGCTCGTCGTGAGTTCCCTGCTCTACTATTCTTCCCTGTTCCAGAACTATGATGCAGTCACTGTTTCTGACTGTAGACAATCTGTGGGCAATGACAAATGTTGTTCTGCCCTTCATAAGTCTGTCCATACCATCCTGGACAATCTTCTCTGTTCTTGTATCGATAGAAGATGTAGCTTCATCAAGGATAAGAACCGGCGGATCTGCAATGGCCGCTCTCGCAATGGCAAGGAGCTGACGCTGACCCTGTGACAGGTTGGCACCGTCACCTGTGAGCATGGTGTCATAGCCTTCGGGAAGTCTCTTGATAAAGCTGTGAGCATTGGCAAGCTTAGCTGCTGCGATTACTTCCTCATCTGTGGCTCCAAGCTTACCATATCTGATATTCTCCTTAACAGTTCCGGTAAAAAGATGTGTATCCTGAAGAACTATACCGAGAGAGCGTCTTAAATCTGCCTTCTTTATCTTGTTGATATTGATGTTATCATATCTGATCTTTCCGTCCTGAATGTCATAGAATCTGTTTATCAGGTTGGTGATGGTGGTCTTTCCTGCGCCTGTAGAACCTACAAAGGCAATCTTCTGTCCCGGAAGGGCGTGAAGAACTATGTCGTGAAGAACCATCTTTTCATCTGTATATCCAAAATCTACGCCGTTGAAGGTGACATCGCCTTCCATTGGCTGATAGGTTGTGGTGTCTGTTGCCTTGTGATAGTGCTTCCAAGCCCAGTGTCCTGTGTGGTGGTCAGCCTCTACAGCAACACCGTCCTTGATCTCAGCGTCTACCAGCATTACATATCCCTCATCCTCCTCAGGCTTTTCATCTAACAGCTTGAAGATACGGTCTGCACCGGCAAGAGCCATGATAATGGAGTTAAACTGCATACTAACCTGGTTGATAGGCATTGAGAAGCTCTTGTTGAAGGTAAGGAAGCTGGCAAGAGCACCTACGGTAAAGCCCACTGCAATATTGTCAGAAAGCGCAATGGCTCCACCAATCATAGCGCAGAGAACATAGCTGGTATTACCAAGCTGTGCGTTAATGGGTCCAAGAGCTCCTGAATAGGCATTAGCCTTAAATGCGCTCTGATAAAGCTCTTCATTGAGCTGATCAAATCTCGCAATACTCTCTTTTTCATGATTGAAGACTTTAACAACCTTCTGGCCTGTCATCATCTCTTCAATATATCCGTTAAGAGCACCTATATTCTTCTGCTGAGCCACAAAGTTCTTTCCTGATGATTTTGTAGCCATGGCTGAACAGAACAGCATAACAGCCACCATCAAAAGAGTAACTATAGTCAGCGGAATGCTCAGAACCAGCATGGATGCCAGAACACTGACAATAGTGATTGCTGAGTTCAGCATCTGAGGGATACTCTGGCTGATCATCTGACGAAGGGTATCAATATCATTGGTGTAGATTGACATGATATCGCCATGGGCATGAGTATCAAAGTACTTGATGGGAAGGCTCTCCATATGCTCAAAGAGTTCCTCACGAAGTCTTTTAAGTGTGCCCTGGTTGATAAATATCATGGTTCTTGACTGAACAAAAGCAGCAATTACACCAAGTGCATAGAAGCATGCCACTCTTGCCATCGCTCCCAGCAGCGGACCGTAATCAGTGCTGTGAGTATCCAGCATTGGCTGAATATAGGAATCAATAAGCGTCTTGGTAAAAAGAGTTCCCTGAACGCTTGAAAATACTGTAAGGAAAATACAGATCACAATAACAATCATATGAACGGGATAGAACTTAAAGACATATCCCATTATTCTCTTAAACAATTTCCCCGGGTTTTCTACCTTGGGCCTTGGCATTCCGCGCCTGTTTCCGCCATGTGGGCCTTTATTAGCATTATTTTGTGCCATTTTTTTCTCCTATTCTTTCATCATCACAAAGAAATATTAGCATTAAATATCAGTTCTGATCGAAATCAGCATCTCCGCTGGCACCGGTCTGGGACTCGTATACCTCGCGGTAGATATCGTTGCTCTCAAGAAGTTCCTCATGAGTTCCAAAGCCGTTGACCATACCATCATCCATAACGATGATTCTGTCGCACTCCTGAACTGAACTGATTCTCTGAGCAATGATAAGCTTGGTAGTACCCGGAATCTCTTCCGCAAAAGCTTTTCTGATCTTACTGTCTGTGGCAGTATCAACAGCACTGGTGGAATCATCAAGAATGAGGATCTTAGGCTTTTTAAGAAGAGCTCTTGCTATACAAAGTCTCTGTCTCTGTCCACCTGATACGTTGGTTCCGCCCTGTTCTATCTCTGTATTATAGCCGTTTGGCATCTTTTCAATAAATTCGTCGGCGCAGGCCATTTCACAGGCTCTTTTGCACTCTTCCTCAGTTGCGTTCTTATCACCCCAGCGAAGGTTATCAAGAATTGTACCCGAGAAAAGAACGTTCTTCTGTAAAACCACTGAAACCTGATCTCTTAAAGTTTCCAGGTCATAGTCTCTTACATCTACTCCGCCAACCTTTACAGCGCCCTTGGAAACGTCATAAAGTCTGCTGATAAGGTTTACCAGAGAGGACTTGGCTGAACCTGTTCCTCCGATAATACCAATTGTTTCTCCTGCTTTAATCTCAAGATTGATATCCTTGAGTACCGGTTCCTCTGAAGTCTGGTTGTAGGCAAAATCCACATGTTCAAAGGAGATGCTGCCATCTGCAACCTCAGTAACAGCGTTTTCCTTGTTGGTTATCAGTGTCTTTTCCTCGATAACCTCTGCAATACGCTTTCCGCTGGCCTGAGCCATGGTGATCATTACAAAGATCATTGCCAGCATCATAAGATTCATGAGGATAGACATACAGTATGTCAAAAGACTCATGAGGTTACCGGTTGTCAGCTCACCGCCAACTATCATGTGGGCGCCAAACCAGCTTACCAGAAGGATGCAGGCATAAATTGTTGCTGTCATGATGGGGCTCATATAAACTATGTTCATTTCGGCCTTTACAAACATGTTGTAGATATTGAGCGCTGCCTTCTTGAACTTGTCGTTCTCGTAATCCTCACGAACATAAGCCTTAACAACTCTGATGGCTGATACATTTTCCTGAACACTTTCGTTTAGCTCATCGTATTTCTCAAATACCTGTTTGAAATACTTGGTTGCCTTGTTCATAACAAACAACATGACGCAAGCTAGGAATATAACTGCTACAAGGTAAACGCTGGAAAGCTTAGCACTTATGGAAAATGCAGCTACCATGGCGATAATAAGTGAAGCAGGGGCTCTCATGGCCATTCTCAGTATCATCATGTACGCATTCTGAATATTGGTAACATCCGTTGTAAGTCTTGTTACAAGTCCGGAAGTTGAGAACTTATCTATGTTAGCAAAAGAAAAAGTCTGGATGTTGTCAAACATGGCCTTTCTCAGATTCCTTGCAAGACCTGTGGAAGCTTTTGATCCAAAATATGCTCCTCCAAGACCTGCCAACAGTCCGAAGATGGCAATGACCACCATCATTCCACCTATTCTGAAAATAATCCCCATGTTGTTACCATAAATACCATCATCAACAATCTTTGCCATAAGGATGGGAATTATCATTTCACAGATAACCTCACCTATCATGCAAATAGGAGTCAAAATCGATGGCAGTTTGAACTCCCTGAGCTGTTTTAAAATTGTCTTTACCATTTAACAGTTTCTCCCTTGTATCATTTTCATTAATGTCATTTACTCGAGCTTCATCATATTGTCATATACTCTGTCCAAAAGATTTCTAAGCTGTTTAATCTCTTCTTCTGTCATGCCTTCTACCATATACTGGTCGGTATGGATCTTGCGCTTTTTATCAGCCTCGATGAACTCAAGTGCTCTCTCCGTCAGCGTAATATTCCGATACTTCCTGTTATCCGGATCCACTACAACCTTCAGCATCTCTTTGTCCTCAAGCCTCTTCAAAAGACCTATTGTGGTGGGATGCTTGATATGAAGCGCGTCAGTTATGTCCTTCTGTGTGACCTTCTGATCTCTGTGCTCCCATAAATAATAGATGACTATAATCTGGGAAAAGGTCATATCCTCTTCCTTCAAACGCCTGTTAAGCAGCTTGGCAAAGCATTCATGAATAAGCTTAAATTTAAAGCTCAGAGGCTCATGCTCTCTATCCCGGAAGAATTCACTTCCATCCTTTGCCTGTTCCATTTTCACCTCGCCTTTTAATCAAAATTATATGTAGCTAGATACATATACCATAATACGTAGCTTGCTACATATTGTCAACTTATATTTTTATAAAAATTAGCTAAGGCTAATCCGAAACCCCCGGTGTGTTCAAATATGCATTTTTACCCTATAATGGAATAAAAGATTCAAGATTATGAGGAGAAATGAACTATGAGTAAGATTGTTAATCCTGAACAGTATGCTGCTTCTACAGAAGCAAAAGGCAAGCTCTGCTACAAGGAAACAGGGCGACTTTTATTCCTGGCTATTCCATGGCCCTTTACCAAATATGAAATTCATGAAAATGTTCTGACTATCACAAGAGGATTTTTATCAATATCTGAAGATGACTGTTACATGTACAAGATCAGCGATGTTGAGATCAAGAGATCGCTTCTTCAGAGAATGGTGGGACTGTCAACGATTGTTCTGTTCACATCAGATGTAACAGATAAGACTATTGTCATGAAGAATATTAAACACGGTAGAGAGATCAAGGATTTCCTTCTTCAGGCATCCGAGTCAGCCAAGCTTCGCCGCAGAACTGTCAACATGCAGAACATCGGCTTCGGCGCCGATGACATCCACGACGTAGACGACTTCGACAATCTTGGGTGATTACGGCGCCGGAAGTTTCACGGCTACGCGGAAGGTACGTGGCTGCCGGAAGTTTTACGGCTACGCGGAGGGCGAAGGCCGGCCCGGGAAGCGAAAATGCTTGCGGTCAGCTTCGTCGTGATTATCTAAAATTCAAAAAAGCCAGGAGTGCCTCATTTCACGTAGTTCAGGGAAATTGGCACTCCTGTTTTTTTTCATTTTGATAATCATCTCCTCCGTCCAAGAGCAGCGCATTTTCGCTTCCCCGGGCCGGCCTTCTACTGTATAGCCAGAATTTCTGTCACCCATTATTCAGGTAGTACTGTGCATACTTGGTCAGAGCATTACTGTCCACACGATATATTATGTCTATGAAACTTCTAAGATAGATGTAAACGAATATTCCCAGTATCATAATACTTAATGCAATAAACATTTTCTTATGGATAAATTCTCGTAAATTAGATTTGCTTGCAGTACAGCCTTTGCTATTTGCTTTTCTTATGAAATAGCAAACACAGAAAATACAAGCAAATACTCCCACTGCCACTACACCTGCAACAGTCAGTGCCACAGGAAGATTTCTTATGACATCCCTTGTCAGGGTCACTCCTGTCATATCAAATGCGATATTCATAGACATTACTGAGTGGACGTAGGAATCCACTTCTTCCATGGCCGGAGCCAGATTAAAACTATAATAGATCACCAGAATTATAGAAAGAACAAGGGTTATTGCAAGGGACAATATTCCCTCATAACGCCAAAGGCCTTTTCTATCCACGTCCCTGCCTGCAAATGTCTTTTCATTAAGCACATTCAATCCCGCAAACATCAGAATGGGGAGGCTGCTCTCTATATATCGCCCAAAGACCAGGTGGTCGCATCTGGCGACGTCAGTGCCTTCCCAGTAGCCGTACAGGGTTTCAAAGAAAAATAGCATGCCTAGAGACATGGCACCCATGAAAGCCAGTGCCCCCTGCAGTGAAAACACAAAAATAGCCTCATCGACATTTTTCTTTTTGCGAAATGCTCTTACAACTATTACCAGCATGCAGATAAGTCCCAGGAGTGTGAAACAAAGACCGCTGACAGAAGTATTGAACATCCAGCCCATGAAAGTCCTGAACACAGTCTGCTGTCCTTTAAGAGAAAAGAGCTTGCGATATATTTCAGGTCTTAAGAAACTTGCCAGGGTATTGTATTTGGGCTTTACGCCAAGATAAACTACCTGCCTTACCCAATAATTCAAGGCTCTGTCCACACCTAGTGCCAGGACAAGGTTAGCCCCGTAAACGGCCGGAGAAACCAGTCTTTTACCTGTTACAAGTCTGTAAATAATAACAGTCATGGTG
>JAEEGL017305082.1_pt1 | contig 12902 bp, 5 predicted proteins | sample 9134231 | NCBI WGS metagenome assembly JAEEGL01 (sample SAMN16246548, study PRJNA631951) | gut metagenome | biome: gut microbiome; feature: rumen; material: fiber-attached | host: Bos | place: Iran: Karaj | collected 2018-10 | reverse complement strand
TTGCGGAAGTGCTGAAATTCATCTTCCGTAAAATAAACATCAATTCTTCTTTCTCTCTTGCGCATAAAATCATCCTCTCCTTTAAAATATTTTTGTAGCAAGATATATTTTCCGCGCCCCTTTCCGCGCGGAATTAAATGCGGCGTGAGCCGCCACCACAAGGGGATTGAAGGGGACATTTTCCCCTCACAAGCAACAACTTGCACACGCAAGTTGGGAGCTTGCAGAAAAATCAGACCAGACCTAAAATGCCGAAAGAGTGGTAGCCCCCTAAATGTCAATGCTTATCGAACAGTAACAGCTGTGGTCTGATTTTTCTTGAAATGGGCGGTAGTATTCCTTGAATTGTGTCAGGCTTCCTCCTATTGCCGAACAGAATTGTCGGGGACTGCGCCGCCCATTTCCGAGATGAGATATACTGCCGATTGTGAAAGTGTACTTTAATCGACTTGCATATCGCCATTGACAATACTTTTTCCGAAAATTGTGAAAAAGTCTCACTGCTATATTTGAACTCGGACAAATTTGTCCCTGTTCGAATAAATTTCTACATCATTTGAGTTATGGACGTTTTTGACCGTAACCTCACATCACTAACTTTTTTTCTATTGGGAAATGTTTTACTCAAATCCGAGTAAAAGCCTATTTCATTATAGGTATTGGCATTTCTCGCAGCTTAAATCCTTCGCTTTCCAAATTTGGAAGGCAAAGCAAAAGACATTTAAAGCATTTATTGCCAACTTCACGGGAGACATTTTTGTCCGCCGTGAAAGCTGCAATACCGGCACAATATGTTTCGAGGCAAAAATCATATCCCTATCAATCATCCCCAATATTCCCCAAGTCAAGAACAATAAAAGTAAAAAGGGAAAGTTGGACAAGATAGGCTTAAAAAGCCGCTCCTACAGTTTTCCCCAAAGGGATAATTGATTTTACCCCAGTTTTCCCTAAAAGGGATAATTATACAGACCGCTGTTTAAGGCACTTTTAATCAGTTTTCCCTTTCAAAAAATATTGTTCTTGACAGTTGGGGATAGTTAGAACCTATGTTGCATTTACATCATCGCTTTATATTTTTTGTGATGTTTTCTAAAATTGTTCTTTTCGGAAATACGGTCAAAATTGCCGCAAACCTTAAAACAATCGTAACTAACCATTAAATCCCTCCTTCTTCAATTCCGAGTATGTCGTTTATCTTCTGCTTCACCTTTTCAATACCGTTCAGCTTGCCGCCGACAACAGCGCGCACATAAGACGGACTGTACCCGATAAGTTCCGCAAGGTCTTTCAGCGTCATACCCTCATTTATGAGCGCTATACGGACCTTTTTACCCCATTCGTTATTGTTTTTTAACATTTTTTTAAAATCCCCCTTTACAAATGTTATTTTGTATGTTATTATAATACAGAGCCGTAATTCAAACGCAAGATAAAAATAAAATACGGAATTACGTAATATAACTGTATAATCATTATAATACAACGAAACGAATAAGTCAAGTGATAAAATTCGTATTTCAGTATCTTTATTGAAAATATATAAGTGAAAGGATGATTTTGATGGATAAATCGGTAGATTTAACTAATTTGTTTAACAGAATTGAGGAATTGGGGATAAATTCAAAGATAGTTGCAGAGGAAACGGGTATCTCTGCAGGCAACATTAGCGATTGGAAGAAGGGCAGAAGTTATCCGACAGCATCAAAAATGATTGTTCTTGCCGATTATCTCGGCTGTTCTATTGACTATTTGGTAGGCAGAACAGATGTGCCGCGCCCGCTGAATGTGCCCAAAGAGTTTGCGGATAAGATAGGAAGTATGACAGACGATTTCATCAGCGAGGACGGCTTTGTTCATCCGCCGTTTATGAGTAACCGTGTGTATTTCATCCACGAAAAGGATGAAGAAAAAATATGGAGGATGTACGAAAAAGCAAAGGCATTTGATGACAGCATTATCGACCGCGAGACCTTTACCGCTCTGCTCGATAAGTACGATAATCCTCTTTCAAGAGCCGCAAAAGCAAGCGGCTACAGCATCACAACGAGGAACTATGTTGAGTTTAAGAAAGTCTATGATACTTATGTTGATAGCTGCTTTAATGATTTGTTGAATAAGTTGAAGAAATAAGAGTGAGCCCTTCGGGCATCACCCGCGTAAATGAAAAGTGCCGCCTTTCCGTTACAGGATTGGCGGCATTGTTATTGCCAAAATCTTTCTCTTTTCCCTTGTAAAGCTACAAGGGCGCACTTACAGACGGGCGGAGCCCATCTGTTTGTAAGCGTACCATTTTATGGAGACCATAATCCCGTTTTTGGATACGGATCCTGTGCGGAGGGCTTACTGCACCAATTATGAAAATGAGGTGTTGTAAGTGGCTATTTATCATTTTCATGTGATGCCATAGATATAATTTTCTTGAATCTCCTTATCGCAGATAAAACAAAGTGCAGATACACATTATGTTATACCTGCACTTGTTTTTTATGCCATTAAGAAAGATTTATGCTTATAGTATAGAATACCGTTTGCATATATCGCTTTTTTTTGGTGCGTTGATTTTTACAATCAATTATCCTTTATATTTGTAATTATAACTGCTGTTTCGGCTCTTGTCAAATCTTTTGACGGGTTGAAATTGCCGTAGTTATCGCCCTTTACGACTGCCTTTTTGCTTATATCGTCAACATAAGGCTTTGCCCATTCTGCGATATTTGCTTCATCGGTAAAAGTTATGTCAGCATAGCTCTCAAGGTCTTTGTCCGCAAAAGCGATAAACTTGCTTACAACAACTGCCATTTCCTGTCTTGTTATAACATTGTTTCCTCGGAATGTGTTGTCATCATAGCCGTTTATAATGCCGTTGCCCACAGCCCACATAAGATATTTTGCATACCACTCGGAGTAATCAACATCCGCAAATTCTCTTAACATTTCGGGGTATTCCGTACTTGCAAGACCGCTGTTGTAAAGCATTGCAACAAACTCTGCTCTTGTAATGCTGTTGTTCGGTCTGAAACTGTTGTCCTCATAACCGTTTACAATACCCTCCGAAGCAGCTTTTTCGATAACATCTTCTGCCCAGTGACCTGCGATGTCGATAAATCTTGCTGTTGTTGCTTCGGTATTTTCCTCGGTTACATCAACCGTTCCGTTGTCCGCTGTATTTGCCGTTGTTTCTTCCGTATCTGCTTCCGCTTCTGTTGCAGTGGTTGTGCGTGATGCCGAGCTGCTGCTTGAACCACCGCCGCCTGAGCTTCTGCGTGTTTCGCCTGTCGTTGTTTCGCTTGCGTTTTCCGTTGTTGCTTCGGTAGTTATCTCTGTTGTGCTTTCCGTTTCGTCAACAACATTTACGAGTGCCGTTACGGTAACGATACTGCTTTCGGGCAGTCTGTCACGCCAGTCTGCAATTGCCGCATTTCCGTCTTTGTCGAAATCAAATTCATCTGCATAAGGTACAAGATAACCTGTTATTGTTGCCTGACCGACAACATCACCGTAAACGATATTCGCCGCATCTATCTCAACGGGTACGCTGTCACTTGAACCGATCCAGCATACTTTGAGAGTTTCGGCATCAACACCACTGATAACGGGCTGAATTTCAAGATTTCCGCCCTTTTGTATCGTATAAACATCGTCAAATTTAACATCTGTTACCTTTGCGATAGTATCTGCAACGTCCCAATAATACGGATTATTTACATAGACTGTCTTTTCTGCGATATTTTCATCATTGTATACCGCTGCTATGCTCATAGTCGCTGCGTTACGCTCTGCACCGAATTCGTTCTCGTCAATTTCTATCGGCATTTCGATAAATCTTACCTCACCGCTTTCAAGTGCGGGAACATCCAAAGTTTCGACATCAGTCTCGCCGTATGTTGCCTTGATCGCAAAAGGCTCGGAAGCCTTACCGCCGTCATTGGTTATTGTTGCCTTGTAAATATACTCTCCCGAATCAACTATCTCAAACTGTTGTTCGTCAACAACAACATTTGCACCGTTTTCAACGGTTGTTTCAACACCCGTTCCGTCGTCGATAAAAGCACCGAATGTGATGTCGGCAGGGTTTTCGGGTATCTCGACCTGTGTTTTAAGGTCTAACGAGAAACCGCCGGGTATAGTACGGTCAACAAAAATTTCATCCACTTTCTTGCCGTTTACCGTGTATACCACATTTACACCCTTTGTGTCGGGAAGCATATCTCTGTTTCTTAGAATTGCCGTAACTTCGACATGATCGCCCGCCTTGAAATGTTCTTTTCCAACCGTAACATCATCTATAAGAACATCCGCTGTCGGAGTATGTCTTAACATAACAAGGCTCTTGTCTGCCTCGTCGTCATAGTTTGCCTTGCCTGCGCCGATATAAACTATATCATTTATAATGGCTGCGCCAAGACCCGTGTAATAAATATTTTCGTCAACATCTGTAAGCCTTATAGGTTCCGACCAGCGTGAATCCCTGGCGTCATCGATCTCGGCAGCCCCCGAATCGTCAAGCATAGCTGCCATTATCTGCAGGGAATCGTTTACGGCATCGGTATAGAACAGATATATATGACCATGTGAATCAACGCTTACATCATAATCCATAACATTCTTGGCGTTTATTACTTTGCTGATAACATTATTGTTTGGCAGATAATAATTTACGCCGCCGTCTGTTATCTTTGTAAGTTTGTCTGTTGTCAGCTCATCTAAATTCACATAATTTATCCTGCCCTCTTCGTCACCTTCGTTCATAGAACCGAAGAAAAGGTAAGAATCATATGCGGAACGTCCGAAAACAGGGTTAAAGCAGCCGCTTGTGCCGACCTTTGCCGTATCATCTTCCGTTTTTACATAGTCTGTAACTCTGATAATGTGCTTAAATTCCTTGCTTTCAAAGTCATATACCTGAACAAATACATCTCTGTCATAAAGTGTGGAAAGGTCGTTGTCCCAGTCCGTTATCCAAGCAAATACTGCCTGACCGTCATAGTACATTGCCGCCGTTTCCGCAACTCTTGTAAGTTCTGCGTTGTCGCTTAATCTTAAATCAAGGAATTTCTGACCGTACCAGTTATCACGGTAATATTGCTTGTATTCGTCAAGCGTCATGCCCTTTGATGCTGCGGCCTGCTTCATACGGTTGGAGCTTAATTCTTCATCGGTATATTCGGAACCGTCATTGCTCCACTTGCCGTTTTCGTAGGTAAGAAAAGCGTTTACGCTTGCCGCCTTTGAAATGCTGTCTACCGTATCAAGACCGTCATACTCGGTCTTTGTGTAATAAAGCATAAGTCTGTCGGTTGCCTTGTCATATACCGCATGAGGATAATTATCTGCCGTATAGTCCTCGGTCGTTGTTTTTGTGAGTGTTTCGACATCGCCGAAAGTCTTTGTGTTTGTGTCGAAGAATGCTGCCTGAATATTAAGTGATTTAAGTGCATCTTCAAGCTTTGTGCTTTCTTCAAATGCCTTTTCCGCCGATGACCACGCAACAAATATTCTTCCGTCGCCAAGATCGGAGAGTGTTGCATAATCATCAAGCGTTCCGTCGTCGTTTACTATAACGGGCTGTGACCAGTTTTGACCGTCGCCTATCGAATAGTAAAGCGCGCGTTTATTGATATTGTTTCTTGCGGGAACATCATCGATAAACAGCATAAGCATTTCACTGCCGTTTATCTTTACAAGCTGAACATTGTTATTGCCTGCACTGCCGTTTTGCAATGTCTTTTCTGTTGTTGTGTCCGAGCTGAAAAGCCGGATTTCGCTGCCGCCTGTGTTCCAGCCGCCCCTGTTTTTAAGATATGCTCTTGAAACAGGTTCGTTTCCGATAGGTTCGTCGGAACCGAGGGCAAATTCATCCGCAGCCATTGCCTGTATCATTGCATCGGCTGTGTCAAAGCTGATATGTTTGTCTGTACCCTGACTGAAAAGTTTGACTGTTTTTACATCGTCATATTTCTTTTCGTAAACTGTAATACCTATAACTTCTACCCACCATTTAAGGTCTATTTTCATATCGCCGTAGTAGTTGACGACCATATCGCCCGCTTCGTCCTCTTCATCGGTGAATTGGAAGTCCATATCAAAGGTAAACTTTGCGTTGCCGTAAAGTGAGGCAAGTTTAACATCAATACCAAGCGTTACCGATATAACGGGATCGATAAAGATATAAGCCTCGCGCCTTACTGCGCTGTCGGGGCCGAATTTCTTGAATACACCAAAATCTTCGGAAGTATAAGGCGTCGCGCCATCTACCTGCCACTCGTCTTTATAGTCCGTCCACATATGGTAAACGCCTGCGACTGTGCCGTCTAAACTTGCATTGATAATAACATCCACACCGATAGGAGTAGAGATAGTGTTATTTGTGCTTGCACCGAACCTTGCGCCCACAACAAATGTCAGGTCTTCAAAGTACGGTTTAAATTCTGTTTTGCCGTTTACTGTTGCAGGTCTTTGTGTAAGCGTAAGACGGAAAGATGCAAAAGGCGTTACGCTCCATTTGAAGCTGCTCTTTGTGCTGTAGCCCGATTTGCTGTCTTTGGGCATCTCCTCGCTGTCTTTTTCGATTATCTCAAAGCCCTCATATTCTTTGGGAGACTTTTCTTCCGTTTTTTCTCCCTTTTTCTCTTTTTCTTCACTTTCTTTCTTTGCATCCTCGGCCGCTTTTTTCTCTTTTTCGGCTTTTTCTTTGGCTTTTTCGCTGTCATACTTGTATTCGTCGCTAAAATCTTTCTTATAGCCGAAATTGAAAGTATTTGCCTGCCACTGATATTTGCTGTCAAGCGGTTTGCCGGGGTTTGCGGTCTTCCATTGTTCTGCACCCGGGGATGTATAGTCGTTGATAACGGTTTCTATTGCACCGCCACCAATTTCGCCTACATTCATATCGCCCAGCGGATTGCCGATAATATCTTCCACAACGCCGCTTGTAATGCCGCTTTCAAGTGTTGAGCTGCCTATCAGCGGGAATATGAACTTATCAAGCGTAAGCTCACCAATAAATTTGTAGCCCGTTGAAAGTGTGTTGTACCACTGACCGTTATTGTCGGCAAACTGTACATAAAGTTCCTCGTTGTTGTTCATTGCAGCCTTAGGGTTAAATGTTACCGAAACTTTAAGGCTGTTTGTTGTGTTGAGAGTCTCTTTTGTTACCGTAAAAAGACTGCTGTCAGCCTCTCTTAAGAAATTTCCGTCAATGTCGTAAATGCTGAACTTTGCATCGGCGGGGCGTGTTACTGCATCGCCCTCTATCGTCATCTGTATTGTGAAATTGTCATCCTTTACAGGTATAATGCTGCTGCCGTCGGCAATTTTGTTTTTGCTGTTTGCATAGCTTGCCTTAACGCTGTTTAAGCCTACTTCAAACTTTGGCAATGCAGGTATCACATAGTCGTTGGGGTGGCTTATCTGCGCAGGTTCGGAATATTCTATACCGTCTGCGGTAAAGTATGCGCTTATTGCGCCCCACGGCACGGATATTTCCGCAGGTATGCTGAATTTGCCGTTTTCATCTGTCATAGCGGAATTATCCTCGATATTTACAAATATTCCGCTTATGGGCGTAAGGTCCTTTATATCACTTTCTTTTCTTGTTGTGGAAAGCTGAAGAACAGTTGCCTTTCTTCTTTTGACCGTTCCCGTGATATTCTTTGTTTTGCTCATTATGGCAGGCGCAAAGTAATACTGCCACCTTGTGTTGTCTTTTTCTATATTTAAGTTTACCAGACTTCCCACCAACTGACGGTAATTGTTATATGAGCCGTCGCTGTCGGCATTTCTGGCTGTCTTTGGCTCGTCACCATCGCCAAAGGCCACACCGTCGTTATTGGTATCGCCTGTCATGTCCTTCCATGAGGTATAATAGCCATGCGGCGGGTATGCACGGAAGTTGTAGCTGCTGCCCATTAAAACATCCGACAATGTCATAGTACCGTCTTTATCTGTATGCCTTGGTTTATCGGTTCCGTCATCGGAATAGATAACCGAACCTTCAAGACTGCCGCCGACTTGTTCTTTCATATCATCCTTGAGGTCGGGAGAATAGCCGATATAAAGGCTTTGAGCCTTTACGGACGATCTGAAAGCCACATCTGTGTCAGCCACATACTCCGCCTTTGTAAAGTCCGTCATATCCACGGTCTCTTTTTGGCGGTCGGGCAGGGTGCTGTATATCTGTTCACCCTCTTTATAATATGTTGCGCCGTTATATAATCCCGTAACATTGATACTGTATCTTACGCCCTGCGGAGACTGATTTGCGGCGGGAACATACTGAGCACGGATAACGCTGTATTTCGGTACCGTATAACGTACCCATGAATTATTGCTGTAAGTACCTCTTACCGCATCGTCGTATTGTTGGTCTATATTTACAAAGCCGTCACTTCGATAGAAAAATACTCTTGCATACTGCAGCTTGTAAACAGGCTTTACATATATGGTATTATCAATACCGGCATTTGTGATAACACCGCTGCCGAGAAGTTCCTCTGCAAATGCCTGGTTTGGTGTGAACGTAAGATTACCGTTGCTGTCCGCTGTTTTGATAACGGCTTTGTTCTGTGCCTGATTATAGAAATACACTTTGTCAAGCACATAGCCGTATTTTGTTACACTGTCGGGTGCGGTAAAGACTACTTGGCTGCCGTTGTTTGTGTAAAAACCCGATACATTATCACCCGATGTCGTTTTTATATCAAGCCCGTTAAGATTTACCGTCTTGCTTGTTTCGCCGTCAAAATAGGTCGCAGCAACATCACCGGTGGTAAAATCAAACAGTTTTCTTTGTGCCTCCTGACCCGAATCGACTACCGAGAAGTCATACCTTGCCCAGTTTACACCGAGACTGCGGCTGAAAAACAGAGAAGAAGGGTTTCCGTTACTGGTATTTCTGACACCTATTTTAAGGTACAGTTCTTTGTAATTTTGATTCGGCGAAAGATTATAGTACGCGGGAGAAGAATTTCCCATTGTTACTCCGTCTATTGAGCCTTCCCACGTTTTATCTATATCGGTCTCAAACCTTCCGTAACCGCTGCCGGTAACGAATGCATTAAGCGAAAAATTCTTGATACCCAATGTTTTTACAGGGTTTTGGGTAACATAAAAGCAATAATTTCCTTTGCCTGTTTGTGTAACATATTTGGTGTTTCCTTCATAATCTCCTTTATAACCGCTTGAACCGGGACCGGTCTCCCAGTCCCAACCAACATACTTGTATGTATAGCTGCTGCCTAAATACTTTCCGCTTGCATAAGCCTCGACAGCTGCATTGTCCTCGTCTGCGGAATAAGCCGTGACGGGGCTTTCGGCAGGAGTATGTATTTCGGTATCTTCGGGAGCTTCGTTTATATAAACGGTCGCAAGGGAATTGCCTATGCGCACATCATCATAACCCTCTAATTTAACACCGAATTTTGTGTTTTTGTTAAATTCCTTTGCGGTCACGGTCACGGTTTTTTCGGTTTCACCCGGGACGAAAGCCACCGTTTTGCCCACAAATTCCTCGTAAGCACCGCGGCAGTCGTCTATATTTACCGTCGAAACATAAACCGATGTAAAATACTGCAAACCGCTTGTTCTTCTAACCGTAACTTCTGCAGTCGGTTTGTCCTGCGTTAATGTTATCACCTTTGTATCTATCGAAACGAACGCTTCCTCGTGTTCCTCGTCGTCTATAATGGAAACATAGGTCGTTGCGTTGGCTTTCATTTCAACACCTTCGCCCTCTGCCCCTAAAATAGCCAGCATAAACATCTTGTCGCTTTCCGCGATATCGTTATCCTTGACAACAACGGTGATCTCCTTTTCGGCCTCGCCCGCCTTAAAGTGAACGATACCATCTGCGCCCTCCGCTTCGCCGAAATATTTGTACATTTCTTCAACGGACTTTTGCAGATCGTTTGGCGTAACTTCTTCCTCATCCTTTGCCTTGGGCAAGTCAAGATACTGTGCCTGCGCCGATAACAGCGGAGAACCGCCAAACTCTGCCGGGTCCAAAGGCTCGTTCGGATCTGCCTCTTCCGTTTGTTCATACACATCAAGTGCACCGCCCGAAACGGTCTCGTCGGGCATAACGTACAATCCCGAACCCGAAATGCTTTCGTCATAAACAAACTCGCTTGGGTCGGGCTTAACGCCGCTCACCTTTTCAAGCACATTCCCGTCCTCGTCAAGTATCTCATAATCCTTGCCGTAGGTCGAAAGAAAATCCGCCGCCTTGAATGCCACATCCGCACTTTCGGCAGAGCTGCCATAGCGTTTTATCTTTACCTTTAATTCGCCGTCGTTCTCGTTCACATCATAGTTTGCATACTCAAAGTCAAAATATGACAGTCCCGACGACTCTTCGGCATAGGTAAACGACACCGAAGAAATAAGCATAACAGCAGACATCGCCGCGCTTATCATTTTTTTCAGCTTTCTTTTCATATAGCCAGCCCCTCTCTTTTAAATGTATTTTACAAATGAAATATATACAATGAATACAACAAAAGCACACCCTGACAGATATTTTCGGAAGTTAAAACCTCCTCAAACCTTCACAATATCGCCGCTAAAATGCCATTACGGTTGAACTCACATAGAGTATGCTTTTAATATGCCGTTATTTGCCTGTAAAAAAGCCGCAGTTATGCCGCTTGCTTGAGAATACAGTCTTTTCATAACTTGTCAGCCCATTTTTTAAATATTTTAATTATCGTATTATTTCAAAAAATTCCCGAAATATTATCTATAATATAATTATAACAAATAATTTGGAATTTATCAACAAAAAAAACTCCAATACCTTACCAATCGGACATATAAGTTTTCGCCTGCTTTATTGCTGCATTTTTAATGTAATATTATGCGATAATAATCGGTGTATTCAAAATTCCTGCTGCTTTGCTTATCTGTGTAAATAGTCGATTTGGGCACATCGTATTTCGTTAAGGCTGTTATCTGCCTGCCCGCGTTTTGCTGTGCAGACGATGCCCTTGCATAGCCGATATAATTATTAACCATATTTTTTAGCACTTTTCACCCCGAAATGTCGGTGTATCCTGATACTATACCCATTTACTATATAAAGGTACATACAAGGCAAAAACTTTTTCCAAGCCGAGATTTAGGGCAAAAAAATAAGCCTATAAGACATAACAACATTTGTCCCGTCTTATAGGCTCAAAAAAATTGTATTTACTTAAAATCTGTGTTATACTGAAACTACATAAACGGATTTCCAAAGCACACATCATATATTTACCACCCAGCATATCTTGTCATAATCTTTCGCCTTGAAATATCCATTTTGTGTCAAATTCGTGTCAAACACGACACTTTAACTCTTAAAGCCTTGAATTTAAGCTACTTTCAAGAGTGATTATCTACAAATTTCAATTTAACGTGGTGTTTTTTTGCAGGGGCGCTGCCCCTGCACCCCGCCCACTTTTTAGAAAAGTGGGTCCAAACATATTCGCGAATGTAGTTTTACGCAATTCAAATTCTAACACCGCGGCTAAATTTTTATGCCGCAAATTATCATTTGCGACGGGATTCAAATTGGAATTTGTCGGCGGGGTGTTTTAGTTATTCCATTCTTTAACATTTTTTCTTATCCAATCGGCGAGTTTATCCACACCCTCACCCGATTTTGCACATATTGGGATGACTTCTATCCCCGGGTGGCGCATTTCTATATTTTTCTTTGCTTTTTCGATATCAAAATCGAAGTAGGGTGCAACATCGGTCTTATTTATTATAACAACATCCGCAACCTGAAACATAAGCGGGTATTTAAGCGGTTTATCGTCGCCCTCGGGGACGGAAAGTATCATGGCGTTTTTGCTTGCGCCCGTGTCGAATTCGGCGGGGCAAACAAGGTTTCCGACATTTTCAAGCACAATAAGGTCATAGTCCTTTGAATCAAAGCTGTCAAGACCCTGGGTCGTCATATCCGCGTCAAGGTGACACATACCGCCCGTGTGCAGCTGGATAGAGTCCGCACCTGCGGCTTTTATTCTCTCCGCGTCCACGTCGGAGTCGATATCGGCCTCCATTACGCCTATTTTCATCTCGTCTTTTAAAAGTTCGATAAGACGGGTAAGGGTAGTGGTCTTGCCCGAACCCGGCGCACTCATCAGATTTAAAAGAAAAGTCTTTTCCTTTTTGAGTCTTTGGCGTGTGTTCGCTGCCAATACATTGTTGTCGTCCAGTACATTTGCTTTCAGATCTACTATTTTAACACTCATTTTTAACATTCTCCTTCTATTTTAATAAGCAGAAATTCTCTGCCTTTTATTATCTTGCAATCGCCGCTTTTACAGGCGGGACAAAGGTAATCGTGCGCCGCATCGGGTGTATATTCATTATTGCAGGTATTGCACAGCGCTGTTATGGGTATAATGTTTATTATAAGCTCAGAGCCGTCAAGCGGGGTGTTTTTTGCCGCTGTTTTATAGTACTTGTGCATATAAAAAGGCTCTATGCCGACCATTTGCCCGATATTTGCGTGTATGGCGGTCACTTTTGTTATTTTCTCACGCTCCGCCGCTTCCAATGCAGTATTGCACAGCCTGACCACATAACTCATCTCGTGCATACACTCACCTCCGTTATGTATAAGGTATCACAAAAAACGCGTTTTGTCAAAGGAAACGATAAAGAATGGAATATTGGAATTTGTCTATCTGGCGAAAAACAGGTTTTTCGCCAAATTTTGGCAGTCAGCCTGCGCGCCTTGCTGCGCTGCGGCACTTGTCTGCCTGTAAGGAAACAAAAACAAGTTTTGTTCCTCGCACGGGCAAAGCCCGCACTGCGGATTAAAGTCTGCGACGCTTGGATTACTGTTAAACAGACTCTTTCAGCCTTGTCGCAAATGATAATTTGCGGCATAAAAATTCAGCCGCGGTGTTAGA
>JAEEGL016584184.1_pt1 | contig 12902 bp, 6 predicted proteins | sample 9134231 | NCBI WGS metagenome assembly JAEEGL01 (sample SAMN16246548, study PRJNA631951) | gut metagenome | biome: gut microbiome; feature: rumen; material: fiber-attached | host: Bos | place: Iran: Karaj | collected 2018-10 | reverse complement strand
GCAGGAGAGCAGCCGTTGGCCCGTCCCGCCGCCACCACATTGCGCCTGGATACGTGCAGGTTGCTGGCAAAAGACAGCGGCCATGCCGCCACGCTGGCGGGATTCTCCATGAAGGTCGGTCCCGCAGAAGCAGGCACAGGCATCGACCTGGCATTGAAAGAGCTCCATATCCCCACAGAAGCATTGCCGCAGTATGCGGACAGTGTGGAGCGGCATGCCGCGGGCGGCATTAAATGCGACCTGCGCTTCACGGGGGCCTTTACCGGCAGCGGATGCGTCACTTCTCTGGAAGCACTGCTGCACGGGCTGGGAAAGCTGGATCTTTCCGCCTCGTTTTCCGGCGATATGCATGTCCTGTTCTCAAGCGCCTTATCGCAAGACAGGCAGCAGGTTTTTTTTAAGCGGCTCGCAGAAATGCGCATGGAACGCGCAAAAATGACTTTTGAGGATTCTGGGCTATGCGCACTTGCCCTGGAGATCGCAGCCAGGAAGGCTGGGATGGAACCTCTTGCCTTTCTCGAGGCTTTGGATCCCCGGGCAGGGGAATTGGAGGAAGGGGCGGAACCTGATGCCATGCGTGATGCATCCCGTATCCTGCAGGAGCAGCTGCATTTTCCCGGCACTGTCACCGCTGAACTGGCGCAGGGCAGGCGGCCGAAGCTTGCACAGCTTGCCCTCACGGCTCTGATGCAGCCTGCGAAGCTCCCCATCATGTTGTCTTCTTCTCCGGGGAAGAAGCCGATGAGATCGTTTTTCCAGCAATGATGCTGTGCCGTTCATCGGCAGGAAGACATCAAAATTTGCTTTTTGGCTTGTGCAAGCAGAAAGATCCCGTGATGCATTATTGGGTTGCTGGTCCAGGGATGCCTGCATATCGTTCCGGCCATAGCCAGCGGTAAAGCATTGCCCCTGCGGTAAGGGGGCTTCTGTTAAAAAGAAGGGCGGCAAGGCATAAGGCCTGGCCGCCCTGAAGTTCAGCAATGGGAAGGCGCAGGATTATTTGCCGCCTGCCTTGATGCCCTTTTCGGCAAAGTATTTGACCGCACCGGGATGATAGGGGAAGGAGCCGAAAGAAGCGGCGAATTTAAGGTCGAATTCTTTGGCTTTCGCATGCGCGGACTGGAGGGCGGGGAGGTTGTCGAAGATCCCGTACAGGAAGTTATAGATGTCTGCTTCGGAGGCCTTGTTGTCGGCGATGATGAGAGCGCCCACCGCAACGGTCTGCGCATCGGAATCCATGTTGTACGTCGATTTGTCAACGACATACTTGGTATAATAGGGGGACTTGGCCAGGAGCGCATTGATATGCTCTTCGTCGAGAGAGACGAGGCGCACCTTGCGGGAGGTGGCAAGGGAGGTGACAGACGTGGTGGGGGCGCCGGCGACGATGAAGGCGGCGTCGATCTTGCCATCCAGCAGGGCTTCCGTGGAGTCGCCGAAGGACTGGTACGTGGGCTTGATATCCTTGTTGACGTCGAGCCCGTAGGCTTCGAGCACGTCCACGGCGTTGAAGTACACGCCGGAACCGGCAGCGCCAACGGAAACGACCTTGCCCTTGAGGTCGGCAACGGTCTTGATGCTGTCGTTAAGGGTGACTATCTGGACCTGCTCCATGTACAGGTTGGCGACGGCGGAGAACTGGGTGATCTTGCCTGTCTTTTCAAAAAGACGCTTGCCGTTGAACGCATAGTCTGCGACGTCGGTCTGGGAAAAGCCGAGCTGGGCATCACCAGCCTCGAGGGCTTCGATATTGGCCTTGGAGCCACCGGAAGATATGGCGACCACGCTGGTGCTTGTTTTTTCGCCTACGGATCCGGCAATGACCCCGCCAACGGCAAAGTACGTTCCCTGTTCGCCGCCAGTCGTGAAGATCAGCTTGGATCCGCCGGGCATGGGCCCCTCAGCGTGGGCTGGAACAGCAAAGAGCAGGGAAGCGGCAAGTGCTAGCCAGGTAAATTTTTTCATGGGAGGCTCCTATACAGGGTTTGTATCCGCTGGTTCGTCCATCACGATTGATGGCGGGCATGCGGTTGGTTGCGTGTTCAGCACTGCGAAATGCTGCGTGGGATGATACGGATGCGAGGGAGTTTAGGCAAGTGTTCAGTGGGGGGGATGGAGCGGCGTTTTGGAAGCAGAGAGCTTTTGGTAGGCGCAGACGGCAGCCAGGGCCGCAAACCCCAGGGCGTCGGAAGTCAGCCCGGGCAGCATCATGCTCAACCCTGCTGCGATCAGGATGAAGCGCAAAAGGATGTTGATGGGCTTGAACAGATAGCCATTGAGAGCCGAAGCTACGCCGAAGATCCCGAGGAGCGAGGTGCCGCATATGAGCAGCACGTCGAATATGGAATGGACGTTCTCGAAGAGCATGCTCGGATTGTAGGCGAAAATGTACGGCACGATGAAGGCGGCGATGGCGAGGCGGGATGCGTTGAAAGCTGTCTTCATGGGTGTCGCTTTGGCAATGGCAGAACCTGCATAGGCGGCAAGGGCGACCGGGGGGGTGATGTCGGCTACGATGCCAAAATAAAAGACGAAGAAGTGGGCGCAGATCTTGGGCAGTCCGATGGCCTCGGACATGAGGATGGGGGCGCATGTCGCAGCCATGATGCAGTAGTTTGCCGTCGTGGGGACGCCCATGCCCAGCACGATGCAGCATATCATGGTCAGCACAAGAGCTATGATGGTGTAGCCGCCGGAGAGGTTGATCACCATCGTGACCAGTTTGGACGCGAGCCCGGTGGACGTGATGCATCCAGCGACAAGACCGGCCATGGCGCAGGCGACGGCCACGGTGACCGTGCCTTTGCCGCCGCTTTCGAGCGCTTCAAAGATCTTGCGCAGCGTGATGCGGTCATCGGAATTGAAAAGCCCCACGGCTATGGCAGCGCCGATGGAAATGGCCGCGGAGAACTGCATGGTGAAGGTGTTGGCAGACACCAGGCCAACAAGGAGGATGAGGGGGAGGAGGAGGTAGACTTTGGGCAGCAGGGCGGAAAAACGCGGCAGCTCGCTGCGGGGGATGCCGCGCAGGCCGAGTTTTTTCGCTTCCAGATGCACGGCGATATAGATCCCGGCGAAGTAGAGCACGGCGGGCAGGATGGCCGTGAGGGCGACTTCGGAATAGGGCACGCCCATGTACTCAGCCATGAGGAAGGCGGCGGCGCCCATGATGGGGGGCATGATCTGGCCGCCTGTGGAGGATGCAGCTTCGACGGCCCCTGCAAATTCCGGCTTGTAACCGGTCCGCTTCATCATGGGGATCGTGATGGATCCCGTGGTGACCGTGTTGCCCACCGAGGATCCGGAGACCATTCCGCAGAGCGATGAGGAGATGACGGCGACTTTGGCCGGTCCGCCGGATGATGAGCCTGCAATGCAGTTGGCCAGGTTGATGAAAAAGGCGGATATCCCCGTGCGTTCGAGGAATGCTCCGAAAATGATGAAGACGATGATGTATTTTGCGCAGACTTCGATGGGGGTGCTGCGGATGCCCCCGCCGGTGCTGTAGAAAAGGTCGTAAACGACCTTGCCGAAGCGGACATTGGCGAAGGTGTAGGCCAGCAGCGATCCGACGACGAGCAGGATGGGTATGCCCACGCAGCGCCGGCAGAGTTCCATCAGGCAGAGCACGCCAATGACGGCCATGCCCACCATGAAGATGTAACCCTGGTAGCGCGGGTTCGTCACCCGCATGGAAAGCATGATGATGGACTGGGCATTCCATGCATAATAGAGGAAGGGCAGCGCACCGCCCGCCATCAAAAGGATGTCGTACCAGGGCATATGGTTGGGACGCTGTGCTTTTTTGGTGCGGGGGTAATTGAGGTAACCCAGGATGATGATCATCGCGATGAATACATTGAGCCGCACTTCAGGAAGCGCCGTGCTGAAAAGGGTCACATAGATGCAATAGAGGGAAAAGAAAGCGGAAAAACATCTGACAGCCAGGCCCGGATAGCCTTCCCAAATGCGCATGTTGGAAGTCCGGTCATATTTTTTTATGACCTCTTCGACATTTTCAACGATGACATTGTCATCGCTTTTTTTTGTTTTCGCGTGTTCATCGGTGATGGTTGTCATTGTTTCTCCAGAAAACGTTCCCGCGGCAAAAAAGCTTGATCGATCGGTTATCAATAAAATTTTAATACAAAATACTGCAGCGTCGCAGCCTGGGCAACGGCGCTACATGGAAAACGTCGCTTGACCTGACCATTATAGGAACAATTTTTGCCGATGTCCATGCCGCAGGTTGTCCTCTTTGGGCATCAACAGCATCAAAAAGAAGATCAGGAGCAGGAAAGTCCCTTAAAAATATCATCATTGCGGCATATTGTTTTGACCATATGCCGCCCAACGATGCGATCCATCTGTTTTACGAAAAGGATGTGAAGGATGTCCCGGCGTTGCCCTGCAGGCAGGGCCTATGGGATCAGCCATGCGCCACGCGCAATGATTCAAAAACTGATCTGAGGTCGGTTCCCCTGAAGCTGGCATACCGGTCAAGGTGCGTGGGGTCGCGGTTGATGATGGCGATGCGTCCTCCGCTTTGCAGCGTGATCTCCGGTATCGCCGCGGCAGGATAGACGGTGAGGCTGGTGCCCAGGACGATCATGAGATCGGCAGATCTTGCTTCTCGTTCCGCTTCAGCCAGCGTGTGCTGGGGCAGGGATTCCCCAAAAAACACGATATCTGGCTTGACGATGCCGTGGCAGCGGTCGCAGATGGGCACCCCGCCATTCTTCACGATGCCGGCGATCTCCTCGAAACTCCATGTCCTGCCGCAGGACAGGCACCTGTGGACAAGAGGAGAACCATGCAATTCCAGCACGTTGAGCGATCCTGCCTTCTGATGCAGCAGATCGATGTTTTGCGTGATCACGGCATGGATGATGCCTTTCTTTTCCAGGTCTGCCAGCACAGTGTGCACGATGTTGGGTTCTTTCTGGTCCAGGTCGTAGAGAAAGTCTTTGGCATGGTGGTAATAGTATGTTGGATCTTTGAGAAAATAATCAAGGTCGAAAAGCTTGCCTGCATCGATATCTTTGCGCCTGTAAAGCCCATCGACGCTCCTGAAATCGGGGATGCCCGAAAGCGTGGAGATGCCTGCGCCCGTGAGGACCACAGCGTGCTTTGCTTCTTTCAGCAACAGGGGAAAGTCTTTCATGGAGAGTCTCTTTTGTTGAAGTTATACTTCAAAGAGCATTTCCAGGTCTTCCCGCGTAAGGGATTTCCAGGAATCCTGGCCGGGAATGATGGCTTCTGCGACACCGCGTTTCATCTCCTGCAGCTTGAGGATCTTTTCTTCGACAGTATTCTGGCAGATGAGTTTGTAGGAGAATACCTGATGCGACTGCCCTATGCGGTGCGCCCTGGCAGTAGCCTGGCTCTCCACGGCGGGATTCCACCACGGATCGTAGTGGATGACATAATCGGCGCTCGTCAGATTGAGCCCTGTCCCGCCGGCTTTGAGGGAGATGAGGAAGATCCGTATGGACGGCGTGTTGTTGAACATGTCGACCTGTTCAAGGCGGTCCTTGCTGGAACCGTCAAGATAGCAGTAGGAGATGTCGGAAAGTTCGAGCCATGCCCGTATCTGCTGGAGCATCTGGACGAACTGCGAGAAGACGAGCACCTTGTGTCCCTCTTCGACGATGTCCAGGATCATATCTTTAAAAGCCTCGAATTTTCCCGAAGGCATGTTGGCATTGAATCCCGGCATATCGAGCTTGAGCAGCTTGGGATGGCAGCAGATCTGGCGCAGCTTGAGAAGGGCGTCGAGGATGGACATCTGGCTTTTCGCCATGCCGTTCTTGTCGACGTCCGCGAGCACCTGGTCACGCAGTTTCCGGGCAAGGGAGGCGTAAAGTTCCGCCTGCTCATCCTCGAGAGAGCAGTACATGACGTTTTCCACCTTGGGCGGGAGATCCTTGACCACTTCAGATTTTGTGCGGCGCAGGATGAACGGCTTGACGCGGGAACGGAGGTATTCGAGGGTCTCCGCATCGCCTTCCTTGATAGGCTTGACGACGCCGCGCTGGAAAGCGTGCTGGCTGCCGAGGAAGCCTGGCATGAGGAACTCGAAGAGGCTCCAAAGTTCGAACAGGTTGTTTTCGATGGGGGTGCCGGAGAGGCAGAGCCTGAGCTTTGCCTTGATCTGCCTGACGGAACGTGTGGTGATCGTATTGGGGTTCTTGATGTTTTGAGCTTCGTCAAGGATGATGGAGTTGAATTCGTACTGCTCGAGTTCCTCCATGTCACGCCTGAGGAGGGCGTAGGTCGTCAGCACGAGGTTGGAGGATGCGATCTTTTTGAACAGCCCTTCCCGCCTGGTGCCATAGACGACGACCCTGGACAGCCCAGGGACAAATTTGGAGGCCTCCCTGTCCCAGTTGGAAAGCACCGAGGTGGGCACAACGATGAGGTTGGGGCCATGGGCCCCGTGGTTCACCATGTGCTGGATGAAAGCAAGGGTCTGGATGGTCTTGCCAAGCCCCATCTCATCGGCGAGTATCCCGCCGAATCCGTATTCATTGAGGAAATTGAGATAGGAGATGCCTTGGATCTGATAGGGGCGCAGGGATGCCTGGAGCCCTTTGGGCACGGGGATCTGGGTGACTTCGTGGAAGTTCCTGATATTGTCCCGCAGCTTGCTCCAGAAGGAATCCACGAAGGTCTCGGGCAGGTCTTCAAGGATATTGTCGAGGATGGGGGCTTCGTACTGTTTGAACTGGTGCTTCGGCGGCCGGGTGGGGTCGAGCCCGAGGACCTTGAGCTTATGCGACAGCTTTTCGAGCCAGGATTCCGGGAGGCTGGCATAGGAGCCGTCTTTCAGCTGCACATAGCGCTTGCCTTTGAGCCATGCCTTCCAGATGCGTTCCAGCGGCAGGTTTTGCCCTTCGTACTCCACGGAGATGTCGAGGGTGAACCACTTGTCTTTTTCGTCGCTTTCCACGCTCGCATTGATAACGGGCGTCGATGTGCGCACCTTGTAGCGGGAAAGCGTGGCCTCGCCGTAAACGCGCCAGTTTTCGAGGAGGGTGGGGTACGAATCGAGAAGGAACGAAATGGCTTCGTCCGGCTCCATGAACCAGAGCCGGTTGCTCCTAGGCTGGAAGCGCATATCGGAAAGCTGGGAAAGGAGGGAATTCTCTTCCTCCTGGTTCCTGCGCACGAGAAAGGTCTTCCCCTCGTAAACGTAGCTGCCGGTCTGGAAATCAGGGTTGGGACCGGGCAGCGTGAACTCTCCGTGGATGGTCTCGTAGACATTCTGCACTTCGAGCGTGAGCAGGCTGCCTTCCTCATCGAGGAAGAGCTTGGGATTGTAGGTGGCCGGTTGAAAGACCGGCTCCATGATCCTGAGGAATTCTTCCTGCTCATACAGCTCGGACGAGGGGAGCTTCGTCCACACCCTGTCGAGAAACTCAGGGATGTCTTCCTGCGGGATGACGGGGCTTTTGTGGACAAGGGCCTGTATGACGCGGTGGCTCAGGCATGTCTGCACGGGGTAGAAACCCTGGTTCCAGCATACCCACAGGGGCATCTGTCCGTGGAATGTCGCACCCTCGTGGGCCTGGGCATGGAGATCTGCCCCTTCATCCTGCTCTTCGTCCAGTATGGAAAAGGGTTTTTTTCCTTCGCGCTGGAGGAGGACGTCAAAGCGCAGGCCTTCGTCATCCATGGAGGGGCGCAGCTTGAGCGCCATGGAGGAGCTTTCGATATGGCAGGGTATGTCCGTATCCTTCCAGAAAAGGTATTCCTCCTTGCGTATCGTCCAGAAAAACCAGGAAAGGAGGCCGTCGGGGATTTCCACGCGGTGCCCATAATAGTCGAGATACTGTGCGATCTGCCGGCAGACGACGGGGAGGTCGGGGGAATGTTCGCACCATTCGGGATTGTGGAGGATCTGCTCGAGGGTGATCTCCTGCCGCACGGATGATATGCCGGTCTTGTTCTGGCGCGCCCTGAAGAATTCCACGGAAAGCCGTCCCGGTTCCGGAAAGAAGCGGAACAGGAAATAATGCCTTCCCGTCTCGGGTTCAGGAGCCCCGCTGAAAAAAAGCCTGAAGCTGTGACGCCAGTCTTCCCTTTGCACGGGCGCCGGCGCCGCGTTGCCGTCGGTGATGTCCAGCGAATTGATGAAATGGAGCGCGGTGGCGGCGGCGTGGCGGCAGGGTCCATTGAACGATTCCATGCAATTGCATATGGAATCCACTTTTTGCTCTGCAAGGTTGATCGTCAGTACGGGGTGGTATGCCTGAAAGTCCTCTCCCTGCACGGAACTTTCGACGGTCCAGGCGTCGTTTTCAAAACGCAGCGTGAACTTGCTGAGGTTTCCTTCGGCAACGATGGTCCTGCCATAATCAACGATATATTCAGGCACCACATTTTTAACGAAGGACTCCGCGAGCCCGTGCGCGATGATCTCTTCCCGTCTGTTCATAGCCACCTCGATTTTCCATGCGGATGCAAGGGAAATGGAAACCTTTGCAGCATGAAGCAGAAAAACATATGATTTTTCCAGCTACGATTAAGGACATTACACTAGTTTTCAAAAGAAGTGAACTATGTTAATGTTTTCGTATGAAAAAAACAGATGTGCCTCTTTGTCCGGATATTTGCCGGTGTTTTTCTTGCTTTTTTGTTTAATGCAATGAAATATAAAAGTATTTTAGCTTATTTCCTGTGCATTGCCTCTTTGCTTGCCCTGCCGGGCATGGCGGAAAAAAATATTCTTCTGGCTGACGAGCTCCCCGCATCCGGCGGAAGCATCATCCTGGGCACCATCGGCGAGCCTTCGAACCTCCTGCCCTACATGGCATCGGACGCGTCATCTTCCGAAGTGTCCGGGCTCCTGCACACGTCGCTGCTGGAATACGACAAGGACTTGAACATCATTGACTGTGCCGCGGAATCCCATGAGATAGGCGAAGGCGGGAGGCTGATGCGCTTCAAGATCCGTGACGGGATCCTCTGGGAAGATGGTGAACCGCTCACGGCCGCCGACGTGGAGTTCACCTACAAGCTCATGATCGACCCTAAGACTCCGACAGCCTACGCCGCCGATTTCCTCATGATTAAAGAGTTTAAGGTCACTGGCAGGCTTTCGTTTGAAGTGCGCTATGATACGCCTTATGCGAGGTCCCTGCTGACATGGCTCCAGCCCATACTGCCAAAGCACGCCCTTGAAAGGGAAAATATCGCTTCCACGCGGTATTCCAGGCGGCCTTTGAGTTCCGGGCCCTATGTCCTGGAAGAGTGGAGCCCGGGGAGCAAGATAACCTTGCGCGCCAATGGCAGGTATTTCAAGGGCAGGCCGTACATAGACAAGGTCATCTACCGTGTCATCCCGGACGGCACCACGATGTTTTTAGAGGCAAAGGCGGGGAAGCTGGATTATATTTCGCTCAGCCCCATGCAGTTCCTCCGGCAGACAGAAGGGGACAAGTGGAGCGCGTCCTGGAAGAAATACAGGTTCCTTGCCGGTGTCTATACGTATGTGGGGCTGAATTTGAAGCATCCATTTTTCAGGGACAAAAAGGTGCGCCAGGCGCTTTCCTATGCCATCGACAGGAACGCCATCGTGAAGGGGGCCCTCCTTGGCATGGGGGAGGCGGCCTTCGGCCCCTATAAGCCGGGGACGTGGGCGTACGACGCCGCACTCCATCCGTATCCCTATGACCCCCGGAAAGCGATGGACCTCCTTGCCTCCGCCGGCTGGGCGATGGGCAAGGATGGCGTGCTGGTGAAGGACGGGACGCCCTTTGAATTTACCGTTCTTGTCAACCAGGGCAACGACGAGCGCATCAAGGTGGCGGTCATCCTGCAGCAGTATTTCCGCAAGATCGGCATCCGCATAAAGATCCGGATCGTGGAATGGGCTGCTTTCATCAAGGAATTCGTCAACACGAAAAAATTTGACGCGCTCATCCTTGGCTGGACGATCTCGCAGGATCCCGACCTGTATGAGGTCTGGCACTCTTCCGCCATATCCGGGCACGGACTTAACTTTATCAGCTATTCCAATCCTGAAGTCGACAGGCTGCTCGAGGAAGCCCGTGTCGAGCAGCAGCAGGCGGAAAGGAAGAAGATGTATGACCGCTTTCAGGAGATATTGCATGAGGACCAGCCCTATCTTTTCCTGTATGTGCCGTATTCCCTGCCCATGGTGCACGCCAGCGTCAAGGGCATAACCCCCGCGCCTGCAGGGATTACCTACAATTTTGAACGCTGGTGGATCTCAAAAACCCGTCATCAACAGGAAATGTTATGAATCAGCCTTCTGAACAAAAGGAAAGCGCTGGCTGCAGCTCTGAAGAGATAAAAGCAAGCCCGGAATCCTCATCGCCCATAATGGTCGTTTCGCCCGTCACCGGGCAAAGCCATCCGGCAGCCTGGATACCGACAGCCGATGATATTGCCGCCCAGCTCGTTCAGCATTGCCCTGACGCCGACATCGACATGGTCAGGCGCGCTTATGACTACGCTTCGGCAGGCCATGCGGGGCAGCTCAGGCTTTCAGGCGATCCCTATATCATGCACCCAGCCTCCGTTGCGCTGACTCTGGCGCAGATGGGCTTCGATGAACATACCGTTGCAGCCGGGCTCCTCCATGACACCGTTGAGGACACGGATTCTTCCATCGACGAGCTTGACGAACTGTTTGGGGAGCAGGTCGCGGACATCGTGGACGGGGTCACCAAGATCAATATGATGACTTTTGAAACGAAGGAGGAGGCGCAGTCCGAGAACATCAGGAAGATGATCCTGTCCATGGCGCATGACATCCGCGTCCCGCTGGTCAAACTGGCCGACAGGCTGCACAACATGAGCACGCTCGATTTCCAGAAGCCGCATAAGCGCCAGAGGATCGCCCAGGAGACCATGGACATCTACGCGCCCCTTGCCAACCGCCTGGGGCTCCACCTTTTCAAGCAGAAGCTGGAGGACTACAGCTTCAGGTATCTTCATCCCGACGCCTACGCCGAGATCACCAAGTGGCTCGAAGACAATCAGATCGTGGAACGGCAGCTCATATCCAAGGTGATCGGCAAGATCAAGGCGATCATGGACGAAAACGGGATCGAAGGCCGTGTCTTCGGCAGGATAAAGCAGACATACAGCATTTACCGCAAGATGGTCGCCCAGAAGACCCCCCTTGATGAGATGCACGATATCATCGCCTTCCGCGTCATCGTCAGGGACCTTAAGGACTGCTATGCCATGCTGGGTCTGGTGCATGTCCTCTGGAAGCCTGTTCCCGGGCGCTTTAAAGACTATATCTCCATGCCCAAGGCAAACGGATACCAATCGCTGCATACCACGGTCATCGGTCCCGAAGGGGAGCGCATCGAGATACAGATCAGGACCGAAGAAATGAACAACATGGCCGAGCATGGCGTTGCGGCCCATTGGATGTACAAGGAGCGCGACCATACCATCGCAGTCCAGGACATGCCTCAATTCCAGTGGCTCCGCGATCTGATGCAGCGCCAGCGGGACGAATCCGATTCAAAGGAATTCATGAATTCCCTCCGCATGGACCTGTTCAATGACGAGATCTATGTTTTCACCCCCAGGGGGGCGGTCAAGCAGCTGCCCAAGGGGGCCACACCGCTGGATTTCGCCTTCCTCATCCATACGGACATAGGCTCCCATTGCGTAGGGGCGAAGATCAATGGCAAGCTGCAGCCCATCGCATCGGAATTGAAAAACGGTGACATGGTCGAGATCATCACCGATAAGAACCGGCATCCCCACAGAGACTGGCTCAAGATCGTCAAAACTTCCAAGGCCCGCAGCAGGATACAGCACTACCTGCGCACGGAGGAGCGCATAGCGGCAATAGCCCTTGGCAAGGAGATGCTGGAGAAGGAGGGCAGGAAGAATGATTTTAATGTCATCAAGGCCTCGAAGGACGGGAGGCTCCAGATCGTCCTCCCGGAATTTTCCCTCCCCGGGATCGACGATCTGTTTGCGGCAGTGGGCATTGGCAAGCTGACCCCCAAGAAGGTGATCGCGCGCCTCCTGGCGGTACTCCATCCAAAGCCTGAACAGGACAGCGGGACAGAAGAGCGGACGGCTAAGAATGAGGATGCGCAAAAGCACCAGGACGGCATATTCATCAAAGGGCTCGACGATTCCCTCATACACTTTGCCAAATGCTGCAAACCTGTGCCCGGAGACCAGATCGTCGGCTTCATCAGCCGCGGGCGGGGGGTCATCGTCCATACGGCCAGCTGCCCCCATGTGCAGAATCTCGAATCCGAGCGCCTGATATCCGTTTACTGGAACAATGAGGAGAGCAAACCCTTCCCGGCTGAGATCATCATAACAGGCAATAACGAAATGGGCCTGCTGGCCAAGATCAGCATGCTTTTCCTGCAGGAAAGCATCAATATCAACGCATTGCAGATAAAATCCAGCATCGATGGGAAATCACAGATGGATTTCACCGTGGAAGTGCGCGACGCCGTGCACCTGTACCAGACGATCGACAAGCTGCGGATGATCGAGAATGTCCTCGAGGTGAGGCGCGGGGCTGCCGACATGGGATGATGCCGCTGCGTCCTTGCCTGGACTGTCTGGAGCGCCGGGAGCGATCATCCGGTATTTTTGTGCGGCTTGGCATATCTTGACAAAAATGGAGCTCATGACTATTATGCCGCGTTCCAGAGGTAAGATATGGATCATAAGCATGTGCCTTTGAGCGGGATCCCTGCATCAGGGCTTTCTGTGGTGGTCAGCGACCAGGAAGTCTGGCAGGGGCCTTTGCGCCGTTTTGCCATGGACTGCCGTATTGCCGATGCCGTCACAGCCGAAGTCATGCTCGTGCCGCAAGACAGCGGGTGTCTGATCCGGGGCAAGATCCGCGGGAAGGTCATCCTGCCATGCAATCGCTGCCT